>WNGQ01000328.1_pt1 | contig 48279 bp, 45 predicted proteins | sample 5407661 | NCBI WGS metagenome assembly WNGQ01 (sample SAMN13153382, study PRJNA577476) | soil metagenome | isolation source: 60 cm soil or saprolite under Garry oak tree replicate 2 | place: USA:California | collected 2016-06-15 | reverse complement strand
GCCTGGAAAGTTCATTATTGCGAACGAGATCCAGCTCAAGCTCAATGACTTTGGCTCATCTAGGCGGTTCAGCGATCCGCCCAATACGGGCGCCAAGCAGCTCACCGTGAGCGAGGTTAATTTCGATCCAGGCAAGGGACACAATTTCCACAGGCACCCCGATCAAGAAGAGGTGGTGCTCGTCGTCAGCGGAACCGTCGAACAATGGATGGATCGCGAGAAGCGTATTCTCAACCCTGGTGACTCCGCCTTCATTCCGGCCGGCGTTGTGCACGCCTCGTTCAATGCCGGTGACCAGCCCGCGAAGATCATCGCAATCCTTGGACCCTGCATCGGGCCTGACGGGTACGAGGTGGTCGACGTCGCCAACGATGCGCCGTGGAAGACGCTACGGAAGTAACGAGCTGCGATAGGAGAAATTACAATTTACGATCCGCGCGCGAGCTTCATCAGCTTCGATATCGAGTCCGATTCCAGGAGGGGAGGCATTGCCTGGCTCCGACACTAAGACTTGTAACCTTCAACATTCACCTTTTCGCAGCTTAGAATCTCAGCGAGCTCCGGCTGCTGCGAACTGCCTTATGCGAAGGATTGAATGAGATATCGTAGGCTCGGTTGGTGTGGGGAAAAGCGGTAGCACTCCCTGACTCGAACCCCCGACGCTGTATGCCGAATCTCTTCGCAGGCGCGCTGACGAACCTGAATCCCGCTCAGTCATCAGTACATACGCACTTGTACTTTGCCGTGGCGTGAACTCGACAGCGACTCGTTCGTGGGTCCGCGGTGACTTTCGATTTTGAGCCCAAATTGCGGGCGGCACGTATCACAAACCTGGGCCTTGCTTTGGTGGTTCTCGAACCGGAGAATAGTCCCCAATGTCGCCCGGTCGTCTGCTCATGGTTTCTCCTGTTCACGGCCATTATCGCCGCCTTCAGGCAGAAATTCCACTTATCGTCCTGTTCAGATTTCCGGAACCGGACATGAATGGGCCTGTCCGGCTTCGATGAACAGGTCCTCTACCCACTGGCGGACCGAGCTGTTCGTTATCGACGTCAACTCCGATGGCGCAGCGCGTCGACCGGCAGGGTATGATGCCGAGGATTGCCGGCGGTTGGGTTCCACAAGTTCCGTCGCGTGCAATGCAATCGCGCGTGAATACGAACAGGTTTTCGGCTATAGTCCGATGAGATGCATCACCACACGGCCTTTCACGATCCCGTTCTCGTCGCGCTGTCGATTCTGATCGCCGCGCTCGCCTCCTATACGGCACTAGACCTCGCGACCCGGATGCGGGCCGCTTCCGGGCGGGCTCGCCGCGCTTGGCTTGCAGCCGCTGCGATTGCCATGGGCGGCGGCATCTGGTCGATGCATTTCGTCGGCATGCTGGCCTTCAGCCTGCCTGGAATCGAGATCTCGTACGATCCATTTCTGACCCTCCTGTCGCTCGTCATCCCGATTGTCGTCGCGGCCGCCGCATTTACCGTGGTTGGACGGCGCCCGCGGGCGCTCCTCGCATCCGGCTTCGCGATGGGGCTTGGCATCTCCGGCATGCATTATACCGGCATGACCGCAATGCGAATGGCGGCCTCCACCGAATACGATCCGCGGTGGGTCGTGCTTTCGATCGTGGTCGCGATCAGTGCCTCGGTCGTGGCCCTCTGGCTCGCCTTTCGCCACACCAACGCGGTGCAGCGACTGTTCGCAGGGCTCGTGATGGGTCTTGCGATCTCCGGCATGCATTATGCCGCCATGGAAGGCGCTTTGTTCTTGCCCGGGATCCCCATTGCAGGGCAAACCGGACATCTCGGCGTCGGTCAGGCGCCGCTCGGATTCCTGCTCGCCGGCACCACCATTATTATCCTGAGCATCGGGATCGCCGCTGCCGTCTACGATCGGGTATCCGCGGAGCGCGCCCAGCACGAAGCCAACGCACTGAGGCGCAGCGAAGAACGCTTTCGGCTCCTTGTGGAGGGCGTCGCCGATCACGCGATCTTCATGCTCGAGCCGAATGGGTGCGTGGGAAACTGGAATCTCGGCGCACGCCGGCTGATGGGCTATGGCGACGACATCGTTGGCACAAGCTACGCGATCTTTCACACCGAGGAAGATCGCGTAGCTGGAGCGCCCACGCGCGCTCTGCTGGAGGCCGAGCGGGAGGGGAAGTCCGCGATCGAAGGCTGGCGCGTGCGCAAAGACGGCAGCCGCTTCTGGGCAGAGGTAACGATCGTCGCGGTACGAAACGAAATCGGCGTGATTACCGGTTTTGCCAAGATCGTGCGGGATGTCAGCGAAAGGCGACGGGCACAGGAAGCACTGGATCGGGCGCGCGACGCACTGATGATGTCGCAGAAGATGGAGACCATCGGTCAGCTTACCGGCGGCGTCGCCCACGATTTTAACAATCTGCTCGCCGCCGTTCTCGGCAGCCTCGAGATCTTGAAGAAGCGCCTGCCAGCGGACGATCCGAAGATCCAGCGCCTCGTGGACAACGCGACGCAAGGCGCGTTGCGGGGCGCCTCTCTGACCCAGCGCATGCTGGCTTTCGCCCGTAAACAGGATCTCAGGCCGGCGGTCGTAGACGTTCCGGAACTGGTGCGGGGCATGGCGTCACTCCTCAAATTCGAGGCCGGAATTCGTATCGATACGCTGTTTCCAATGGGCCTGCCAAAAGTGAAGGTTGACGCGAACCAGCTCGAACTGGCTCTCCTGAACCTGGCGGTCAACGCCCGCGATGCCATGCCGGATGGTGGCCTGATTACCATCTCCGCCCGGGAAGAGGCGGACGGAGGCGGCTCTCCGGCAAACCGTTATGTTGCGCTCTCAGTGAGCGACACCGGCTGCGGCATGAATGAGGAGACGCTCAAGCACGCTCAGGAGCCCTTCTTTACGACGAAGGGCGTCGGCAAAGGCACCGGGCTCGGTCTATCGATGGTCCACGGCCTTGCCGAGCAGTCCGGCGGCAGGCTGTTATTGAAGAGCCGCCTTGGAGAGGGGACGACAGCCGAGATCTGGCTGCCAATAGCCGAGGAGGCCGCGGCGCCAGCCCCGCGTGCAGTGGCTCCCGCGCCCATGCCCCGGGCCAGCCGTCGGCTTTCGGTGCTTGTCGTCGACGACGACCTCCTGGTGCTCGAGAACTCGGCGGCCATGCTGGAGGACCTTGGGCACGCGGTGGTCGAGGCGCGCTCCGGCGAGGAGGCAATGGATTTGCTCCGCCGCACGCGTACCGTCGACCTTATCATTACCGACTATGCCATGCCTGGCATGACCGGCCTGCAGCTTGCTAGCGCGGTCGCTGCGGAACGTCCCGGGACCGTAATCCTCCTGAGCACAGGATATGCCGAGCTTCCCAGCGAAGCGCGATCCAACCTGCCGCGCCTATCAAAGCCATTCGACCAAACTGCGCTCGCGAAGGCAATCGAGGCGGCGATGCGCGACGAAGAGCAGCCGGGATCAGTCGTCACGTTTCGGCCGAAGACCGCGTGAGGGCGCGCCGCTCGCCAGCAGGCTGCACCAGGGACAACCATGATCCTCATCGGCCAATACGACTCGCCGTTCGTACGCCGCGTAGCAGTGACGTTGCACTTCTACGAACTGCCCTTCGAGCGTCGCGTGCTGTCGGTGTTCACCGATTTCGACCTGATGCTGACGATCAATCCGTTGGGCAAGGTGCCCGTGCTGCAACTGGACGACGGCGAGCGGCTGTTCGATAGCCGCGCAATCCTGGACTATCTCGACTCGCTTGTCGCGCCCGAGCGGCGGCTGGCGCCCGCCAGCGAGCCCACCCGCCGCGCGGTCTTGCGCGTCGACGCCGTCGCGACGGGGTTCGCCGAAAAACTCTACGAGCGCGGCTACGAATTCGCGCGGCGCGATCCCGCAAAGCGCGACCCTGCGGTCGTCGCCCGGGTAGAGCGGCAGATCGACGCGGCACTGTCATGGCTCGAAGCGCGCGCGCCGTCGCGATGGCTGTTTGGCGATCGGATGTCGCGGGCCGACGTCACGGCGGCGATCGCGTTCACCTATCTGGTCGAGAAGCACCGCGACTTCCTCGCGCGCCGCCCGTCTCCGGTGCTCGAGGCGCACGCGCGGCACTGCGAGGCGCTACCGCAATTTGCCCAGGCCGCCTATTCGGCCTCCGAGGCCGAGCGCAGCGGGTGGTACCCTGATGAGAACCAGGCTCCGACATCCCCCGCGTCGGAGGAAGCCAACTGAGCGTGATCCTGCGGGCATGAGCGTTCGATCTCACGCAGCACGCGCTTCAGAACCAAGGGACACCGGCAACTATATGTTTCTAGTGCGGTTTTGGATTTGATATCGACAACGTGGATCCGCGGAAAATGCTGGCGCGAATGTCAAATCCGCCACACGAGGCGTCAGTGGTATCCTTCGCTGATGCCATAGTCCCGATAGATCGTCAGCGGATCAAGGTCGGGAGAAAGCCTGCATTTGGCCTGGGCGAGGTGCAGGCTGACGGCCGCGGCGTCGCGACCGCTGGAGAGAAGCTTCCTGATGTCGTCCATGTGAGCGCGCGGCTGGTGCTGGAGCGGCAGCTGTTCCAGCGCCACCAAGGCCGTCGCCAGCGCTTCCGTGACGACCCATTCGTCGTGGCCCGTGATTCCCTTTCTCGGCATCGGCTCACTCCACGTGTAGCGGCGCTCGCATCCTACCTCGATTACACCGGGACTGTCATTGAGCCTTTGCGCCAGGTTGCGCCGAGACCCTGCTTCACCTCGATGCCGGCGTCACGGCCTTCGCCCAGGTCGCGGTCTTCATAAGAAGCTTGCTGGATTCGGGGGCAAGCCAGGACGAGACTTGGCACCGATTGTGGCCGAACCGTGCCCACGATCGCGGCGGCGGCGAAAAGCCGTCCCGTTTTCCTCTGCAGTCCTCGCCGTCTCAGCTGCCTATGCCTCCGGCGGCTGCCGGCGCTGTTCGCGGAAGGCGCCGCCGGGCAGCCGACGCATCGGCCGTGGCGATACGGTCGCAAAACGATGCGGGGTTGCCGCGTTTGGATCAGCCCAGTGCGGCTTGCCGTCGAGGCGAACACGCTGCAAAACCTCGCGGCGGTCGGTTTCAGCTGGTTACTTTCATTTTGCCAGGCCGACGCACACCTAGCGTAAATCCTTTGTCGTCATTAGGAAGAGGTGATCCGCCCGGGGAGGGCTTAAATGCGAATCCTCAGCTACATTTACCGCTTCGTCTCAAACTTCGCGTTTCTCGCGCTGGTGTATCTCAGTCTCAACTTCATCGAGAAATATCCCAACCGCGCCGTCCTTGCGATGGTGGTGCTGGCCTATGCCGCCATGCGGGCCGTCTCCGGCTTGCGTTCGTTCTACTTCTACAATCGAATCGAGCGGCTTGAAGTCGAGATGCGCCGGCTGTTGTCGATGATCGGAGAGGCCATCGGCGGCCTGGCCGGGCGCAAGCAAATGGTCAGCGAAGTCACCGTGCTCCGCCGCGACGCCGAGTTCAAATCCTACATCGACCTGTTCTTCCTGGCGGCCGTCGTCCTGCTCTGTGTCGCCAAGATCGTGACCGATTGAACCCAAGGGGTCACGGCAACAGGCGCTTGGCGAGTTCTTCGTAGAGTATGCGGTTGCCCGCCACCGAGAAATGGTCGTCGCCGAGGATGTAGAGGTGTTCGTACCAATCCCTGTCGCGGTCGGCGATGGCAAAGAACGCCGGAAACAGGTCGATGAACGCCTTGCAACGGTTCGGACAGAAATCCCGCCACAGCCTGATCTGGCGGCTGTCGCGGTCGTTCTGCGCGATCTGCTGCGCCCAGGGATAGACGACGATCGTCAGCGGAATGCCGCGGCTTGCCAACAGATCCGACAGCTTGCCCATGTTCTGAAGCGACCGTTCGATGCCGCCCTCGATTCCAAGCGGGCGGTATCTGGCGAGGTCGGGGTTGGGAAGCGCCCAGCCGATCCGGTCATGGTCGTGCTCGATCGCCCGTCGCCGGTTGCCGAGCAGCGACTGGATCCCACGCTTGAGGGTGATGCGAACCCGGTTCGTGACGACGAAATGATCGATGAAGAAATCCGGCTTCAGGGGCGAAGCCGGCGGGTATGAGCCCGGCGGAAACGTACAAAGCTTCCGGTATTTCGGATCATCGTCGATGCAGAAATACGAGGTGGCTTCGTCCTCCACGTCGGAACTGTCCGACAGCAGCACGACTTCGTCAAACTGCAGCCCGCGGTCGAGCAGATATTTGACCTTCTTGTAGTAGATGCTCGGCGAATAGGACGCGACGCCCCCATCGAAGAACTCGACCTTCTGTCCGCGCTCCTGTCCGGCCCGGTTGAGCAGGCCGACGAAGGAGTTTTCGTAAGGGATACCGATGGCTTCCGTGAAGGAATCGCCCATCAAGAGAACACGCCGCGACGGCGCCTTCAGCGGCACCTCACGCACCGCGCCGTCCTTGAAGCCGAGACTGTTGGTGGTCAGCCGGTAGCGCGCTTCGCCCCAGACGTCGTAGCCGTCGAAATTGGGGACGAGGCCGTGATCGAACACCGGATCGGCGACGCGCGCGATGCGCTCGCGCTCCTGACCCCGGGTGAAGGTGGAGTAGAGATAGTCGAAGCCGAGAAACAGGACGAGGCAATACAGCGAGAGCAGGCAATTAACCACGATGCGTCGCGGCGCGAACTGCGCCTTGAGCCATGCGGAGGGAGAGCGCGAACTCGTGCTGTCGGTCATCGATTGGGGGTCAATTTTCAGCGCCAACCGGCCCTCTATTCGATCCGGCCTGTCACTGCAACCCGGCCGGAATGAGGCCTAAAAAGGCCGCGACCTTCCGGCTCGCACCTGATAAAGGGACCCTGGAAATCCAGAGGGGATTGGTCGACAGCTGTGGACAAGCAGTCAACCCACGAGAGCTTTACCAGGGACGAGTCCAACGTGCCCGGCTCGGACCGGACATTTGGGCTGGTGATGGCGGCCGCGCTCGCGGTGGTCAGCCTCCTCAACGGCTGGCATCTCGGCCGCATGTGGCCCTGGACATCGACCGCGGCCGTGCTGTTCGGCGTCGCGGCCTGGCTGCGTCCGTCGTCGCTTCATCCGCTCAACCGCGCATGGATGATGCTCGGCCTGCTCTTGCACAGAATCGTCAACCCCGTGGTCATGGGCCTGTTGTTCTACGGCACGATCCTTCCGACCGGGTTGGTGATGCGGCTGCGGGGCAGGGACCTGTTGCGGTTGAAACGCGAGCCCGATGCAGAGACCTACTGGATCGCGCGCGCGCCGGGACCGCGACCCGAAACCATGAGAGACCAGTTCTGATGACAGATTTCTTGGCCGAGCTGTGGCGCTTCATGCGCGTGCGCAAGAAATTCTGGCTGCTGCCGATCCTGATCATGATGGTCGTGTTCGGCGGGCTCGTCGTTCTGACCAAGGGAACGGTGTTCGCGCCGTTCATCTACACACTGTTTTAGAAATAATGCGCATTCTCGGGATCTCCGCGTTCTATCACGACAGCGCCGCCGCGATTGTCCAGGACGGCCGCATCGTCGCGGCCGCCCAGGAGGAGCGCTTTACGCGGAAGAAGCACGACGCCTCGTTTCCGCGTCATGCGATCGGCTATTGCCTGGAGGCGGCCGGCACGAAGCTTTCCGACATCGATCATGTGGCGTTCTACGACAAGCCGTTCCTGAAGTTCGAGCGGCTGCTCGAAACCTACATTGCGCTGGCGCCGCGCGGCTTTCGCTCGTTTCAGATGGCGCTTCCGCTGTGGCTGAAGGAGAAGCTGTTCCAGAAGAGCCTGCTGCGGAAGAAGCTGCAGGAGTTCGACGAGGGTTTTGCCTCCGAGCGCCTGCTGTTCACCGAGCATCATCTCAGCCATGCCGCATCGGCATTCTACCCGTCGCCTTTCGAGAACGCCGTGGTCCTGACCATGGACGGCGTCGGCGAATGGGCGACCACGTCGGCCGCGATCGGTGCGGGCAACGAGCTGGAAATCTTCCAGGAGATTCACTTTCCCCATTCGCTCGGTCTGCTCTATTCGGCCGCCACCTATTACACCGGCTTCAAGGTCAACTCCGGCGAATACAAGGTGATGGGGCTCGCGCCCTATGGCCAGCCGAAATACGCCCAGTTGATCCTCGATCGCCTAATCGACCTGAAGCCGGACGGGTCGTTCCGGCTCGACATGTCCTATTTCGACTACTGCGCGGGCCTCACCATGACCAACGACCGGTTCGCCGCGTTGTTCGGCCAGCCGGTGCGTGCGCCCGATCAGTTGCTGACGCCGTTCCACATGGATGTCGCAGCCTCCATCCAGGCCGTGCTGGAGGAGGTCGTGCTGCGGCTGACCCGCAGCCTCGCCGGCCGGAGCGGGGCGCGCAACCTCTGTCTCGCCGGCGGCGTGGCGTTGAACTGCGTCGCCAACGGCAAGGTGCTGAGGGACGGCAAATTCGACAGGATCTGGATTCAACCCGCCGCCGGAGACGCGGGCGGCGCAGTCGGCGCGGCGCTCGCCGCGTTCCACCAATTCAAGGGGGGAACGAGGATCGTGGCCGCAGCGGACGGCATGTCGGGCGGCTTTCTCGGGCCTGAATTTACGCAAGCCGACATCGAGAAGAGGCTCGCCGCGTCAGGCGCGCGTTTCGAGGTGCTGAGCGACGATGCAACGGTCGAGACGACGGCAAAGGCCCTGGCCGATCAGCTCGCGGTCGGCTGGTTCCAGGGCCGCATGGAATTCGGCCCGCGCTCGCTCGGCGCCCGTTCGATCCTGGGCGATCCGCGTTCGCCCTCGATGCAGAAGAACCTCAATCTGAAGGTGAAGTATCGCGAGAGTTTCCGACCCTTCGCGCCGGCCGTGCTGCGCGAGGATGTCGCGGATTGGTTCGAACTCGATGCCGACAGCCCCTACATGCTTCTGGTCGCCGACGTGAGGGGCGACAAGCGGCGAGCGATGAGCGCCGAGGAAGCGGCGCTGTTCGGCATCGACAAGCTGAACGTCGCGCGCTCGGAGATTCCGGCCGTCACCCATGTCGACTATTCCGCCCGCATCCAGACGGTCAGCGCGGACACCAATCCACGTTTCCACCGCCTGCTTGCGCGATTCAAGGCGCTGACCGGATGTCCCGTGCTGGTCAACACCAGCTTCAACGTGCGAGGCGAGCCGATCGTCTGCACGCCGCAGGACGCGTTCCGCTGCTTCATGGGCAACGAGCTGGATCTTCTCGTCGTCGGCAATTGCCTGCTGCGGAAGTCGGAGCAGGATCCGGCACTGCGCCAGGATTACAGTTCGGCCTTCGAATTGGATTAGCGCTTCTTCAAACTGGCCAATTTGATCGATGGATTCTCCATCGCGGCTGCGGAAATCTCCTGACCGGAAACGCCTTTGTCGAACCCGACATGAGCTGCCTGGTGGGGCAGCCGCCCGCCATGGCGTCCGCGAGAGGTCCGAGCGGTCGTTGTGGCGTGAGTTGCCCGCGACGCGTGCCCGATCGACGATGTGGTCTCGGGCGCGCCGCGCTCCGTCTGAGCGACACGGTGAGCGAGCAGATCCAGAGGCTTGGTCGGGGCATTCGCCTTTTCCGCGATCTGGAACAGGCTTGCCTCGGGCACGGGCAGGGCAGGGGCGCTGTTCTTGAACGACAATTCGATCTGCCGCGGCCACGGCGCCTGGTGGGGGATCGGTACGCCATGCGCGGGCCGTCGCTCGCCGCCGATGACTGCTCCGGATGATGCGAATTCTTCGTCGCGCGCAACAAAATCCACCAGCGTCGGGTCAGGCTGGGTGACAGCGCCCGCCAGGTCCAGATCGGGAACTTTCGGCCAATGTGCGATCGGCACGTTTTCCATGACCGGGTGCAATTGCCAATCCTGCGGCTCCGACGGCGTTGCCGGCCGCTCGGCCGTCGCGGGTACGACCTGAACGATCTGGTAGCCGCGCACCTTCAGCTCATGCAGGATTCTCGGCAGCGCTGCGACCGTGCGCGCCTGAATATCGTGGAGCAGAAGAATGCCCTTGCCCCTGGCCTCAAGTCGCTTGATCGCAAGTTGATCGACCGTGGTCGAGGAGACGTGTCGCCAGTCGTCGGCAAGGAAATCGGCGCTCCACACCTGCAGTCCCTGCGAGGCCGCATACTCCTCGACGCCCTCGCCGCGCAACAGGCCCGGGACCCGGAAAAACGGCGCCAGGGCCGATGAATCGCCATTGAGCGCCGCAAGCGTTGACGCGATACCCTGGTCGACCTCCCGCTTGGCCTGATCGAACGACATCTTGTTGAAGGTCAGCGGGTGATTCTGGCTGTGGGAGCCGATCGTGTGACCTGCGGCGGCGAGCTTGCGCACGCCCTCCGGGTTGGCCGCAGCTTGGCCGCCGATGGTGAAGAAGGTCGCCTTCACGCATTGATCGGCCAGAATCTGCAACACCTGGTTGCTATTGCGTGGCACCGGGCCGTCATCGAAGGTCAGCACCACCTCGTGATCGCGCAGCGGCAAGGTCTCCGGATATTGCATCGCGCCGATCCGCGGATGCTCGCGGGGGTCGACCACGAGGGTGCGGGAGGTCCCGATTGCGTCGGGATGACCTGGGCACTCCGCCGCCGATGCGCCGTGCGCGGCGAAACAAGCGAGCAGTCCCAAGCCTGAAGTAATCCACGATCCGACCCGAACGCCACCCTTACCGATCATGATCACCTTCGCATTCCCATTGCATCCGGCAACCAGGGACGCCGGCCGCTTCGTTGACGCTTTCCGTCGCGTTCGTTCCCGAACTTGCCGTGACGTTCGCGAACTCCGCCAAAGCCCCATTCAATACCGATTGCGCCATGAATGCAGCCTTAACAAGTCTGGTTCCACAGATCTTTCAGGGCGCCTCGCCACGATCAACGGCCGGCGCGCCGGAAACGAGGTGCACCACGTGATAGTCGTTGTCACGAAGAAAGCGCAAAAAAGCCGGCAGCATGGCCGCGGTCCGAGCCTTTGGATCGTGCAACAGAATGATGCCCTTGCGGGCAATTCTAAGTCGGTCGATCAGACGTTTCAGTTCCTGCTGCGGCGTCATCGCAATCCAGTCGCTGGCCCAAAGGTCGGCACCGAACACGGCGATCCCGCGTGTTTGCAGGAGATCGAGCGTCGCAGGCGTGGATTCGAAGCCGGGGAAGCGAAAGAACGGCGTCGAGGGGGTCGTGGTCGAGACGCCGTGGAGCGCCATCTCGTCGGCGGCAATGCCGCGGTCGATTTCTGCGGTTGCCTCGCTCGGTTTGAGTCGCAGCAGGCTGCGATGCAACCAGGTGTGATGCCCGATTGTATGTCCTTCGGCCGCAATCCGTTGTGCCAGGTCCGGGTGTTCGGAAGCGGGCTTGCCGATCAGGAAGAAGGTTGCGCGGACGCATTCCCTCGCCAGCGCCGCGAGCACCTTCGGCGTGGTCGACACCCACGGCCCGTCGTCGAAGGTGAGCACGACCTCGTGATCCCTCAGCGGGAGGGTTTGCGGAAAGCTCTTCAAGCCGACCCGTGGATACGCGGCTGGATCCACGGTCAGAATGCGCGAGGTGCCGAGCGTTCCCTGGCGCGGGCAGTCGGAGGCTTGCGCCGCGGCAACCGCGGCAAGCCAAAGCGCCAGCGCAAGACCCGGCGCGCTCACCAGCGAGGGGGCTCGTTTTTGCGGCGCCAGATTTGGCATTGCGTGTAGTGTTGCCTATTCGGTAATGCGGAAACGATAGCTCAAACTACTTCGACCTTTGTGTCAAACCGATGGGGCGCGTCATGACCGAACGGACCGACGTTGCCGACTTGGCCGAGGTGTCGCCTGCCGGGACATCGGTGCTCGATCGCTTTCGTGACGACAATGGCGACATTCGCCGCGAATTCGTCGCCGGGATATCGGGTGCGATCGGCGCTGAGAACGCCATCGTCCTGCGCGCAATCGTGGCCGAACTCCACGAGGCCGACCTTGGCGATCTGGTCGCGGCGCTCGCACCGGATGACCGCGTGCGCCTCGTGGAACTCACGGGCACCGATTTCGACTTCTCGGCGCTGAACGAGGTCGACGAAACCGTTCGCGAGGAAATCCTCGAAGAACTGGAACCGGAAACGGTCGCGGAGGGCGTTCGCGAGCTCGAATCCGACGACGCGGTCGAACTTCTGGAATCGCTCGACGAGGCAGAGCAGGAGGAGATCCTCGACAAACTCCCGCCGTCGGAGCGCGACGTGCTCGAGCGCAGCCTCGACTATCCCGAAAACTCCGCCGGACGGCGGATGCAGAGCAAGTTCATCGCGGTGCCGCTCGACTGGACCGTGGGCCAGGCCATCGACTACATGCGCGAGACACCGGATCTGCCGGACAGGTTTTACGAAATCTACGCCGTCGACCAGGACAAGCGGTGGCACGGTGCGGTCCCGCTCGACGTCTTGCTGCGCGCGCGCCGGCCGGTGCCGCTCGCCGATCTGATCGACGACGACCGGCGCCGCGTCTCGGTCTTGGACGAACAGGACGAGGTGGCGCGGTTGTTTGGCAAATACAATCTGGTCGCAGCCCCCGTGCTCGATCCTGATGACCGCCTGGTCGGCGTCATCACCGTCGACGACGTGGTCGACCTGATCGAGGAAGAGGCGGACGAGGAAATCAGGGCGCTCGGCGGTATCACCTCGGACGAAGAGCTGTCCGACAATGTGTGGACCATCGCCAAGGGTCGTTTCAGCTGGCTCCTGGTCAATCTGGCAACCGCCTTTCTTGCTTCCGCGGTGTTCGGCCTTTTCGAAGGTCAGCTCGAGCAGATGGTGGCGCTCGCGGTGCTGGCGCCGATCGTTGCTAGCCAGGGCGGCAATGCGGCAACCCAGACCATGACGGTTGCCGTGCGGGCACTGGCGACCCGCGAACTCGGCGCCTCCAACGCATTTCGCGTCGTGCTGCGCGAAGGTCTCGTCGGCCTCGTCAACGGTGCAGCCTTTGCCGTGATCACCGGCGTTGCCGCGGTGGCCTGGTTCAAGATCCCGGGATTGGGCATCGTGATCGGACTTGCGATCATCTGCAACCTTGTCGCCGGCGCGCTCGGCGGCATCCTGATTCCGATGGCGCTGGAGAAGACGCGGGTGGACCCCGCCGTGGCATCAGGAACGTTCGTCACGACAGTCACGGATGTGGTCGGCTTCTTCTCGTTCCTCGGCATCGGGACGTTGTGGTTCGGCCTGAACTAGAAGCGACGCCATCGGTTTCGATCTGATCAGAACAGAATTTGCCAGCCTCTTGTTTTGACATGATTTCCTTACGCGAACCGCCTCCCGCGAAGAGGCCCGCGTATCGTTAATCGGACCTTAACGCGCATCAAGCATGGTGCTTCGAGGAACGAATCATGCAGCGCTTGCGCCTCAAAGCGGACGGACGGATCGTCGAATTGCGGGACGGGCAGGAGTTTCCGCTGCAGCCGGCCGCATTCGCCGCGCCTGAAACGGGCAACCTGCCGACGGTGCGCGATCTTCGCCGCCGCGCCCATCTCACCCAGCAGCAATTCGCGGCCAAGCTCGGCGTGCCCGTCGAGACCATCCGCAACTGGGAGCAAGGCAAGCGCGCTCCGCGCGGCCCGGCAAGGGCACTGCTCGCCGTGATTGCGCACGCGCCGGACACCGTCTTCGACGCGTTGGCGAAGGCTTAAGCCTGAGGGCAGCCTGCTTCTGAATAACCGCTCACGTCCAGTTGGCAGTGTCGCGCCGGCAGGACATAATACCTCTCGCTGGACCAGAGTACCCGACATGCAATTCGTCGAGGCCAATGGCGCACGGATTCCCGCGATCGGGCTCGGTACCTGGGAGCTGCGCGGGCGCACCTGCGCGCGCGTCGTCGAACAGGCGTTGAAACTCGGCTATCGCCACATCGACACCGCCCAGGTCTACGAGAACGAGCGCGAGGTCGGCGAAGGCTTGCGCGCATCGGGCGTCAGGCGCGACGAGGTCTTCGTCACCACCAAGGTCTGGACCAACCATTTCGCGCCAAATGATCTGGAGCGCTCGGCCAAGGAGAGCCTGGTCCGTCTGCGCATTCCCGAGCTCGATCTGCTGCTCCTGCATTGGCCCAATCCTCACGTGCCGCTGGCGGAAACGTTGGGGGCGCTCGCCCATGCGAAGAAACTCGGTCTGACCAGGCACATCGGCGTTTCGAATTTCACCGTGGCCCTGATCGAGCAGGCGGTGGCGGCGTGTCCGGAGCCGCTGGTCTGCGACCAGGTCGAATACCATCCCTATCTCGACCAGACCAAGGTGCGGGAGGCGTGTGCATCGCACGGCATGGCCGTGGTCGCCTACAGTCCGATCGCCAAGGGCCGCATCAAGAACGAACCGACGCTAGCGAGCATCGGACGTGCGCATCACAAGAGTCCGGCCCAGATCTGTCTGCGCTGGCTGGTCCAGCAGAACGTTTCGGCGATCCCGCGGACCTCCAAAATCGAACGGCTCTCGGAAAATATCGATATCTTCGATTTCGACTTGACCGACGAGGAAATGCTTCAGATCGCGCAATTGCACAGCGCCGGGGGCCGGCTGACCGACTACGCCTTTGCGCCGAAATGGGATTGAGGACATCGCGCGGCAGGTTATGCTAGCGTCCCGGTTCCAACGTTCGCATCACTTTGCGGCCCGAGTTCGTTTGCGAACGTTAGAACCAGGCCGATGCGGCCGATTTGAATTTCCCCCGCGACTCGCGGAAATCTCGATCAGGACATTTGGATCGAACGGCATTTTTCAGGATCACGCGCGGGCTTTGATGAAGCAAGATGGAACCGCGACGGTTCATACGCTCGGACATCCTGGCATCGGTGATCGCGCATGTGTCGATCCTGGCGTTCTTGATCCTGTCCACTGAAGTGCATCCGTTCCAAGCGGTGCCGAGCGAGACGATCGCCATCGATCTGGTGACGCCGAGCGAGGTCGAGAAAAAAACTGAACCGACCCCGACACCGCAAATTCCGCCGCCCGACCTGTCCAAGCCGGCGCAACCGACAACGCCGGCGCCGCAGTCCGCACCACTGGCGGCGGCGCCGCAACAGGCGCCAGCTGCGCAGCCGCCGCAACGCCAGGTAGCGCGCGCCGCTCCCCGGGAGCCTGCCGCACAGCCGCAGCCGCCGGCTCAGCCGCAACCCCAACCGCCGCCACAAGCCGCCCAGACGTCGTCATCGCCAGGCTACGCGCCACCGGAGCCCGATATCACGGTCAAATATCATGTGATGCTCGGCCTGCCCGAAGTCTTGCCGCCGCGAGAACCTTCGCAGCCAACGTCCTCCGGCGACAACCCTGGGGGCGGCGCCGACGCGACCGCTTCGACCCCGGCCGACGTCACCTCAAGCCTGGTCGGCGAGTTTCGCCGTCATCTTCGGACCTGTTCCAAGTTGCCGGCGTCGATCGCGCGTTCCGATGAGATCGAAATCAAGCTGCGCGTGCTCATGACGCCCGAAGGCAGGCTTGCAGCGGAGCCTAACCCGATCGGGGTCAAGCACCCCTCGGAAAATGGACCGGCGCTGCTGCAAAGCGCCGTCGCAGCGCTGCAGGCGTGTCAACCCTACACGATGTTGCCGAAGGACCGCTATGGCGAATGGAAGGTCATCGATCTCACCTTCAGCCCGCAGGATTTCTCCGGCGGCTGACGGCGATTTGCGCGAGGGTTCAACTTCCCATTGCGCGCCAGGCATTGGAGGCGAACTGGCGGCGCCAGGTCACGATGACGACCAGGGCCGTCGTGACGAAAAGGACCCAGGGACTCACGAACCAGCCGAGATAACCGAGCGCGAAGAAGAAGGCGCGCTGACCGCGATTGAAATGGCGGCCGGCCGCCTCGAACAGGCGTGTGGTGCGGATCACATGCGCCTCCGCATCCGGCGTGTCACGCGCCTTGGCGGGCGGCATCGCGCCGAGCAGGATGGCGACATAATTGAACAGCCGGTATGCCCAGGCGAATTTGAAGAACGCGTAAACGAAGATCAGGATCAGCCCGATGCATTTTGTTTCCCACAGGGCCGGCGAGGGGCTGAGATCAATTGGTAATTTGCCGAGGATGGTCAGGGCGTCATTGGTCGCCCGCAGCAGCGCCAGCCCGCCACCGACCGCGAGCAGGCTGGTGGAGGCAAAGAAGGCCGTGCCGTTCTGCAGCGACGCCATGATCTGCATGTCGACCATGCGCGCTTCGCGGTCGAGCATGCGCCTGACCCAGACCTCGCGGTAGACGTGCATGCGCGCGGACAGGCTGTCGCGCCCATAGGCCGTATGCTCCAGCGTGATGGCGTAAACCAGCCATTCCAGGATGAAAAAGGCAACCGCCAGGATATCGACTGTGTATGGGCCCATGCTGTATCTCTCGTCGGTCCACCGGTGGTTCCGATCCTGACATTCGCATCCGTTGCTGCAGGTATCCCTTGCGACTGTCAGAATCGAAGGACCACTAACAAACATAGGTTTCAAACAGACTCCAACCGGGATTTTTCGGGATGACCTTGAAGCTCGTGATCGGCAACAAGAATTATTCGTCCTGGTCGATGCGGCCATGGCTTGCCATGCGCGCCAATGGCATTTCCTTCGAGGAGATCTTCATTCCGCTCTACACCGGCGATGGCGACAAGAAGCGGATCCTCACCTTTACACAGTCCGGCAAGGTCCCGGCGCTCATCGACGGCGACATCACAGTCTGGGATTCGCTCGCCATCATCGAATACGTTGCCGAGCGCTTTCCGGAAGCGAGGCTCTGGCCCGAAGACCGCGCGCATCGCGCCCAAGCGCGCGCGGTTTCGGCCGAGATGCATGCGGGCTTTCTGCCGCTCCGCAATGAGTGCGGGATGAACCTGCATCGGCCGATCCGCCCGATCGCGCTGTCGGCGGACGCGCAGGCCAATGTCGCGCGCATCCAGCAGATCTGGATCGAGTGCCGCGAGAGGCATGGCGTACGCGGGCCGTTCCTGTTCGGAGCCTTCGGCGCGGCCGATGCCATGTTCGCGCCCGTCGTGCATCGCTTGCGCACCTATGCAATTCCCGTGGCGCCGGAGGCACGGGCCTATATGGGGACGATGATGGCGGCGCTGCCTGCATTCGCCGAGTGGACCGAAGCGGGGCTGGCCGAAACCCTGGTGATCGAACGATTGGAGGCTATCTGATCCTTGAAAGATCGACGCCAAAAGCCGGTCGCGGCTTGACGTCACGCTGCGAAAGCGGTCTCAATCCCACGCCGTTTTGCGTATTCGAGGAGAGGAATGGCCATGGGAATTCTCGATTCACTGGAAAACTCGCCGGCGCTCAAGAGCGCGCTGAGCCAGCTTGGCGCCGCCGTGCTCCCCGCCGTCCTCGGCGAAGTCATGGGCACCGGCAGCCAGGGCGGGCTCAATGCGATCGTTGCAAAGCTGGAGCAGGCGGGCCTCGGCGAGCAGGTCAAGTCATGGATCGGAAACGGTCAGAATCTGCCGATCACGGCTGATCAATTGCGGCAGGTCCTGGGCAGCGATGCCGTCAAGCAACTGGCCGCCAAGTACAATATTCCTGTGGATCAGTTGTCCGAACTGTTGGCCCACCAGTTGCCTCTCGCGGTGGACCATGCCAGCCCGAACGGCAAGCTGCCGCACACGGCCTGACCCGGCGGGGCGGCGGATTATTAGTATCACGCTGAAAAGATTGCAAAATCTGCGCATTTGCCATGTCCGGATGTGACTGGCCATTGGCAAATGCCGCGTGCTATAAAAAGATCGTGTGTTCCGGCCGGAGGACGCAGCGGGGACCGTGGCGCGCGGCCGGGAGATTTTGCGTGATGGAGAGGGCGTTGAAGCACAAATTCCACGTTGGGGCGACCGTTTACTTCACTGCGAGTAACGTGTCGCGTCCGGCCGCAAGCGGCACCTATGAGATCATTCGGTTGCTTCCGACCGATGGTGACGATTGCCAGTACCGGATCAAGAGCTCGACCGAAGCATTCGAACGAGTAGCCAAGGAAAGCCAGCTTGCCATCCCTTAGAGCGTGAGCCGGACCCCGCGTGAGCGCAAATCGGGAACCGGCGTCATGCCCCGGAAAAGAGATGAGATCATGATCCGATTTCGACCTAATCAGATCATGATGGCGTGCTTGATCGGACGGAGTGAAGGCAAATTGCCAGCGTCGTCGCGCTGGCTCGATGATCTGACGTGCGGTCGGCTGCAAAGCGCTCTTGCGGGTTGCCGATCGATCGCTAGGACCAGCATTTGCAAAGTCGATGATGCGGCGGCCTCGCGAAGGCGTTCCTGACAGCAAGGGGTATTGGCTATTCCATGATTTGAGTGCCGCCTTCCGATTCGAAGGCGTTTGCGCGGAAATCATGCTCCAAGCAAAAAGATCTATGATGACCTACGGTCGTCCGATTTTGGTGTTCGCAAAGCTACCTGCAGGAACAGGACGCGAATGGTAGAATCCGACCGCCAGGACGCCGCGAGCAAGGTCTGGCGACGTGGAACTTGTTGGCCCGCCGTCAAAAGGCCCGGTTCGCAGTAGCATTCCGAGCAAGGCGAACGCCACAAAATGGCATTCAGTCTTGCTGAATGCGCTTGATGTCGCGTGAAGGGACGATCGCGCATGAACTGGGCATTGGCTACATCGCTCAACGAACTCTGGCGCTCGCCGGATTTTTCGATGTGGGTGGCGCTTGCGGCCGCCGGGTTCTTCGGGCTCGTCGTCCTGATCACACTGCTGCGCGCCGACAAGTCGCTCGCCAATGGGGCGCTGACGATCATTGCCCTGATGTCCGTGGGCTTTGCGGTCGCGACAATCATTGGCGGTAATGGCCCGGTTGGACGAAACTCGCCGGCGGAGACCCATTCCGGTCCGGCACAGGGGACCTCTCTGCCAGCCTTGGCGTGCGTGGACGACCTCGCGGGAGATACCGTGTTGTCGGCGTGCGAGAAGGCGCTGTTCGGTTCAGCGGAAACCGCGGCGGCAGCCGTGAGCTACGCCGCGGCCCAACTCGAGCGTTTGACGACATATGGCGACGCTGCCGCCGTCAGCAGGAATTTGACGCCGGACCTGGCGGCGCTGCGTCGGGCTGTGGAACGCGACCGGTACGGGCTCGTTGCCCATGTGCTCGTGGAGAACTATGGCTGCACGCCATCGGATTGTCCGGCGTTTCGTTTGTTCACCAATCGCCGGCAGGTCGTGTCCAATATGGAAGCGCGCTCCTTTGATGGTGTCATCACGCGCTACGCGGCATCGTGGAATACGCCCACACCGGCACCGGCTGCGCCCGCCGGACCTGCAGTCGCCATTTTCGGGACATCGGCGGCAACGCCGCCGGGGCCGACCGCGCCGACGGGCAAGCCCACCAATGCGGAGTTTCCGACTGCGGCCTCGACGCCGCCGGTCAGCATCATGAATCCTGAGCCTGGCACCGCTCCCGCCGCCCCGCCGCGTTCCGCGCCGGCCGCGGCCGCCGCGTCTCCATCGGCCGCCCCAGCAGCACCACCGCCGCCGGCCAAGAAGCCGCCGGCGCCGAAAGTGGTGCGGACGCCAACGGCGTCAGCGCCCATGCCGCTGTCGCCGGCAACCGTGCCGCCGGCCGCCGTGGCGCGAGAATGATCCTTCCAAAAGCGCTGAGCGGTCGCTATAGCTTTGCAAGCTGCGCGGACCGCGGTTCCGCGCGCAGAAAATGCGTCAAGACTTCAAAACACTTCAAGACTTCAAAACGAAGGGTAGAGGCTTTGGTTCTGTTCTGATCAGAACCAAGTCGGTTCCAGTTTCGAAATCATGCCGCTTCACCTGATCAAGCTTGCCGTCGGCTGCGAGTCCGTCAAGGAACTGAAGGGTTGGGTTGCGGAGCGCATGGCGGCCGCGAAGAAGAAGGGCCTGCCGCAACACCATATCCACATCACGCGGATGACGCCGAAACGGATTGATGAAATCCTGGCTGGCGGTTCCCTCTATTGGGTGATTCGAGGCGAGATCGCTGCCCGCGAAAAGATCATCGGAATCGAGCCATTCCGCGATCGCGACGGTATTGGACGTTGCCGGCTGATGATGCAGCCCAAGGTCGTTGCACTGTCGCCGCGGCCGATGCGGCCCTTTCAGGGCTGGCGGTATTTGACCGACGACACAGCCCCGCCCGATCTTGGCAAGGCCGCAGCCGCGGGCGTCGCGGCGATGCCGGAGCCGTTGCGGCGCGAATTGCGCGACCTTGGGCTGCTCTGAACTGCGAGATTGTCGATCAAGCGGGTTCCGCCCAGCCTCGCTGCGACCAGAATCCGCAATCGCGCCATCTTGCGCGAAGTGACCAGCGTCAATGTTTCGGCGCCGAACGCTTTCTTTCATGGAAACCGTGACCGACGAGATCGCGAGCCGGTCGTGCTCGCGCATGGTTGCTGATGATCTTGACCGAAGAAATGCGGACGGAAGCGATCCACCAGACGTGAGATCGCCGGACCCCCGGTATGATACGGGTCGAAGAGTCATCCGGGTCCGTGGTCAAGGCGTCGGGACTCCAGATCGCGTCGACGCATGCCGCAGCCAGCTTGGCAATTTCGGCCTTCGAGGCGCGGGGTCAGATCCGAAATTCTCCGATGGCGCAAATTGAGTCGGGCTCACGAAGATCGACGATGATTGCTCGCGCGTCGTTTTGCGAGCCGAACCAGCGACATATGCCGTCATCGAGCGCACCCATCGTTGGCACGAGCGCGACATTGGCCTTGCTGGCGCGAAGGCGCTCGGCGGCGTGGCGCAAGGCAGGGATTGCACGGACTTCGGGGCATCGAGATTCGATCAATCACAGCATGGCCGCTTTCTGCAACCGTTGGGGGCAGGCGGCAAACCTCATCGAGGCCGATGCTGCACCGCCAAGCACGTAGCGAATCACTCGACGTCCGTCGATCATCGATGACGCGTGTGCGTGCGCGCCAACTCGCGATTCATTATTAAGGCACACTTCGTTCGATTTAATCGAGGCCGTCCGCATTTCTCTTGACCGTGCACGCGCGTGACTCGAAGATATCCAAAGGGGTCGAATATGTTGGTGCAGACTAGCCAAGGTCAATCAGGTTCAGCGCACGTGGTCGTGCTGGGGAACGAGAAGGGCGGGTCGGGAAAATCCACCACCGCTCTGCACATTGCCGTTGCCTTGATGAAGGCCGGCCAGCGCGTCGCAACCATCGACCTCGATTGCCGCCAGCAGAGCTTCACCCGCTACATCAACAATCGCGGCGCCTGGGCCCGGCGCACGGGTCTCAACCTCGAATTGCCGATGCATTATTGCATCAAGCTCGGCGAGACGATGCAGATCGCCGACAATGAAAGGTCGGAGTTCCAGCAATTCATGACGGCGGTCTGCGCCATCGAGCGGACGTTCGATTTCATTGTGATCGATACCCCCGGCAACGACAGCTATCTGATGCGGCTCGCGCATTCGATGGCCGATACGCTGGTCACGCCGATCAACGACAGCTTCCTCGACTTCGACGTGTTGGGAACCGTCGACGCCGCAACTTACGCCGTGACCGGCGAAAGCCACTATGCGGAGATGGTGCGCGACAGCCGGCGCAAACGCCGCCAGCTCGATGGCGCCTTCACCGACTGGATCGTCGTGCGCAACCGGCTGTCGATGCTCGGTTCGCGCAACAAGCAGCTCGTCGCCGACGGCCTCAAGGAACTTTCGTTCCGGCTCGGGTTTCGCTCCATCGATGGTTTTGCGGAACGCGTGGTTTACCGGGAGTTTTTTCCGCGCGGATTGACGGCTCTCGATGACATCGACGAGGTCACGCTCGGGACCCGCCCGAATCTTGGTCATGTCACCGCGCGGGAAGAGGTTACAGGCCTGTTGCGCCAGCTGAACCTCCCCCTCGACGAACGTGGGCGGCGCCGCGCCGCCAACCGCGCGGAATGGTTCAGTCAGGTCGACAAGCCGCTTGAAATGCACGACATCGTCAGTGCCTGAGTCTAGGTATTATAATACCTTTTTGCCCACGCTTTGTTGCCTCGATCGCCGCCCGGACCGCCGATCTGAAGGTCGCGGACCGCACCGGGTGAGTTCGACCCCGGTCGAAAAAGCGGTACGAGAATCATAGGTTTGCCAGTACCCAGTGCTTGCTGAGAGGGTTCGCGAACTTCGGCAAGTGGGTGCCAGGCGGAACGATTCGATCGGCGGGACTTTTTCACCTCAGCCCTGAACCTTGACCTTGATGGCCACCGTCCAAAGGATGAGCATCGTCGGGCCATTTTGTGGCAACGCACAATGATCAGGCGGTCAATTCACAAAATTTAGTCTTCCTGTCACCCCTTCGTGACATATATTAAGGACAAAATTCCGGTCGACAAGCTTTCGTGGTCACGCCCCTGAGAGGACAAACATGAAGCGTGGAATTGTGGTCCTGGTTGGTGTTGGTGCGTTGGTCACGGTCGCCTATTTCACGGCGAGCAAGTGGGCGATCCGGCACGAGACGCTCATGTTCCACGACCCGGCCCGCGACAACCGTCCGGTAGAGGTGGATATTGCGGTACGCCGTGACCGGGAGATGCAGGCCGATGCCGGCATGATCAAGCTGCCGGTGGCAATTCTCAATCACGGTAACACCGTCAAGTTCACCGAGTATTCCTTCCTTGCCAACGTCTTTGCCGCGCGCGGCTATATCGCCGTCAGCATCCAGCATGATCTGCCGACCGATCCGCCGATGGTGACGAAGCTTGGCGAGCTTTATGTCGGCCGTCAGCCGCAGTACCTGCGTGGTGTCGCCAATATCCGTTTTGCCGTCGATGAGATGAAGAAGGTCGAGCCGAACGCGGACTACGACCATCTGACCGTGGTGGGACATTCCGCCGGCGCTGACATCTCGATGTACTTCGCCAAGTTGCATCCCGAACTCGTCAAGAAGGTTGTTACGCTCGACAATCTGCGCGTGCCCTTCATTACCAACGGCAAATTCAAGATCCTGTCGTTCCGCTCCAAGGATCCTGTCTTCAAGACCGATCCCGGCGTTATTCCCAGCGAAGATATCTGTGAAAAGGCTGGCATTACGGTCGTCCGGACCGAATTCCAGCACAACGACATGCGCGACACCGGTCCCGAGGAAGCCAAGTCCTCGATCCAGGCCATGCTGGACAGGTTCCTGAACGAAAGCGACAGCGATCTTGCTCCGGTGGAAACCAAGGGTGCGCCAGTGCTGGCCGAGCCTGGCCCCGTTGCTCCCTATGTGCCGGTGGTACGTCAGCCTGAAAAGCCCCTGACCCACTGAGGACTCCCGATGCGGCGGTCCGATCGCCTGGCGCATTGACGGTCTAGCATTCCGCCCCACATTAGGCTTGCGACGACTTGCGAGCAGCCATGTCCGGCGAACCGACCAACACGAAATCCGGTGGCGCGACTTCGACGGCCAAGGCCGGCGACGGGGCATCGTTACCTCAATCCAAGGCGTCGACCGCCGATGACATCGCGGCCTTCGTCGCCAAGGCGCGTGCAGCATCGCCCTATGCGGCGGGGGCGAGAGGTCGGCTCATCTTCGCGCTCGACGCAACCATGAGCCGGCAGCCGACCTGGGACATGGCTTGCGCGTTGCAGGCCGACATGTTTCGCGAGGCCGCGTCGCTCGGGAGTCTGGACATCCGCCTCGTCTATTACCGCGGGTTCAACGAATGCCGCGCCACGGGCTGGATTTCCGATAGCGCGCAACTTGCCCGGCTCATGGGCAAGATCGATTGTCGCGGCGGCAATACCCAGATCGGCAAGGTGCTGACGGAAGCGCGCCGCGAGGCCAAGGCCTCAGGCGTGCGTGCGGTCGTGTTCGTGGGCGACGCGATGGAAGAAGGCGTCGACGACCTCTGTGCCAGGGCCGGTGAACTCGGCATGCTCAAGGTGCCGGTCTTCATGTTCCAGGAAGGGGCCGATGTCACCGCCGAACGGGCCTTCCGCGAAATCGCACGCCTGACCGGCGGCGCCTGGTGCAGGTTCGATCCCGGAGCCGCCGCTCAATTGCGAGAGTTGCTGCGCGCCGCCGCGGCCTATGCGGCGGGCGGGCGCGATGCCTTGATGCGGCTATCGGCGAGCGAGAGCGGCGCGGCCAAGCTGCTCGGGCAGATGAAGAAGTAGGCTCGCCCTCCTTTTCGCGGAATTGCGGGCGGCTCGTCGTGCGAGAGCCAGCTGGGCTCGGGTCACAGCTTTTGCGACCGTCTCGAGCAAATGTGTCATGTTGCCGATCGCGACGTCCCGTTGCGCCGTCCAGCCCGCCCTTGAGCGGCAAAGTCCGCCCCCAGCTAATCTCGGAAAGCGAGCACCGGCATGATTTTTGGCGCAGACTGGCTTATATTGACGTCATGCCGACCCTGATCGCCGGCGTTGTCGCCGTCATCGTTCTCTACTCGCTGCTGCAGATGTTTCGGGCGGCAAATCCGGTCGTGCTTGCGCGGGCGATCAAGATCGTCGGTGGCGTGGTCGCGCTGGCGGTGGCCGCTTTCACCGGTCTGAAGGGCGAACTCGCGGTGGCCATCCCGATCGGTATCTTCGGGGCGGGGCTTTTGGGATGGTCGCCGTTCGGGACGGCGGGTTTCGGCAATATCGGCGCGCTGTTTGGCGGCGCCGGTGCGCAACGCTCGGCGGGGCAGACCTCGCAGGTCCGCTCGCAGTTTCTGGACATGACACTCGATCACGACAGCGGCGCACTGAGCGGCCAGATCGTAGCCGGCCCCGATGCCGGCCGCCGGCTCGACGAATTCGACCTCCCACAGTTGACGGCGATGATGCCCGGCTTCGATGCCGAAAGCGGCGCCTTACTTGAAAGCTATCTGGATCGCAGGTTTCCCGCTTGGCGTCAGCACGCGCAGGGCGAGGCGACAGGGGGGCAGCGCCGCGCGGCGGCGAGTGGCAAAATGACGGACGAGGAAGCTTATCAGATCCTTGGCCTGCAGCCCGGAGCGGGGCGTGACGAAATCGCCAGAGCCCACCGCTCCCTCATGAAGAAACTGCATCCCGACCAGGGGGGGTCGACGTACCTGGCCGCCCGTGTAAACGAGGCCAAGGATACCTTGCTTCGAACGCATTACAGCTAACTCCGGCAATAAACGCAATAAACCGAGGGTCGCTTCCGTCTCTTGCTCTGTCTGACGCGCCTTGCCCGCCATTGCCTGGCGTGGCTGATTTTCATTCCTTGGAAGATTTAGCTGCAAATTCTTGACGAGAGGTTTGCAGCAGCGAGGCAGGTCACCTCGATTGCGGAGAAAAATCTCGCTGTGACAAAAAAAGCCCGCGCTTTGCAGCGCGGGCCTTCGCAAATTCGAAGAAAGCTTGAATCAGTTGCGAACGGTCATGCAGGAAATCTCGGCGCGTTTCAGCGTCTTGCAAACCGCTTCCGCCTGATCTCGCTCCAGTCCGGCGAAGCGGGCACGAAAGAGCTTGCGGTCACCCTTGGCGATCACCGGCTCGGTGAAGGAGTCCGCCTTGCTGAGCAGGCCATGGGCCTGGCTGCGGGCGGCGTCGATCCGCTGTTGGGCTTCGCCTTCGCTCTCGAGCGCGCCGACTTGAACGATCCAGCCGCTGTGGGTCGCGGCCGACTTGACCGCGCCATTGTCCGGAAGCGCTTGGTCTGGAAGCGCTTGCGGCTGCGGCTGTGGCCGCGTCGCCGGATCGACGTAGGCCATGGCCTGGTTAACGGAGGAGGGAGGCAGGCTGGAAGCGGGCAGCACTCCGAGAATGCCGTTGCCGGTGCCGTGATTGGCCGGCTGCGGTGGCAGCTCACTTCTTGCCATCTCGGGCCGGACGGCCTCCGGCTGCTGGCCCGGGTCAGCCTTGCCGGTTTCCACCCGGGCAACGGCCGTCGCGCTGCCGCTTTCCGCGACGTCGGGGTGCGCTGGCTGTAGCGAATTGGTGATTGCCGGGACCGGCGGCGGCTGGGGCGTCGCAAGTTTCAGCGGTGCCGACTTGACCTGCACCGTCCTCACTTTGACCGGCTTCATGGGCTCGGTCGAGCCGAGGATGAGCGCGGCGATCGACTGGGACTGGATCACGCCGGATGTCAGAGGCGCGGGGTCGACGCGAGGTTTAGCGGCCGGCGCTGCTGCGGTTGCGGCGGCCGCGTCGGCGGAGGCGAGTTGAAGGGCCCCCTGCGGCTGGACCGTCTGCGTGGGCGGTGAGCCGCCTTCGACTCCCGCCACATCCGCATTGCTATCGGAGGCATTCCGTTCGGCGATGGCAGTAGCGGTGCGCTTGGTCGCGGCCTTCTCGAGATTCTCCGCAAGCAGGTTGCGCATGATGGCGTCGCGCGAGTTTCCGCTGCGGCCGCCCATCACCACTCCGACCAGATGACGATTGCCGCGGCGCATCGAGGTCACGAGATTGAAGCCGGAGGCGCGGGTATAGCCGGTCTTGATGCCATCGACGCCCTCGACACTGCCGAGCAGGTGGTTGTGACCACTGATCGTCCGGCCACGAAAGCTGAAGGCCGTTGTCGAAAAATAGCGATAGTAGCGCGGGAAGCGGTCCTGCAGCGCACGGCCCAGGATCGATTGGTCGCGGGCGGTCGTCACCTGTTCGTCGTCGGGCAGGCCGGACGCGTTCCGATACAGAGTGCGGCTCATGCCGAGCTCATGCGCCGTGCGTGTCATCATCCTGGCGAAATTGTCTTCGCTGCCGCCGATCGTCTCGGCGATCACGACGGCGGCGTCATTGGCGGAACGCGTGACCAGTCCCTTGATCGCGTCTTCCACCCTGATGGTCTGCCCGGGACGCAGGTCGAGCTTGGTCGGATCCTGGTCGGAGGCGTGTTCGGACACCGGCATCTCGGTATCAAGCTTCATCTTGCCGGAATCCAGACGCTCGAACAGCAGATAGAGCGTCATCATCTTGGCCAGCGAAGCCGGGTGACGGATGGCGTCGGGGTTGGTCGCGGTCAGGGTCGCGCCGGAATTGCCGTCGACGATGATGGAGGAGAACGCCGGGCTGTAGCTCTCGCGCTCTTCATGCTGGGTGTGGTGGGCATAGTGCCGATGGTGGTGGCGCGCCTCCGCTCCACCGCTCGTAACGACCGCTGTCGCGATTGTAACCAGCCCGAAAACGCCGACCCGCACCAAGCGCGAGGACGCCAAGTTTTTGCCAAGCATGAAATCCCCGTCCCAGTTTCCAATTTGATCGCCGGTTCGTGAGGCAAAATTGTGCTCCCGATTACCGTTGACCATCTTCGATCCAAACAAGCAATCCCGGCATTTCACCGCCAAGCCCATGTTTGGATCGAGGTGTTTACTCAAGTAGCTGTTCCCAAAGAGATTTCATCTGCGCATGGGAAGGCGAAAGAGTCCGGGAATCAGGTTAGGTCGGCGGAGTTTCCAAAACCTTAAGCAACCCTTTCGCGGCGCCCCGGTATTTAACGGACTAGGTTAATTTGTGCGGCGCACAATATTCTTGACACTTATTGTGCGTTGCACTATCTCTTGCGGCGCGTCAGGGAGCCGGGGTTCGCCGGTAACACGCAGTCTGGGAAAAGGATTCCAAAATGTTCAAGGTTGAAGACATTCAGAGTTACGGCAAAGAGCAGTTCGAACAAGTCGTGAACACCGCGACCACCGTCCAGAACAGCCTTCAGGCGATCGCGACGGCCTATGGCGACTACGGCAAGAAGTCCTTCGAAGACACCAAAGCCTTCGTCGAGAAGCTGTCTGGCGTGAAGTCTTTGGACAAGGCGCTCGAAGCGCAAACCGAATATGCCAAGTCCGCCTACGAGACCTTTGTCGCGGATTCGCAGAAGATCGCCGGGCTCTATGGTGATCTCGCCAAGCAGGCGGTCAAGCCGATCGAGGGGCTGGTTGCGAAGTTCTCGCCGACCGCGACCCACTGAGCGTCGGCGCGTTTTTGGTGCTCACTTCCTGAAGTTCGCGGATCCAACTTGCGGGCGTAAGAACTTCAATCGGCGGCGCTCGTTGAAAAGCCCGGCCCTACGGCCGGGCTTTTGCTTTTGCCAACGGCTCGACCGCTCACCTCGCCACGCGCAGTTTCGCGATTTGCGTGCCGATCTGTGAGAAAGCGGTCGCGATCTGGCTTGGTTGGGTCAGCATGAAGAAGTTCGGCGTTCCGCTCGCGCAATAGGGCAACACCGCCGACTGGCCCGCGCCGTCGGTGTCGATCTGCACGGTATAAATGGTGACGCCGCTCGTCTTGATGTTGTCGCACAGCGTCCTCATCCGCGCGTCGACCTGCGAGTTCTGGCTCGAAAAATCGCCGTACCAGCGGTCGCCGGTGTTCAGGCCGTCGGTGAACAGGATGATGACGTGCTGATAGCTGTTGCCTGATGTCTCCGCCGGCGCGTTGAGCGGATCCTGTTGCAGCAGGGAAAACCAACCCCATTGCAGTCCGACCGTTTGATTGGTGGCTCCCCCCGGTGACATCGTGTTGATGATGTTGTTGACCGAGCTCCAGCTGTAGGTCAACGGCAGGACCGTGGCCGCGGGGCAGGACTGGTCCTGATCGGCGACGAAATGCGTCGATTTGGCGGTGGGCCTGGTCGCGTCCGCGTCGTAATTCTGGTCTCGATCGGTCACGCAGCCATTCCATTGCGAGTGACTCGGAGAGCCGACCGTATGGTTCCAAGTGTAGCCATGGCCCTGGCACTGCGCCATCGTCATCCAATAACCGCCGCTACACCACGTATTGTAGGGATACGCCGCGTTGGGATAGTTCAACGGATCCCAGCTGTCCCAGCGCAGCCAGCTCGCATTGACATTCGCGGTGCCGACATTGACGTCGATTTCGAACGGCACGACCGAGATCATGACGTCGCCGTTGTTTTGGGCCAGCGCCGAAAGCTGGGTGACGAGATTCTTGGCCGCGGTCTGCAGCGCGCCGATCTTGTTGTGGTCGGCCATCGATCCGGTGTTGTCGAGCACGAGCGCGACACGCAGCAGACTGGAACCCCAGGCCGCCGTTGAACTGGCGCTGAAGTCCATGTTCGATATGCCGGCCACCCTCATGAAATCGGTGGCGAGCGATCCCGAGCCGCTGACGACGACTTTCGAGCCGTTGCTTCCGGTTCCGGCGGTATAGGTGGCGCTGACGGAGACGCCCGTGGCGTCCTTATTATGGTAGAGCGCGCTGAAATAGCTCTGAGCCGCCGAAGCGATCTGGGACGTCGTGATGGTTCCTTGCGACAGGTCCCTGGAGACCATCAATGCCGTCGAATCGAGCGCGGCCTGCATGGACGAGTGGGCCATGCTGGCCCGGCTATAATCGACCGCGGCGCCGACAAAGCTCAGAATGGGAATGATCGCGAGCGCAAAGATGATCGCGGTATTGCCTTCATTCAGCGTGCCGAAGCGGCTGACGGTCGCGCGGAGGCGACGGACGACGGATGCACCGGACATGACGGTCCCTCGGCTGGATTTGGCCGTCATTTCAGCCTCTATGGCTGAAGGCATGGTAAACGCAGCTCGGCAGGACCCGGTCAATCGAGGGGCAACACGCGATTCGACCGCGGGACCCGTCCTTATTGTCAATGGCTCCTGAACGGGAGCCACGTTCGGTTTTGTCAATTCAGTCCGGATTGATTAACCTAGGGGGGATCGCCGGGTCGGGTTCGGGCCCTTTCGCAGGTGGTGTCCGGAGAGTACGGCGCGCTTGCGGGAGGCCAGGGACTGACCCATATTTCTAGCCATTGACTGGACGGGGTCGACCGGCTGGGAGTGGCGATCTGGAAAAGCTTTGTGTGGGCGGCCAGGCGGCTCCGGCGGGAGAGACGCGCTCGTCCGGTGTCCCGCGGGAATCTCGAACGCTAGTGCCATGTCGCAACTCACCTGCAGAATCGAACCGTCCACAACCGCGGTGTCCGTGACCGGTATGAGCAATGACCAGAACCGCTCGGGAACTCCCAGCGGGCCGACCACCTCGGTGATCACCAAGGTCAAGCCGAAGACCAAGCGGCCCAATCTGTACCGCGTCCTGATCCTGAACGACGACTACACGCCGATGGAGTTCGTCGTTCTCGTGCTGGAGAAATTCTTTCAGAAGGACGTCGAAGCCGCCACCAAGATCATGCTTCATGTCCACCACCATGGCATCGGTGAGTGCGGGGTGTTTACCTACGAGATCGCCGAGACGAAGGTGACGCAGGTGATGGATTTCGCGCGCAAGCACCAGCATCCCCTGCAATGCGTGATGGAAAAGAGATAGCGCGCAGAGTTATTTGGCCGCGCCAGATAGGGCTTCGCCCGATTGTGCCCGTCGTCGCGTTTGCGCGTTCGAACTTTCTCGACTGCGCGTCTGTCCGTCGGATTAGTGATTCGGCCTCGATCATGCGGCACGTTCAATTCTTGGTGCGAGCGCGTGAGGAAAAAAGGCGGCGGCTGGGCCAAATCCGCCCAAATCGGAACGGGTTTTGCATCGAGACTACGGTCAAGACTATGGAAAGAGTGGGCAAGGACGGTGCGGAAGCCAGGTACTTGAGTCGCGAAGCCGGCCCTTCCGCCGCGAAGCTTGGATGACTAAATATGACAAAGGTTGCTGTTGCCTGACCGGGCAACGGCGATCATGATGGTGGGGGGCCACAGAGGACGCGAATGCCGACTTTTTCCCAGAGCCTAGAACAATCCCTGCATCGTGCGCTGGCGATTGCGAACGAGCGTCATCATCAGTATGCGACGCTCGAACACCTCTTGTTGTCGCTGATCGACGACTCCGATGCCGCCGCCGTGATGCGCGCTTGCAGCGTCGATCTCGACAAGCTGCGCGCCAGCCTCGTCAATTATCTGGAGACCGAGTTCGAGAACCTGGTCACCGACGGGAGCGAGGACGCCAAGCCTACCGCGGGCTTTCAGCGTGTGATCCAGCGTGCCGTCATTCATGTCCAGTCGTCGGGGCGCGAGGAGGTGACCGGCGCCAACGTGCTGATCGCGATCTTTGCCGAACGCGAGAGCCATGCCGCCTACTTCCTGCAGGAGCAGGATATGACGCGTTACGACGCGGTGAATTACATCAGCCACGGCATTGCCAAGCGCCCCGGGGTCTCGGAGGCGCGCCCAGTGCGCGGCGTGGACGAGGAAACCGAAACCAAGGGTAACGAGGATTCCAAGAAGAAGGGTGAGGCTCTGGAAACCTATTGCGTGAACCTGAACAAGAAGGCGAGGGATGGCAAGATCGATCCGGTGATCGGGCGCAATTCCGAGATCAACCGCGCGATCCAGGTGCTTTGCCGGCGGCAGAAGAACAATCCGCTGTTCGTGGGCGAGGCCGGCGTCGGCAAGACCGCGATCGCGGAGGGGCTTGCCAAGCGTATTGTCGACAGCGAGGTGCCGGAAGTCCTGGCTGCCGCGACTGTCTTTTCGCTCGACATGGGCACGCTGCTCGCAGGCACGCGCTATCGCGGCGACTTCGAGGAGCGGCTCAAGCAGGTTCTGAAGGAACTGGAAGCGCACCCGAACGCCATTCTTTTCATCGACGAGATCCATACCGTGATCGGTGCAGGCGCCACCTCGGGCGGCGCAATGGACGCCTCCAATCTGCTCAAGCCTGCGCTTGCCTCTGGCACGATCCGCTGCATGGGCTCGACGACGTACAAGGAATACCGCCAGCACTTCGAGAAGGATCGGGCGCTGGTACGCCGGTTCCAGAAGATCGACGTCAACGAGCCGACGGTGGAAGACGCCATCGCCATCCTCAAAGGCCTGAAACCCTATTTCGAGGACTATCATCGGCTGAAATATACCAACGAGGCGATCGAGGCCGCGGTGCAGCTCTCCTCGCGCTACATTCACGACCGCAAGTTGCCGGACAAGGCGATCGACGTGATCGACGAATCCGGCGCGGCGCAAATGCTGGTGGCGGAGAGCAAGCGCAAGAAGACGATCGGCATCAAGGAAATCGAGACCACGATTGCCACGATGGCGCGCATCCCGCCCAAGAGCGTGTCCAAGGATGATGCCGAGGTGCTCAAGCATCTCGAGCAGACCTTGAAGCGCACGGTGTTCGGCCAGGACAAGGCGATCGAATCCTTGTCCGCCTCGATCAAGCTCGCGCGCGCCGGCTTGCGCGAACCGGAGAAGCCGATCGGCTGCTACCTGTTCTCGGGCCCCACCGGCGTCGGCAAGACCGAGGTCGCCAAACAGCTTGCGTCAACGCTCGGCGTCGAGCTCCTTCGCTTCGACATGTCCGAATACATGGAGCGACACACCGTTTCGCGCCTGATCGGCGCGCCTCCCGGCTATGTCGGCTTCGACCAGGGCGGCCTGTTGACCGACGGCGTCGACCAGCATCCGCATTGCGTCGTGCTGCTCGACGAGATCGAGAAGGCGCATCCCGATCTCTACAACGTGCTCCTTCAAATCATGGATCACGGCCGGCTCACGGACCACAACGGAAAGCAGGTCAATTTCCGCAACGTGATCCTGATCATGACCACCAACGCGGGCGCTGCCGACCTTGCACGGCAGGCGTTCGGCTTCACCCGCAGCAAGCGGGAAGGGGACGATCACGAGGCGATCAGCCGCCAGTTCGCGCCCGAATTCCGCAATCGGCTCGATGCCATCGTCTCGTTCGCGCATCTCAATGTCGACGTGATCGGCATGGTGGTCGAGAAGTTCGTGCTGCAGCTCGAAGCCCAGCTTGGCGACCGCGACGTCACGATCGAACTGTCGGAACCGGCCAAGTCCTGGCTGATCAAGCACGGCTATGACGAGCAAATGGGTGCGCGGCCGATGGCACGCGTGATCCAGGAGCACATCAAGAAGCCGCTGGCGGACGAAGTGCTGTTCGGCAAGCTGAAGGGCGGTGGTCACGTCCGCGTCGTGCTTGTCAAGGACGAGGCGAATGCGAGCGCGGATTCGGATGCGCAGAAGATCGGTTTCGAATTCGTCGAAGGTCCGATGACGCCCAAGCCGGAGAAGCTGCCGGGAGCGCGCAAGCGCAAGCCGAAGCCGGGAGGTCCCAGCGGACCGGCGTCGAAAGGTCCGCTGGTCAAAGTTTGATCAACCGATATCGTGAATCACCAAAGCCGGCGCGCCGCGAGGCCGCCGGTTTTTCATTTGCTCATTTTCTGATCTGTTGCCCTGAGATGCCGCCCACGCATCGGTCAGCGCGGCAGCTCGCCACTCTGCGGTTAAGACGATCGTCGCCGCTGAGACATCACCACAGGACGCCAACGGGAATCGGGCAGTTCCAGCTGCCCGATTCCGCCAAATTGTGAACGAGTGTGTGGCGAGGAAGTGTTGCAGCAGGGAGACTGACCGTGAATAAAGCCGTCCAGTTGCTCGCTCCTGTTGCGGTCATCAGCATGCAAAGGGTATTTTTGATTCAGCATCCCCTTAAGAGCACCGAGGACTCAATGAGGTCGTCACGCATGCCATTTGTCCGAGCGCTCTTGCTTCCCCGGGCTCTGTTGCCGCGCCTTGTGCGAGCAGCCGCGGTCGCGCTCATGATGGCTCTTCTGCCGCTCACGAATCCCGCGAGCGCTGCGACCAGTCTGGCGGCCGCATCGAGCGCGCATGTCTATCTGCTTCGCGGGGTGCTGAATATCTTCTCGCTCGGCCTCGACGACATCGCCGAAAAATTGCGGGCGCAGGGTATCGCGGTCACCATCGCCAATTTTGTCTCGTGGTCGTCACTGGCCGACGAGGCTGCAACCGAGTACCGAAGCGGGCGGATCAGGACCATCGTTCTGGTCGGCCACTCCTCGGGAGCGACCGCGCTGCCCGACATGGTGGCGCGGCTGACTGAGCTCGGCACGCCCGTCAAGCTGGCGATCGGTCTGGATTCGGTGTTTCGCACCAGCCTGAACGGTCGCGTCGGGAAGTACATCAATTTCTACGTAGCCAACGGCGCCGGCACTCCGGTTGCGAAGGGCAGCAGATTCCAGGGCTCGCTGGAGAACGTCAACGTGCAAGATGTCCCCGGCGTCGGACATCTCACGATCGAGAAGAGCCAGATCATGCAGCAGAAGGTGATTGGCGCCATCGATGCCGTCGTCTTCAGCCGCGGCAACGACATCCAGAGGCCGTTGCCGGAAGCAATGGCCCCCAGGCCAAGTCCGCGGACTGCGGCTGTGCGCAATTAGTGCCCGCTTTCCGACTTCGTGCTCCATCTGGAGCAACCACTTCACGACCTTCAAATCGGCGGCACAAGGGTGGTGAGTCAGAGGTTCTCTTTCGTCGCCGCCGCGCGTTCGTCACGCGCACTACTAACCAAGACCATATGAGGGCCGGCGTTGAGCGCGTCGGCCTGCCGCGAATCTATCTGGTGCGCGGGGCGCACGCGTGCGCCTCAAAATTCACCCATTCGGCCGCCAAAAAAAGTCCATACGTCTGGTCGAGACCTTCTGCGGTGACTAGTGCCGATTCCGGGCCAGTTCGCCCGAGACCATGATAGTGAGATCGGGCGAAATGCTCCGGGAAGAGGTTTTCCGGGGATGCAGCGGAAGAGCGTCGCGGCTGACTGGTCAGCCGTCGGCCGAGGTGATCCGCGCGCTTGTCAATCGATGGTGCAAGCAGGGAGCGCATGATCAATTCGAAAATTGTGGCCGTCGCAGCCGGAGCGGTGCTTGCCGCCTTTCTGCTGCATGGCGGGGCCGCGCCGGTAGCGGCGGGCTCCATCACGGCTCCAGGCGAAGCGACCGTGTCTGCACCTGCCGCCGGCCAGCCGGCGACGGCGCCGCGCGGACGCGCATATCTGTTTCGCGGCGCCCTTGGTCCGATCTTCTCGCGCGGGATGGATCGCCTGACCGATCGAATCCAGCAGGCCGGCATCGATGCGGATGTCTATGAATTCACGATCTGCCGCCTGGTCGCCGCGCGGGCCATCGAGGCTTATCACGAGAACCCAGCGCCGATCATCCTGATCGGGCACTCAATGGGCGGATATTGCGCCGTGATATTCTCGGAAATGCTCGAGGCCGAAAAAATCCCGGTCAGCCTCGTCGTGACGATCGATCCGGCGCACGTCACGCATGAAGTGCCGCTCAACGTCGAGCGCTTCATCAATATCTTCCTGTCGAAGGATGTCCTGGGCGGCGGCGACGTCAAGCCGCAACCGGGCTATCGCGGCCACTATGCGAGCTTCGATCTTTCCGAGCACGACGAGGTCTCGCACATCACGATCGACAAGATGGACGACGTCCACCAGCAGCTGGTCGCCAAGATCCTGCAGCTTGCGACGACTCCCAGTGATGAAGGCGAGTCGGTGCCGCTGCGCTTTGTCGTTCCCCCCAACGTGGCGATCGAGCTGTGGGACAGCGGCACGCCAGTGTTCGCCCGTCCGGACGAAACGCTGCAGAAGATTGCCGATCTTCATCACGTGCCGCTCTGGTCGCTCACCCAGGTCAACAAGAGCGCGGACAAGGCCCCTCTGGTGCCGGGTGAGCGGGTCGTCGTTCCGCGCCATTTGCTGCCATTGGCCGCGGTCTCCAGGCAGTCGTCGTCCGGGCGCTGATATTTGCCGATGCGGGCGGCATCGGAACGGAATTGGCTCTATCGTTGCGGCAGGAACGGAACCAGCATCGGAACGCGATGGCAATAGGGCTCGTAGGCGTCCGCGCCGAGTTCGACTTTCAGGAAACCTTCCTCCATGCGGGCTTTCTGCCAGAGGCCAAAGCCGATACAGAAGACGCCGAGCAGCGCGGTGGCCGTTGCCACCGCCAGTCCCGTCGCCAGCATTGCGCCGATCAGCCCGGTATAGATCGGGTGACGAACCAGCCCGTAAGGGCCCGTGTCAATGACGCGATGGCCTTCCTTGCGTGTGATCGCATTCGACCAGAAGCGACCGAGATGGATGCGCGCCCACCAGGTGAACAAGGTGCCCGCCAGCGTCAGGGCGGCGAACAGGTACGTTGCGCCACTTCCAACATGGTACAGCGGCGGCTCGCCGAGGATCCGCGCGGTCCAGGGCGTGAGCAGCACGGCGCCGATGAGAATGGGAATGCGATAGGCCCGCGAGTCCCAGGTTCGGACGTGCTTCTCCGTTCGAGCGGAAAAGAACGAGCCGACAGCCCAACTGATGAGCCAGGCGACCCAGATCAGCGCGATCAGTTGCGTCGGCCAGGTGGCGGTCCATCCGCTCCAGAAAAAAGCCAGAATTGCGCTCGGATCGTATAACATGTCTCGATTATATTCCTCATTGTACGACTGCGGCAAATGGCGTTACCGCGCGGGAAGCGTGTTGGTCTGCGGGCCCGCGGCGCGGTCGGCCGCGGATATCAAATCCACGCCAAAAGCGGTACCGGAATCATGGGTTTGCGAGTGCCTCTACTTTCATGAGTTCGTGCAGAATGGGTGGCGACGGATCACGAACTTCCGAAAGTGGGCACCAGAGTGGTGATTTGGACGTTCTCTTCATTGTTGTTGTGCGCGCGTCAAGAGCACCTCTTAATCAAGACCACGCCAGCGATGCCGATTTGAAGTTCCGGCGCCATTCGCGGAACCGCGCGATCACGAACGTCAAATCCAAAACTCCACGAGAAACATGGACTTGAGGGTCGTTCTCAGATTCGGAGCTTCACGAAGACGCCCGCCTACGCAGGCGTGCATGTTGCGATCGGGCCACTCGTATCAAAAACTGGCGGGACACTACACCTGCTTCGGATTGCCGCAGGTCTTCAGAAGATAGGCAATGGTCTCCCGCAAGGCAGGCTCGATGGGCTGCGGCTCGTAACCAAGCTCGAGCCTCGCCTTTTCGATCGACAGCGCCGTGGCCCGCAGCGCGATCCTGACACCTTCCTCGGTACCTGACGGAGCACGGTGCGTCACGTGATCTGCGATGTACTCCAACACGGCCGCGGTCTTCTCCGCAATCACGCCCGGCACCGCCACGTGCAGGCTGCGGCGGCCGCTGATCGCCGACATGGTCTGAAGGATCCGCTTCATCGGGATGCTCTCGCCGCCGAGAATGTAGCGGTGCCCGACCTGTCCGCGCTCCATCACAAGAACGAGCCCCGAGGCGACATCGCGAACGTCGACGAGGTTGACCACGAAATCGAGATATAAGCGGACGGTCTTGTTCAGAAAATGGCGCAGCATCGCGGTCGGCGGCGTCAGATTGCGATCGTGCGGTCCGATTGGCATTGTCGGGGTACCGATGACCACCGGGAAACCGGACGTCGCGGCGTCCATGGCGAACTGCTCGGCACGCATTTTCGAGCGGGTGTACCGACCCGGCATCTCGTCAGCCTGCAAGGCGCCAGATCCGGAGACGGCGTCTTGCGACGAAGGGAAAAGGATCGATTCGGTCGAGCAGTGCAGGAAACGCGCGACACCGCGCTTGCGTGCCGCCGCAAGGACGATTTCGGTGCCGTGGAAATTGACGGCGTCGAAGTCGTCCTTGCGCGGCATCCACATGCCGGGCAACCCGGCGAGGTGATAGACCAGTTCGACGTCGCGCACGCACTCATCCACCAGCTTCGGATCAAGGACCGAACCACCGACGTGCTGAACGGCGGGCAGGGCATCGGCGGGCGGGCGCGGGTCGAGAATCCGCACCTCGTGGCCCTGCGCAACGAGCCGCGCTACCAGGTGCTTTCCGATGAAGCCGCTGCCACCGGTAACGAGTACCTTGGTCATGAATGCGGAAGTGGTTTGCCCTGACGCTCCCCGGGATAGGCTGAGGAACCGCGCAGCGCCTGCTGCGGGACCGGCCTGATGATGCGCGCAAGATCTTGCCGAAAGCCAAGGGCAATAAACAACTTAGCCATCACGAACATCGGTCCGAGCAACAGGTGGGTAGGGTTGTCCGTCAGCGCCGGCTGCCGGCGTTCGAACACCCGATGCCCGACGACCTGACAGGCCACGCCGATCACGATCAACGCGGCCGTCATCGACCACACCACAGACGCGCTCGCAAACGTCACAATCGCCGCCGCGGCAGCGAGCATGACGATCGCGGCCCCGAGGATCGCTGTTCCAATGGCGGCATCGAGCAACAGCCAATAAACCAAGACCGGCAAGACCATGATGGTCGCCACGGTGACGGGCGCGCCATAGGCGGGAACAGGCCACTGACTGAGCGGGAGAACCGCAGCCAGGAACAAGGACAGAATCCCGAATACATGCATGAGACCGTTACGCGGATCGCGATGATATTCCACGTAATCGGCAAGCTGACGCTTGAAATAGCCACCCATCCTGAGCTCGCCTTCGGTCTTCCGGAACAACGCTGTCAAGCCGACGCTCACCGATATCCTTCGCACTCGCAGCGACGACAAGCGGCCGGAGTAAAACTTGCAGTCGGCCCGAAGTCAAATGGCTGTCCGCGAGCTCCTGGCACATGGGAGGACGCGCCGCGAGTGCGCTGATATTGTTTGATTTTTGAGCTATTTCGGCTTTCTCGTGCTCGTGGATGGCCTGTTCACGACCGCCTCGGTATCGCTTCGGTTGAATTGGAAGGTGGGCATGTCCGGGTGAATGGTGGACAGGCCGTTTTCAGCGTCGGCGATGGAATCAACCTTCGCCGAGAAGCTCGTTGATGCGCTGCTGAAGCTGGCGCTTCTTCTGCTCGCTCCGGCGCAGCCGTTCCTCGAGATCGCTTTCTGCCGGTTCGGTGAACATGGTGCGGAAGGCAAGCCCGACCTTGTCGGCCTGCCGCCAGATGATCTGCGCGAGGTATGAACGGCCCTTGCGGGCGACCGCGAGGTTCGCCTCATCGGGCAGCCGGGTCGCGGGATCGAGCTCGATGCAGGCGTCGCGGTCGCTGAAATTGCGCACCACGCAATCCGTCGTGGTGCGGCGTTGATCCGTCTCGGCCAGGCAGCTGAAAATCACTTTGTCCCGCACGGTCTGGCGTCGGTCCTGCATGTCTTCCTCCCTCGATCGTGATTTGCAACTCTACGTAAATCCACGGGCAAATGAAGATCGCGGGCGCCAGTATGTGACGTTAACGTAAATGCGGTCTGCATGCGTCGAGCGTGGATACAGCCGGAAACACGCAGGAACCAGAGCGGCGCGATACCGCCGACTCGGTTGGCAGCGAATGGCGTCGCCGCTTCACGTGATGCCCAGTACGTCGGCGCAAGCAGTTCCAATCACGTTGGCACGGGGAACCAGACATGGCCCGTGCGGATTACCGTCGCTATGCGTTTACTCCCTTTCATCCTTGTCGTGCTGTCGTCGCTGGCAGGACCGGCAGTCGCTGGCGAAGAATCCGCGACGACGGGCATGGCGCGGCCGAGCGTCGAGGAACTGGCGATTGGAGCCGAGCCGCAAAGGCGCGATGAGGCGCGCGACAACGATACGCGCGAGGCGATCTGCCTGATGATCGAATCGGCGGCAAAGGCGAACGATCTGCCGCTCGAATTTTTTGCGCGCGTGATCTGGCAGGAGAGCCGCTTTCGGTCCGACGCGGTCGGACCCATGACGCGCAGCGGTGAGCATGCGCAAGGCATCGCGCAGTTCATGCCGGGGACCGCCGGCGAGCGGCGCCTGCTCGATCCCTTCGATCCCGTGCAGGCGCTACCGAAATCGGCAGAGTTCCTGAGCGAACTGCGCAACCAGTTCGGCAATCTCGGACTCGCAGCGGCTGCCTATAACGCGGGTCCACGCCGGGTGCAGGAATGGCTCGCCGGCTCCGGTCCAATGCCGCAGGAGACCCGCAATTACGTCGCCGCCATCACGGGATCGACGGTCGAGGATTGGGCGGCGGCAGCGCGCGGGAGCGGGGGCGGCAAGATGCCCGATCATGCGCCCGCGACCTCCTGCCATGATTTGATGGCGTTGTTGAAGCGTGCGCCGAACGCGTTCGTCTCGCAGCTCGAAGACCATGTGCAGCTTGCGGCCACAAAAATCTGGGGCGTGCAGCTCGCCGCTGGCTTTGACCGCAACAAGGCCTTGGCGATGTATGGGCGCGCGATGAAGCATCTCGGCTCCATCATCGGCAACCAGGACCCGAGCCTGCTTTCCTCGGTCATGCGCAGCCGCGGCAGCCGGCCGTTCTTTCAGGTACGGATCGGCGCCGATACCCGCCCGGCCGCGGATGATCTCTGCAACCGGATCCAAAAGGCAGGCGGGGCCTGTTTTGTGCTGCGAAACATGAGGGCGAGGGGATGACCGCGTCACGCGCCGGCCCGCGACCATTTCTTGCCATGTACAAACTATGTCTATTGGCCTCACATTTGGCGCGCACCGACTTCCGGTTATACATCGAGAGTGGCCGAGCTTAGGCTTTCAGGATGTCCCGCCCACATTGGATAGAGATGCCCGCACCGGGGCGGATCGCGATCATGGCTCGTCCGCGCGCCGATGATTGGTTGGAGGCCGAGATCGCCGAGTGGAAGGCCATCGGTCTCGACAGGGTCGTATGTCTTCTCGAACCGGAAGAGGTCTCCGAACTCGGATTGCAGCGCGAAGCCGAGTTCTGCCGGGCAAGCGGGATCGAGTTCGTATCTTTTCCGATTGCGGACCGTGGCGTGCCTGAAATCCCGCATGCCCGGGAAATCGCACGTTCGATAGCGGCCGGCATTGCTGATGGTCGTTCGATCGCGATTCATTGTCGGGCGGGGATTGGTCGATCATCAGTTATCGCCGCGTGTGCGCTGATCTGCGCCGGATTTGGGGCCGAAGATGCGGTTGCCCTGATCAGGCAGGCGCGTGGATTGAGTGTGCCCGACACCGAAGAACAGCTTGACTGGATCAAGGCTTTTGGCGGCGCCTACCGGCGTACAGCACGCTAACCTGCTCTTCCGCGACGCTGGCGAGCACTTGTTTGCTGGGCTGATCCGAAAATTGGTCGTGACCGTTCGCGGATTGCCGCAGCGCTTAATTGCGGTACTGTCGGGCAAACATGAAGATCCCGGGGAAGCGGCATGCCCGCACGATGGCTCCTGATGTTCCTGCTGGCTGTCATGCTGGTCGCGGCCCCGCAGGCGCGCGCGCTCGACTATCCGACCCGTCCGATCAAGCTGATCGTGCCCTATCCGGCGGGCGGTCCCACCGACGTGCTCGGCCGCCTGATCGGCGACTATCTCGGACGCGACCTGAAGCAGCCGGTCTTCGTCGAGAACAAGGCCGGCGCGCAAGGAGCGATCGGGGCCGACGCAGCCGCCCATGCCGAAGCAGACGGCTACACGCTGTTCTTCCCGGCGGGCTCCATCATCGTGCTCAATCCGATGCTCTATAAGAAGCTGCCCTACGATCCGGAGCAGGATTTTCGGTTGCTGGGCCTGATCACCGAACTGCCCGTCGTGATGGAGGTTCATCCCTCGCTGCCGGTGAAGACCGTTGCGGAGTTTGTCGACTACGCCAGGCAAAATCCGGGAAAACTCAATTTCGGATCGGCCGGAACCGGCGGCACCATTCATTTGGCCGGCGAGATGTTCAAGCAGATGGCCGGCATCGACATGACCCATGTGCCCTACAAGGGAGCGGGACCGGCGCTCACCGACCTGTTGTCGGGCAATATCCAGTTGATGTTTGATGGGCTGGGAACCGCGTTGCCTCCGATCCGGGCCGGACTGCTCAAGCCGCTTGGCGTCAGCTCGGCCGAGCGCATCGCCGATCTGCCGGATGTTCCGACCCTTGCGGAAAGCGGTTATCCGGATTACCGCGTCAGCGTCTGGTATGGTGTCGCAGCCCCAGCGAAGGTCCCGAACGAGATCGCGCAACGGATCAGCGCCAGCCTCGAACGGGCGCTGAACGACGAGGTGTTTCGCGCCACGCTGGACAAAGCCGGCTTTCCGCCGCTGCGTCCGCGCAACGCCGCCGCTATCAGGGCGTTCATCGACGCCGATCGCGCACGCTGGTCGGCCGTGATCAAGAAACTGAACATTTCACTGGATTGAGACAAATGGTGCGTGAACAAGAAATCCGCGAGGGCGAACTCGCCGTCGAGGCGCCGGCGCCGCGAGATGCCGCGCTCTATTTCATCGGCCGGATCCGCACGCCCTGGACCTCGCGCCTGGCGACGCCGCGGCAGGGCCGCCTCGATGGGCCGGTGTGCCGGCTCGAGATTTTCGAGCCCTGGGTGCCGGCCCTGAAGGGCGTCGATTTCTATTCCAACCTCGAGGTGGTCTACTGGCTGCATCAGTCGCGCCGCGATCTCGTGCTGCAAAGTCCGAAGAACAACAAATCGACGCGCGGCGCGTTCTCGCTGCGTACGCCGGTGCGGCCCAATCCGATCGGCACCTCGATCGTCAGGCTGGTCGGAATCGAGGGCGCGACCGTGCTGGTGCGCGGCCTCGATTGCCTGGACGAGACGCCGCTTCTGGATATCAAGCCCGATCGTTGCGAGTTCTCGCCGCTATCGGCGCCGCAGCCCGGCGATTTCGAAACGGAGTGATCCTTCGCCCCCGCGCGACCCACGGCGTGAAGGCTCCTCGCGCTGAAAGCGATCCCGAGCTAGCCGAGTTGCGCTGCGCCGGCCCAGCGTTTCCTGCCTGATATTCCATAGCTATGGAATGATGCTTGAGGCAGTAGTTTATATGGTATAAACATAAGGAATGCAGAGGCGACATTCATGATCACCGCCAATCAGCTCAGAGCCGCCCGCGCGCTCCTGAACATCGATCAGCGGCATATCGCGGAGCTGGCGGGCCTCTCGGTGCCAACGATCCAGCGCATGGAAGCCAGTGATGGCGTCGTCCGCGGCAATGTCGATTCCCTCATGCGGCTGGTGTCCGCGCTCGAGAGTGCCGGAATCGAATTGATCAATCCGGGAGTTGCGAGCGCGACTGGAGGTCGCGGCGTCCGGCTCAAGGAGCATGTCACAAAGCCAAGGACTGCCCGGCAACCGAAGCTCTCTTCCGCGCGAGCGCCCGAGCGGGCGCGATGAACTTGCGGCGCTGATCGAAGATCATTGACGCGACTTCAAGGGGCCATCGCGCCGCTGTCCGCCCGTTCGAGCAGCGCCAGAAGACCTTGCAGCATTGCGATCGGGCGAGGCGGGCAGCCGGGAATGTGGAGGTCGACCGGGATCACCTCGGAGACCCCTCCGATGACCGCATAGCTGTCCGCGAAGCATCCTCCATCGCGCGCGCAATCTCCGATCGCGACCACCCACTTGGGATTGGGGGTTGCACGATAGGTGCGCTCCAGCGCCTCGCGCATGTTCTTGGTGACGGGGCCCGTCACCATCAGCACATCGGCATGGCGCGGCGAGGCAACGAAGCGCAGGCCGAAGCGCTCGATGTCGTAATAGGCGTTGTTGAGCGCGTGAATCTCGAGTTCGCAGCCGTTGCACGATCCGGCGTCGACCTCGCGAATCGAGAGACTTCGGCCGAGCCGCCGCCGCGCCGCGCCGCCAACGGCGTTCGCGATCTCCCTGATCGCGGCATCGTCCGCCAGCGGCGCCTGTTCGGTCAAGGGCGGGCGGAACAGGCTTTGAAAGAGCAGTTTGCGCATCGCGTGCCGTCCTTAGAGATCGTGACCGGAGTAGGAACAGTTGAACGACTTGTTGCAGAGTGGAAAGTCCGCAACGATGTTGCCCTCGATCGCGGCCTCGAGCAGCGGCCACTGGAACCACGAGGGGTCGCGCAGGTGGCAGCGCACGACGCGGTCGCCGTCCAAGCTCACCCAGACCAACACGTCGCCCCTGAAGGCTTCCGCAACTGCGAGACCTTCGCGGCCGCCGGCCGGATGGAGGCCGATGCCGACCGGTCCGCCCGGCAGCCGGTCGAGGATTTGCGCGATCAACGACAGACTCTGGTCGACTTCGCGAATACGAATCCAGACGCGGGCATCGACGTCACCGGCATCAAGCACCGGAATGTCGAAGCGAAGCTGGTCATATGGTGGGTACTTCAAATTGTGACGCGCATCGAAGGCGCGGCCACTTGCACGGCCCACATAGCCGCCAGCGCCATACTGACGCACCAGCGACGGCTCCGCAAACCCGGTGCTCACAGTCCGATCCTGGAGCGAGGCGGTGTTGTCGTAGAGCTCCACGAGCTGCGGAAACACCTTTCGGATTTCGGCGATCAACGCGCGCAGATGGGTTTGTCCCTCGGGCGCGATGTCGCGCGCAAGGCCGCCGGGCACGATGCGGTCCATCATCAGGCGATGGCCGAAACAAGCGTCCGCTGCACGCAAGCAGCGCTCGCGCAGGACACTGGTCTGCGCATGCATCAGGGCGAAAGAGGCGTCGTTGCAGATCGCGCCGATATCGCCGAAGTGATTGGCGAGCCGCTCGAGCTCGGCCATCAAAGCGCGCAGAAAAACGGCGCGCGCCGGCACCTGCACCTCGGCCGCAGCTTCGACGGCATTCGCAAACGCGAGCGCGTACGCGACCGTGCTGTCGCCGGAGGCGCGCCCAGCGAGGCGTGACGCCTTCTCGATCGAGGCTCCGGCCATGATCGATTCGATACCCTTGTGAACGTAGCCGAGACGCTGCTCGAGGCGGACCACGGTTTCGCCGTTGACGGTGAAGCGGAAATGACCGGGCTCGATGATACCGGCATGCACCGGACCAACCGCGATCTGATGCAGGCCTTCGCCCTCGGACGGCAAGAATTGATAAGGCGTCGAAATCGAATGCGTTTCGACCTGAGTTCCAAGTGGGTGCTTCACGCCCCAACGGCCATGATCGAGCCAAGGCCGCTGGTCTCGAAGGTCGGGCGATTCTGACCCGCAGAGATCCTGGATGGCCCGTTCGAGGCGGATCGCGGGCGGATGCACCTGTCCGACCGACGGGAACTTGCCGTCCGTGCATTCGATCGTCACGACGACGATCTCGGCATCGTCCAGCAGCGCCATGTGCACCTTATTGGCGTCACCCCAAAGTCCGAACAGCGTCATACGGCCTGCCGCAAGCTCCCCGGTGAGCATGCGCCACGTTTCAGGGCTCACGATGACGCGCGTCGCGGGCTTGTGCCCTTCGACCCGTTGACCCGGAATTCTGTCGATCAGCATCGGCCTATCCTAGAAGCTTTGCGACGTTCTGGAACCACGTGACCATTTGCGGAGGCAGGTAGACTCCGGCCATGAATACCAGCGCCAAATGGATGAACATCGGCACATAGGATGCCTTTGCCTCGGCGCTCGCGCCGCGCGGCTCGCCGAAAGCGATGTTGTTCAACCGTAGGAACAAGGCGCCGAAGCCTATGAGCAAGCCGACGACCAACGCGATACCGAGCAGCGGCTGGCGGGCGAAGGTGGAGCTGACGATGAGAAACTCGCTCATGAAGATACCGAGCGGGGGAAGGCCGGCGATTGCGACGACACCGAGCACGAGGCCCCAACCAAGCACGGGGTTGGTTTCAGTGAGCCCCCCCATGTCGGCAATCTTCTGTGTGCCTTTGGCCTGCGCGATGTGACCGACCGCAAAGAAGATCGCCGACTTCGTCAGCGAATGCATCACCATGTGCAATAGTCCGGCAAAATTTGCGATCGGCCCGCCCATGCCGAACGCGAACACGATGATGCCCATGTGCTCGATCGACGAATAGGCGAACATGCGCTTGATGTCGCGCCGCCGGTAAAGCATGAACGCCGCGAAAACGACGGATATGAGGCCCATGGTTACCATCAGCGGGCCAGATGCGAGCGCGGATACGTTCACTGCGAGCAGCATCTTGAAGCGTAGCAGCGCATAGAGCGCGACGTTGAGCAGCAGCCCCGAGAGCACCGCCGAAATCGGCGTCGGACCTTCGGCATGCGCATCGGGCAGCCAGGCGTGCAAGGGCGCGAGCCCCACCTTGGTGCCATAGCCGAGCAGCAAAAAGACGAATGCGACGTTCAGGAGTTCGGGGCTGAGTTTGCCGGCCTTCTCGATTAGCGTCGTCCACACCATGGCGTCGGCACCTTCGCCGATCACGGGTCGCGCCGCCATGTAAACGAGGATCGTTCCGAACAGCGCCAGCGCGATGCCGACGCTGCCAAGGATGAAATATTTCCAGGCAGCCTCCAGTGCTTCATGGGTGCGGTAGATTCCGACCATCAATACGGTGGTGAGGGTGGCGAGCTCGACCGCCACCCACATCAGGCCGATATTGTTTGCGACCAGCCCGAGATTCATGGCGAACATCAGGGTCTGGTACATGGCGTGGTAGAAGCGCAAATGACGGGGGGTTAGTCGGCCGATTTCCAGTTCGTGAGCGATATAGCTGGCGCTGAAGACGCTGGTCGTGAAGGCGACGAAGGTCGTCAGCACGATAAAGGCGTTGTTCAGATCGTCGACGAAGAGGTATTGTCCTGCCGGAGGCCGATCGAACAGAAGCCATACTGCAGAGATCAAAGTGAGGATGGTGGCCAGCACGTTGAGGCGAGCCGCCACCCAATAGCTGGGTAGTAGCGCCAGCACCGCCGCAGTCACCGCGGGAATGACCAGCACCGCCGTTAGCGGCTCGATGGGAAATAAGGCGAATAAATCGTTCACCGCCGCTCTCCACGAAACTCGTCGAGCGCTTGAAGTTCGACGGAATCGAACCGCTCTCGGATGCGGAACAGGAATACCCCGATCACGATGAAGGCGACCAGAACCGAGAATGCCACGCTGATCTCGACGACGAGCGGCATGCCCCTGGCGGCCGTGGCGGCGAGGATCAGGCCGTTCTCGATCGACATGAAACCGATGATCTGGCTGACCGCGTTGCGCCGCGTCACCATCATGAGCAGGCCGAGCAGCAAGATCGACAACGCAAATGCGAGGTCCTCGCGCGCCAATGGATCGGCCGTTTCCGCAGCCTTGAGCATGACGACCATGGAGAGCGCCGTGAGCCCGACACCAAAGAGCAGGGTCGGCCCAATTCCAACGACGGTCTCGATCCCGCGGTGGATACCGAGCCGGATCACGACGCGGTGCAGCGCGACTGGAATGATGATGCCTTTGAGCACGAGCGCGATCGCGGCTGGAACGTAGAGATGCGGTGCATTCTGGATGTGGGCCTGCCAAGCCACCGAGGCGGAGAGCACCACCGCGTGCAGCGCAAAGACGTTAAGGAGTGCAAACATACGGTCCTGGTAGAGCAGCATGAAACTCACCAGCACCATCGTTCCGGCCAGCATGTGCGCGACATCGAGGGGAAAGGTATTCATTAGAAGCTCCGTGACACGAAGAGCAAAAGCATGCCCAGCAATCCCAGCATCAGGGCGATGCCCAAAAAGTCCGGAACACGGAAGACGCGCATCTTTGCGATCGAGGTCTCGAACAGGGCCAGCAGAAAGCCACCCACCGCGAGCTTTCCGAGGTAGCTGACCAAGCCGATCGCATAGGCTTCCAGGCCGCTACCCGCCAGCGCCACACCCCATGGCATGAAGATGCAGGCGATCAGCGAGAGATAGAGCAACAGCTTGAGGGCGGCGGCAAACTCCAGCACCGCGAGATGCCTCGCAGAATATTCCAGCACCATGGCCTCGTGCACCATGGTGAGCTCGAGATGGGTGGCCGGGTTGTCGACGGGAATACGAGCATTCTCGGCCAGCGCCACGATAACGAGCGCAATGAGCGCAAGCCCGAGCGAAACACGCAGGCTGGCGTGAATTTGCATGAATTCGGCAATCACCGACAGCTGAGTTGAACCGGCAAGGAGAGCGAGCGTGAACACGATCATGATCATCGCCGGCTCGGCGAGCGAGGCAAACATCATCTCTCGGCTTGAGCCGATACCGCCGAAGCTGGTGCCGACATCCATTCCGACAAGCGCCAGAAAGAACCGCGACGAGCCGATCAGTGCCGTGAGCGCAATCAAGTCGGCGGTCCAGCTGAACAGCAGTTGCACCGCGAAAGTCGGAACCAGCGCGGCCGCCACCCACGTTGCGGCAAAAATCAGGTATGGGCCGCTGCGGAACAGCCATGATGCGTTCTCCGCCAGCACGGCCTCCTTGCGGATCAGGCGCAACAGATCGCGGTAAGGCTGCAGGACTGGCGGTCCCTGGCGCCGCAGCAGACGCGCCTTGAGCTTGCGCGTATAGCCCAGCAGCAGCGGCGCCAGGATGAGCACGAGCATCATCTGCGCGCCTTGAGCGATGAGATTGAGGATCAGGACCATACCAGCATCACCAGCATGAGAAAGAACAGGAGGATGACGAGCAGCGCAAACACCAGGCTGAGGTATTTGCGAATGGTCAGGAACTGCAGATGGCTGAGGTGGTCGGCAGCGAACCAGATGGCGCCGCCGACTGGAGCATAGAGCATCTCCCAGGTGAGGTCGCGTAGCCTGATGGTGAGCCGCGCAGCCGCGGTGTCGCCAGGCGCCGGCATCGTGACATCCTCGCGCGCGTCAAACAGCGAGCTGAAGACGCGGCGGATCGGCTGGGCGAAGCCGCCGGCGGTGTATTGCGTGGCCGGGCTCTGATCCGGAAAGCCGCAGTCCCAGGCCGGACCGCGGCGCACCGCGCGCGAGGCAAAGCGGTGGATGATCTCTATTGTGGCAAGCGTCGATATGGTGATGAAGACGAAGATCAGGAGCCCGTCATAGGAGCTGCGGCTCTCGGCGATCGGGACGATCGACATCCACGGGTTGGCAGACTGAACCGGCATGCGCTCGGCC
>WNGQ01000362.1_pt1 | contig 48298 bp, 44 predicted proteins | sample 5407661 | NCBI WGS metagenome assembly WNGQ01 (sample SAMN13153382, study PRJNA577476) | soil metagenome | isolation source: 60 cm soil or saprolite under Garry oak tree replicate 2 | place: USA:California | collected 2016-06-15 | reverse complement strand
CCCCTGATACCCGCCCTCTCGCCCGCGATTTCCTCGGAGAGGACGCGTGCGGGGACAGAACCTTCTCGCTTTTAGGGGGAGCGGGGATCATATGGAAGAAAGCATCTTCCAACCATACCTGGGGACCCGTGGCATCTTCAAAATGGACCGCGAGATCTTGCGGCCGTCGTACATCCCGGGCCGGCTCCCGCACCGGGAGAGCCACATCGACCAGCTCGCGCAGATCCTCGTGAACGCGCTGCGGGGCGAGCGGCCGAGCAACGTGCTCATCTTCGGCAAGACCGGCACCGGGAAGACGGCCGTGGTCAAGTACATCGAGAACGAGTTCCGCAAGGCGGACGGCGCGCGGATGGTCCAGTACCTCTACCTGAATTGCGAGATCGTCGACACGCCGTACGGCGTGCTGCAGTCGATCGGGAACAAGTTCATCGAGCACCTGCATCAGCGCATCCCGTTCACGGGCCTGTCGACGGACCGCGTGTACAGCCTCCTGCTGGAGAAGCTCGACGAGGAGAAGCGCGTCGTGATCGTGGCGCTCGACGAGATCGACAAGATCGTCCAGAAGAACGGGGACGACATCCTGTACCAGTTGCTGAAGATCAATGACGACCTCTCGAAGGCCCGCGTCTCGCTGATCGGCATCTCGAACGACCTCAAGTTCACGGAGTACCTGGACCCGCGCGTGCGCTCCCGCCTCGCGGACGAGAAGATGGTCTTCCCTCCGTACAACGCGGACGAGCTGTACGACATCCTGTCCGAGCGGTCGCGCCTCGCCTTCGAGAACGGGATCGCGAACGACTCCGTGCTCCACCTGATCTCCGCCCTCGCGGCCCAGGAGCACGGCGACGCGCGGCGGGCGCTCGACCTCTTGCGGGTGAGCGCCGAACTCGCCGAGCGGGCCGGCGACGAGCACCTGACGGAGGAGCACGTGCAGCGGGCGAAGAACAAGATCGAGCTCGACACGGTGATCGAGGCGGTGAAGAGCCTCCCGACGCAGTCGAAACTCATCCTGCTCGGAATCCTCTTGAACGAGGAGATCGGCAACGCGAAGCTCACGACCGGCGAGGTCTATACGACGTACCGGGACCTGTGCCGGAAGACCGGCGCGAGCGCGCTCACGCAGCGCCGCGTGACGGACCTGATCTCCGAGCTCGACATGCTGGGCCTCGTCCACGCCCGCGTGCGGTCGTTCGGCCGCGGCGGTCGGACGAAAGAGATCCAGTCGTCCGTCCCGCTCCTCGACGTGCGGAAGGTCCTGGAGAAGGACGAGGTCCTCGGCGAGGTCCGCGGATACCGGCTGAAAGTCCAGACGACCCTGCTCTAGTCGTCAGCGCGTGCGACGTCCCGAGCGGTCCCCGGTCCGGCGGTCGCCCCCGGGCGCGTCCGCCTTCCGCCACGGCCAGCGGATTCTCGGGAGGCGCGGGCCGACGTACTTCGTCCATGCGCGGCCCGCGAACTCGAGGATGAAGGGCAGGGCGAGGAGGAAGATCAGGCCGCCGAGGAGGGCGTCCCAGCTGTTCTTCGGCGCCTCCGGATCGCCCCAGCCGCCCGGGCAGCACGCGTCCGTCGGCTGCAGCGTCAGCTTGAGCAGCCCGAACCACGGCAGCTCGCCGCGCGCTCGTCCCACGACGTCGTTCAGGCGCGGCATCCAACCCGTGTCGTACGGGAGGGAGGCGCCGCACGGATCTGGGTTCAGCGAACACGACAGGTAGGCGTTGTGATCCCCCATCGTGATGTATCCGGACCGGTTCGCTGCCGGCGCGAACCGCGCGAAGTCGCGGGGGAAGTTGAACGTGATCCCGAGGTCGTGGTCGAATCCCATGCGGTGGATCGTGAGGGTCTCCAGGAAGTGCGGGTCCGTCGTCGCGCCCGCGCCGTTCGTCGCGGTCCAGTCCGAGAACGACGGATTGGCGACGTCGAGGACGTCCGCGGTGCCGTTCGGATGGACGGTCGCGTACATGATCGCCCGGTGGATCACGGGCGTCGGATTCCCGGGCCGGTTGAAGATGATGACGTCGCCTGTCCCCCGTGTCGATCACGCCGAGGAACGATTCCCGGTCCGAATGTTGCATCGACGAGCTCTCGACGACCACGAGGGGCGGCCACGTGCCCGCGTAGGCGTACATCGAGGCGAGGAACACCGCGACGATCACGCCCGCTACGATGAGGTCCCGGGCGAGCCCCAGCCACACGTTCTCCGGGGCCTCGTCGTCCTCCGGGTCGTCTCGGGGCATGGCCCCCCGGCCAAAGAGGGCGGGCCTCATAAACCCACGCGGACGGACGGTCAAAGGTCGAACGTCGAGACGGCGCGTCGGACCGGATACGCGACGTTGTGGATCGGCACGGAAGCGGAGGGCCCCTCGAAATCTTCCAGTCGAACGGACGACGCTCGAAGCTCGGCGAACGGGATCCCCTTGTGGATGTGGCCGTGGGTCACGAGCCTCGGCCGGCGTCGCAGGAGGACCGCCTCGAGCGCCTTGCACCCGAGTTCGGGCCGCCACTCCTCCTTCTCGGCGCCCATCGTCGCGTACGTTGGCGGGTAGTGCGTGAGGAGCACGCGGGCGTCGTCGCCTGCGAGGAGACCGTCGAGGAGCTCGATCCGGCGGCGGTACACGTCCGCGAGGTGCGGGAGGTTCCTCCGCTGCCACCACGTCGGGCGATCGAGGCTCCCCGTGCTGCCGACGAGCCGCACCCGACCGCCGTCGGATTCGAAGACCGCGGACTCGTCCCGGAGGAACCGAACACCGTACACGTCGGCGAAGCGCGCGACGTACGTCGGATGGTCGGGCTCGTACTCGTTGTTCCCGAAGACCGCCGCGATGGGCGCCCGGACCCGTTCGCGGATCGCCCGGAGGACCGCTTCAAACGCGTCGAGGTCGTTCCGGTCCGTCGTGTCGCCGGCGAGCAGGAACAGGTCGGTCGGCCCGAGGCGCTCGAGGTCCGTTCGGAGGGCGTCGAGGCCCTGAGGACCGTGCACGTCCCCGACGGCGGCGATTCGCACGCGCCGCCGAACGCGCATCGCGTCGATGAACCTATCCCGCGCTCAGAACTCCCGGATAATCGCCTGTCCCGTCGCCAGGTCGACGATCGGGAGGCGGGCGGGCATCGGATCGATGTTCCGCATCTTCTGGTACGGGGTCTGCGCCTGCCACGTGGACGAGGCCACGAGCACGACGCCGCGGTACGCGTCGACGCCGACCGAGTGGACGTGGCCGGTCGCGAAGAGGTCGGGGACCTCGCTGACGATGAGGTGGTCCTCCGCCTCGGGGGCGATCGGGGTCTTGCCCCCGTAGATCGGCGCGAGGTGCCGCATCCGCAGCATCGCCTTCATCGCATCGATCGGCCGGTGGTAGCTCAGCCCCGGCACCGCGGACACGAGGTCGTCCATGCTCCGCCCATGGTACGAGAGGATGCGTACGCCCTCGATGCCGAGGAGGCACGGGTTGCCCGCGAAGGTGATGTTCGAGTCGAAGAGCTTCTGGATCGAGGTCGGGAACGCGGGCTGCGGTTCGGCGGGGCGCACCGCGTCGTGGTTCCCCGGGCTCATGACCACGGCGATCCGGTCCGGCAGGGCGGCGATCATCGTCGCCAGCGCCTCGTACTGCCCGTAGATGTCGTCGATCGCGAGTTCCTCGTCCTGCCGCGGGTAGACGCCGATCCCGTCCACGACGTCGCCGCTCACGATGAGATACCGGATGGACCGGGCCACCTCGTCGTCGCCCCCGAGCCACGCGGACACCTTCGACCACTTGTCCTCGAGGAACGTGCGGCTGCCGACGTGGATGTCCGACATGAACGCCGCGCGGACGTGCTCTCTCGTCCCGTGGAACGGGCGCGCGGTCGGGATGTCCGGCCGCACCAGGGACTGCGCGATGACGAGCCCGCGGTCGTTCGCGGTCCCGACGACGCCCACGACCTCGTCCATCACGACCGACTCCGCGGCGAGTTGGGAGTCGGAGGGCACGAGGACGGGGACCGTCTCCGATTCGTCCTCGAGCTCCAGGATGCGGTGGCCGTTCTTCGTCGTCCGGACGTCCGCCACCATCCCGATGATGCGCACCTCGCGGGTCGACTTGCGGGCCTTCGCGATGTCCTGCGCCCCCGCCAGTTCGCGGCGGGCGAGGAGCAGGTTGCGGAGGACGTGGAATCGGTGGCGGAAGTAGCGGGTGAAGTCCTCAATCGTGCCTTCGCACGTCGAGCGCCCCGTGATGTCCCTCAGGATCCGCACGTCTGCGTCGCGGCCGCCGGCCGGTTCGCCCTCCCGCCGGAACGAGGCGGGCACGGTTACCTGGGCGGTCACGACGGCCTCGACCGGGAGCGGCCGGGCCCTCGCCACCGCTTGGCGGACGATCGTCCCCGCCTCGACGACGTCGTGCAGCGTGACGACGAACGGCATCTCGGAGCACTTCTCGAGGAACGCCTGGAGCGGCGCGATGGGGTCCTGCTGGCCGAGGAGGAAGTCGATCGCGTCCGGCTCGAGCAGCGTCCCGCGCCGGCTTACGAACGCCAAAAGCTCCTCGCGCATCCGCCGGCCCATGGCACGCCATCGAATAAAAAGGGTTCGTCGCGCGCGAGACGTCGTTCGAAGAAAATTATAGGCGGACCGGCGAATCGGGTCCGATGCTCCGCGTCCGGGCCGAGGCGCCCCTCCGACCGACCGAGAGCGCGGAGAAGCTCTCCGCCGCGATTCGCAGTCTCTTCCCCGACGCGCTGCTGGAGGTGCACGCGGATCGCGTGGTCGGGACGACGGAGTCGCTCGACCGGCTGCGGGAGCGGATTCGGGCCCAGAGGATCCGGGACACGGCGCGCCGCCAGCTCCTCGCCGGCCGCCGCGGGGATCGGACCGTGGTGGACCTGAACAAACAAGCCGCGTTCGTCGGGGTCGTGAGCTTTGGCGCGGCATCGCCGCTCGGCGACATCCGCGTCGAGATCGAATCGGACGACCTGGCCGCTGTGATCGACTTTGTCGCCGAGAGCACGCGGGAGCCGAAGGCCAGGCCCTAGGCGGTCCGGCCGCAGCGCGTGCAGGTGAAGCGGCCGGCGTCATAGCGGGCCTCGACCCACGCGCAGTTCGGGCACTGGAATCGCACGGGCGGATAGCCGTACGGAGGCGGCACGTACGTCGGGGCGTAGTCGCGCGGGATGCGGGCCGGGTCCCGGACCGTGGCGACGGGCGGCGGGGCCGAGGACGTCGAGGCGGGTGGCCACGCCAAGCTCGGCGGACTGGGAGGCGGGAACTCGGAGGACGGGAGGCCCGGCGGCGGGGATGCCGGGTACGGAGGGACCGGGGAGGCGGGAGGCGCCTGGACCGGAGGACGGAAACTTCGCACGAGTTCCTGGAACCGGTTCGTGGCGTGGAGCGCGTACCAGGCGAAGAACCCGGCGCCGGCCACCGCCAAGCCGAGCACCAGGAGTTCCGTGAGCAGGAGGGTCGCCTCCCCGCCGACGCCTTCGAAGTACAGGGAGTCGACGTAGTCGTTCACGAAGTGGGCGAGCATCGCGGCCCCGACGCCGTGCCGGAGGAAGAGGTACCCGAACCCGAGGCCGGCGACCATCGCGGGGATGACCTTCCACCATCCCCACCCCGGCGCATGCGCGAGGCCGAAGATCGCGGAGCTCGCGAACAGGAACGCCCACGCCGCTACGAGCGTCTCGCGTGGCGAATCGCCTCGCAGGGTGCCGCCGAGGAGGTACCGCAGGCTGCCCGCGACATGCCGCCCGGCGGATCCGGGCCCCGCGCCGCCTCGGCTCACCTCCAGGAGCCGGAGGACGACGGACCCGAGCGCCATCGGGAGTCCGATCAGCGCGACGCGAAAGGCGAGTTCCTCGTACACGCCCGCGTTCGCGAGTTCGAAGAGGAAGACCCACGCGTTCGCCGTCGTGATCTCGATTGGCGACGTCGGCGAGATCTGGGCGAGCTCGAGCAACAGGATGAAGGCGAGCTGGAAGAACGTCACGGCCATCCACACCTGCGCGATCGCGAGCCACGCGCTGCGGCTCCGGAGTCGAGTGCCGATTGATTGCAGGGGGGCGCGAATCGCGTCCCAGGTCCGCTTTCGGTCCGCGTACGCGTAGTAGCCGCCGGCGACGAGGATGGCGAGGACGACGAGCCCGTAGTACGCCAGGAAGAGCGGCTTGTCTTGCGATCGGTACACGACGACCGGCGTCGGCAGCGGCACGTAGACGAAGACGCCCGCGTCGGTCGTCCACAGGAGGCGGATGTTGTCGAAGCCCACGTTCACCGGGCCCGACGAACCGAGGTCCACGAACGCGATCTTCAGGTAGTAGATTCCCGCCGCAGGAAGACGTCCATCGGCGTCGAACTGCGGCGTCGCCGTCCAAGCGGTCGCCGTTGTGAAGTTCTCGCTCCCAATCGCGGTGAGCGGGTCCGGATTGGACGTGGACGAGTCGACGGAGACGAGGAGTCGGCCCGAAGTCAACGGACCGGTGATCTGTACGTCGAGTCGGACGACGGCGGCGAACGGCAGCGAGGCGCCCACGGGGACCTCGAACGCCTGCCACCAGAAACCGCGTGCGCCGGACGTCGGCAAGGTCATCTCGAGATACCCGCCCAGGTTCCCGCCCGCGCTCTGGTAGGCGAGACTCGAGCCCGTGCCCCATTGGTCGGGGGTCCAGTTGCCGTCGAAGTCGAGTCCACTGTTCACGTTCGCCCCGGACTGAATGCCTTGGATGCCGGGCACGACCATCGTGGGACTCCAGAGCAGCGCGGCGAAATCCGTTAGGGCGAGGACAAGGAAGCCGACCATCGCGAGCGTCCAGAGGATCGAGAGGACGGAGCGCCCGCCGGAGGGGCTCGGGGGCGGCCGGTACGCCCACGCCGCGGTCGGCAGGCCGCAACGCGGACAGAAGTGGCCCCGGAACACGGTGCCGCAGCGCGGGCACGGCCATCCGGGGGCCGCCGCAGCCGCGGCGGGCAAGGCCGTCGTCGGCGCCGGGGTGCCGCATCGAGGGCAAAAGGACCCGTCGAACGTCGCGCCGCACCGGACGCACTGCATTTGCGCCCGACGAGGAGCCCGCGATATTTAATGGTGCGGTCCCCGCTCGCTCGGCGCGCGGTTGCACGGAGGACGAGCGTCCGCTCGCGCTCCGCGAATCTTTATATCGGACATGTCGTTGCGCGGCCCTCCGCGCGCGGCGGAGGCTTCCCTCGAGGTCGGAGGAGTCGGAATGGAGTACGAAGACAGAAGCCGGCGCAACGTGGACGTGGAGTTCGAGACGATCAAGTCCGAGAAGGTCAACTTCGGACGCAACAATTTCCTCGAGATCGCGCGGAAGCGCGCGAAGACGTCCGAAGGGACGAACGAGTTCATTTCCGTCTCGCGAGGCTACTATCTGCCCGACAAGACGGAGCGGTTCAAGCGCTCCCTCACGATCCCGGACGACCCTGAAGTCCGCGCGTTCGTGGCCGACAAGATTCGGTCGCTCTGAGCGGCCCCGCGGACGGCGGGAGGGCCCGGTCCATCGGAGCGGACCGCCGGTTTTAAATCGCCCCGGTTCCATATGAGATGGCCCTTTTGCAGGTGCAATTAGGGGGGAGCGTTCATCGGGCCGTCGTCGTTGAAGCAGGGCCTAGGCTATCTCGCCCAGGACCCTGCGGAGAACGTAATGCCGTTCGTCCACCACCTCGCGGACGCCCGCACGCCGTTCCTCTGGATCACCTCTCGGCCCGTGGACACCGCGCCCGACGGCGGGGACCTCCTCCGCGTCACGACGCTGCGGGGCGGGATGGCGACGGCGGACCCGCGGCGGCTCCAGGATCTGAAGACGGCCGCCACGACGTTCTTCGACGAGCGAGGCCCCGGGATCCTGGTGCTCGACTGCCTCGAACCGCTCATCCTTCACGCCGGCGTCGAGCGGGCGCTCCGGTTCGTCGAAGACCTCCACGAGGAGGTGGCGATGCGGAGCGGCATCCTCGTCGTGTTCGCCGACCCGCGGACCGTCACCGCGCGGATGATCGCCTGGCTCGAGCGGGAACTCGACCCGCTCCCGCGGTCCGCGATCCTCCTCAGGGTTGAGCCTCGGGTCGTCGTCTGAGCTCACGGCCCGAAGAGCAGTCCCATCCCGGACGCCGCGTCCTCGTCCTGGGCCCGGAATCGTCCGTAGATGCGCTCCGCTTCCGCGCCTTCGAGCGGCCGCGTGACGTCTTTGAGCAGCTCGATCGCGCGCGCGATGCCCGCCTCGCTCCCCTCCACGACGACGTACCGGTCGTCGCCGGTCAGGCCGAGGCTCTTCGCGTCCCGCGCCGTGACGCTCTGCCGGCTCACGACGTCGTCCTTCCACAGGACGTCCGCCTTGGGGGCGTGGACGGCCGGGACCCGGAAGACCCGGTACACGGGGACGCGCACGCGAACCTTCCTATTAAGCGTTCATTCCTCGTCGTGCGGCCGGGTGAAGGGGAGGATCAGCAGGAACGCGCCGACGATGAGGAACGCCATGCCCGCGAGCGGCTCGACGACCCATCCGACGCCGATCCCGATGACCGCGAACGCGAGACCGAGGACGCCCAGCAGCGTGCGGGTCGCGGCCACGCGCCCCGTACGTGAGCGGGCACTAAAGGGCTTTTGCGGCACCCGTCCGGATGATAACCATTCGCAAACCTTCTTATCGCGTCCGTCTGCATCGGCACGGCGTGCCCGACCCGGAGGAAATCGGCGAGATGCAGATCCTCGCCGCGCTGATCGGGGTCGCGGAGATGGTCGTCGGGCTGACGGACACGGACGAGTTGCTCGCCTCGATCGTGCGCGTGATGCCCGGCCTCGTCCGGGTGGACCGGTGCGCGATCCTGAGCTACGATCCGTCCGCCCGGGAGTTCCGCACGATCACGTCCTTCGCGCCGGGCGGTCGGTCGACTCCCTTCGACGGGCTCACGATCGAGGAGGCGGAGATCCCGCGGCTCGCTCAGCGACTGATTTCGCTGCGCCTCCCAGCGCTCGTGAAGTCGCCGTCCCGCGAGGCGGAAGCGGGTCTGCCCCCGCCCCTCCAGAAGCGCCTCGGCCTTCGATCGGCGCTCGTGGTCCCGCTGGCAGCCCGCGGCCGATTCCTCGGGATCCTCTGGCTCGATGACACCCGCGCGCCGCACCTCTTCACCTCGAAAGAGATCAACATCGTCCAAGGCGTCGCGGCCCAGGTGGCGATCGCACTGGACGGCGCGAAGCTCGCCGTCCAGCTCGACCTCGAGCGACGCCGGCTCGAGGCGCTCGTGTCCGCCCTCGCGGATGGCCTGGTCGTCGTAGACCGCGACCTCCGCGTCCTGCACCTGGATCGCGGCGCGGAGGCGCTCCTCGGTTGGCAATCGTCCGAGGTCCGCGGTCGTCGGATGCACGATGTCTTCGACATCTCCGAGGCCGAGGCGAGCGTCGCTTGGACCCGGGAAAAGAGCGGTCCGGCCCTGGCGCCGAAGGATCTCCGGCTCCGGGCCCATGACGGGGTCACGGTCGAATGCAACGCGCAGGCGATCGCGGTGCGCGGGGACGACGGCGAATTGATCCAGATCCTGTTCGCGCTCCGCAAGAAAGCGGGGACGAAGGGCTATTCGGACCGGATGATGGACTCGATCGATCAGCTCGGGCCGCTTCAGGCCGCGGACCCGCCGGAATAAAGCAGCAGGCGGATCTCCGCCGTCGTGAAGCGGCTGTTCGCCCGCAACGTCGCCTCGTCGCCTTCGCGGATCGCGCGGAGGAAGAGCGGACATCCTTTCGTCAGGAGGAAGACCCGCCGCAACGCTTCGTCCTCGATCGCCGGATTCCCGAGGAAAGCGCGGCAGTCCTCGGGGTCGAGGCCGCGGAGGTGGCGCTCCACCACCGTCCCTCGGTCGACGTCCTTCTTCGCATAGAATCGGCAGTACGCGGGAGTGGATTCCTGGGCGAGCAGGAGCACCTTCGCCTTCGTCCCGGCCGCCTCGTTCAGGAAGCCGACGAACGCCTCAACGATCGGCTCCGCCACGTCGCCGTACCCGTCGACGATGAGGAGCTTCGTCCCGCCCGCGAAGGGGCGGCCAAGGGCCCGTGCGACGTCCCCCGGATCGTCCGGCGCTTCGACCGGCACCCCCGTGGCCGACACGAGGGACTCCGCAAAATCTTCGAGCCGCGCGCCGTCCTCGATGACGACCCACACGGATTTCAGCACGGCCTCGGCGAACGCCCATCCGAGCGCGGTCTTTCCCATCCCCCGGGAGCCGTAGACGACCGCGACAGGCGCGCTCCCGGCGAGCCAGCGGCGGAGGGCCGCGAGGTCCTCGTCCCGGCCGAGGAGCGACGGTCGCTCCAGCTCCGCCACGCTGGGGGTGAGGCGACCCCGTGCGTCGATGGTGCCGAGCGCGGCGAGCGGCGTCAGGCCGAACGCCTTCCGCGCGTCGCCGAGCGTCGTCGCACGGCCGTCGACCTCGACGCGCGTGCCGTCGACATCCGTCAGGAGTTGCCGCGCGCGGCGCACGCCCGCTTCCGTGAGCGCGTACACCCGGATCTTGCGCGTCTTCCCGCGGAGTCGCGTCTCTCGCGAGTCGATCAGCCCTTCGTCGTGCAGCGAACGGAGCGTCCGCGGGACGTGGCTCCGGAGGACGCGGGCGCCCTCCGCGATGCCCGCCTGGGTCGCGTGCCGTCCGGGCTCGGGGACGTTCCAGAAACCGTGGAGGTGGAGGAGGACGCGCTCGGCCGCGGTGAGCTCCACGGCGTTCCGATGCGGTCCCGTTTACTTAAGTGTGAGGCCCCTGAGAATCACGCTTTCGATGGATGGTAACGACCTAGACCCAAAAGGTGCAGAAACGCACCGAACTGAGCGGACGAATCAGGGTCGCAGGAAGTAGCGGGCGATCGCGCTCTGCTGGATCAGCCTCAGGGGGACAGGCAACTGCGCCGGCCGGTAGGTTCTACTTTGGACCCCGAGAATCTCAAAACTGGGCCGCTCGGCTGGCTGCGTAGATGTTTCTCCCTAGGCGCCGGACATTGAAACCGAGACCCCGCAGAAAAACAATGCTCGAGGCATGAGCGGAATCGTCTGTCTCTTCGAAGAAAACACCGACATCAGGACTGGATTCAAGTATCACCCGGGCACCGCGGAGTACCTCGGCCTCCATGTATTCAACGTCCAATTTCATTGCATGAATCCGTGTCACCCCCTTTTCCCCCAAGAACGAGTCCAAGGCGCGAACCTGGACGGGGATTTTCTCCGCGTCTGCTCGGTCCGCGAGAGTGTGGGCACCAATGTTGGTCGTGCTGAGCGAAAGGAGTCGTGTTTCATCTCGGCTGCCACAAGCAACCTTGAATGTGCGAACATTCGTGAGTTTGTTGAGCGCGATGTTTCTTTCGAGAGCACCGTAATTTAGCGGCTCGGGCTCAAAGGCGAAGACTTGCCCTCGCCCCCCGAGGACACGACCGGCGTACACGCTGAACTTGCCAATGTGAGCTCCGACATCGAGACAGACAACCTCCTGGGACTTGCAACGCGCGAGCCATTCTCCATAGGCATCAAGCAATGTCGCCTCATAGTGAGGGTTCACGATATCAAAGTCGATCGTATTCGCTCGACACAGGAAACGCCCGACCGGTGTTGTAACATCAATGTTCCCTCCCCAAAATTGTGGATACATTCCGGTCGCGACATCGTGGTCGCGACGCAGCAATCCGCGTGCGACCCGAAGCCCATAGTAAGCGGCAATCCGTACTTTGTCCGAAAGGGTCGTCCCCCACCGAATTGTTTCCAAGACCCGTAGAATTCCCTCCGGTGAAAGTGATTTGACGGAGGCGCTCCCGATCTCGTTGTACCCGCGGGTGCGCCCATGTCCGAATGGATTTTGAGCCGCCATACAAGACCTCACGGAGAAGTGAGAATCAGGCTTCGCGGTGGTGGTAACAACCGCGAACACTTTATATATCGTCGGCTCGGCTCTGCAACATAATCTCCCCACCCACCGGGAGGCCACGCCTTGAAAACCGTCGTTCGTGAAGACGAGTCCGGGATCTCCGAAGTGATCGGGACGATCCTGATCCTCGCGATGACGGTCGTGCTGTTCTCGACGATCATCATTTGGGTCTCGAGCATCCCGACGCCCACCGCGCAGACCCGGCTCGACGTGCAGTCGCAGATGGTGCCGATTTACAACCTCGGGATCGAGGTCGGCGTGAACATCACCCTGGCCCACCAGGGCGGCGAGGCGCTGCAGCCGATCCCGACCATCTTCTATGTCACGTCGCAGCGAGCGTCGAATCCCGCGAAGACGGACATCGTCCGATTGCACCTCTACAACAAGCTGCTCGGGAGCCCGAACGGCCTCGTCGACGGGAAAGACAGCGTGTGGAACGTCGGCGAGCGATGGGCGTACAAGAACACGTCGCTCCGATCGACGGACGTCGTCACGATCACGATCGTCGACACCGTGAAGAGCGTCATCCTCTGGTCGTCCCAGGTCAACGCGCCTGTCGGGACGCGCCCGCCGGTCTTCGTGGACAAGTGGACGGACGGCCTCTACTCGACGGACGCAATCGACCCCGTTCAATCGGGGCTCGGCTTCTACCTCTTTGCGAAGGTCGCGGATCCGGATAACGACCTGAACGCCAAGTCGGTGTACGCGACGATCACCGCGTGGTACGGCACGCCCGACCCCTGTTCCAAGCCCCAGGCGATGCGGGACGACGGCCTGTTCCCGGACAAGGTCTCGGGCGACGGCATCTTCACCCTCGGCGGCATCTCGTGCATGAAACCTCCGTATCCGAACCTGGATTGGGCCGGTTCGATCGTCCTGTTCAACGCGACGGACAAGGCGGGACACGCGACGCAGTCGCGCATCGTCCTCGACGTCATCCCGGGCCCGCCCGGGAGCGGGGGAGGCGGCGGGACCAACGGCACGGGCCGTCCCGCGAACCTCCGCTGGAACGGCCGGCAAGGCTACAACATCTTCAACGCCTCGGAATGGGACCGGTTCAAGTACACCGCCAAGGAGACGCGGACGTTCCGCGGGTCCGAGGAGGTCATCGTCGTCGTCGGCAGCTTGGACCTCGAGAACACGTTTGACACGGACCGGTTCACGCTCTACGACCCGTTCAGCGGGTACCCCTCGCAGCCGGTCGTCTACGGCACGAACAAGGGGGTGACCTCCGCGACCACGCCCTCGTCGACGCAGGCGTTCACGTTCCTCGAGTTCATCAACGGATACTACATCTACACGTTCCGATTCAAACTGAACGCGCCCACCGACCCGGTCGTCGGGACGAACTACTTCAAGGTCCCCACCCACCCGCCCCAATATTTCTTCGCGAAGTACACGCTCGACATCCTCCTGTTCTCGGCGAGCGCGGTCCGCTTCAACACGACGGACTCGATTCAAATCACGGACGAGGACGGATACATGCGGGACTTCCCACAGGTCCAGACCTTCAAGGACGCCGCGTTCACGAAAGCGACGACCCGTTTCAACTCGACGGACGTGGCGTACGTCCAGGTGAAGATGTTCACGACGGATGCGACGGTCACGAACGTGGTCTTCGGAAACATCATCATCAAGGACTACGCGGGCGGCACCCAGCTGATGCGCGCGCCCGTGAACGGCCACGACACGAACATCCCGATCTGCCCGGTGAGCCCGCCGTGCTCCGGGACGGCGGTCACGATCAACGGAGTCCAGCGGGTGTACCGCTTCGCGATCAATTTCACCCGCGCGACCCAGGACCCGTGGGTCGAAGGGACGCAGAACTACGCCCTGACGATCTCGAGCATCCGGGACTCGGACGAATCGTACGCGAACATCGCGACCCAGCTCGTCGTCGTCGCGCCCCTGTACAAGCTCGACGTGGTCGCGGGCACCGATTCGGCGACGAACAACGCGTGGGGGACGAAGGATTACTCGTACTTCTACGAGAACCTGAACGGCCTGGACCGGTGGCGGGTCGACCGGATCGAGTACTGCGGCCTCTCCGGAACCTGCAAGACGTCGTATCACACGATCTCGATCGTCTACATCGACTTCGACCGCGACGGCGACCTGGACACCGTCAGCAGCATCTTCGTCGACAACAGCAACGGCCAGATCGTCCTGCACCGCCGGGACCTGGATTCCCAGGGCAACGTCGTCTTCACGCGGTTCGTCATGGAGAACCTCGCCGGCATCTTCTGCAATGCGCTCGCAGTCGGCGACGTCACGGGAGACGGAGCCCCGGAGGTCGTCTGCGGAGCCTCGAACGGCGCGGTGTGGTACTACAAGAACGACGGCAGCTGGCAAGGCGGGGTCGCGACGAAGATCGCGGTGGACAACTCCCGCACGCAATCGATTTCCGCGGTCGCGATCGGCGACTTCAACGGCGACGGAGGGAACGACATCGCGGTCGCCGGCGGCTCCGGTCGGCTCACGTGGTACCCGAACCTCGACAAGCTCGGGAAGTTCCAGAACGCCGGGATCACGGACGACTGGTTCGCGGAGGGCGAGGTGACGAAGAAAGGGAACGTCACTTCGGGCAGCTATCTGAACACCTTCGTCTCGGACGACAGCTACGAACAGGTGCGCGAGTACACGTTCACGGAGCCGGTCCAGTCGGGCGCCACGACGAACGGGGCGTTCGCTTCCGACCTGAGCGGATGGACGTACGCGGACTGGGCGGACCCCGGCACGTCCGCGAGCGGCGCGTGGGCCGCGAGCGGCGGCAACCCAGGAGGGTACGCGTCCATCTCGACCAACTGGGTGAACAGCCAGGTCGTCTCCGGATACTTCTACCAGGCCTTCACGGCGAGCGGTTCGCCGCCCTTCACCGCCCAGCTGAGCCTCGACTGGAAGGTCGTCGCCTTCGGGGCGACGGCCGGCGGCAATGTCGTCTTGTACGCGTTCGTCGACACGACTAGCGGCGCACCGACGCTCGGTCAGCAGGTGTGGTCGTCGACGGCACAGACCGGCACGACGAGCTGGGCGACGGTCAGCGCGATCGACGTGAGCGCGAAAGTCCCCGCACCCGGGACGTACTACCTGAAGATCGCGATGCGCACGCAGAACGCGGGCAGCGGCTCCACGACGACGGGCGGCTTCGACAACGTCGGGCTGACGTGGTCGTCCACGGGCGGCCTGGCGAGCGAGCTCGAGCAGTATTGGCGCATCACGCAAGTCCCGAACCGACCCGGGACCACGTTCGCGCTCAACTTCGAGGGACGCCACAGCACGAACACGGAGGGCGACAACTTCGCGGTCGCGTTCGCGAGCGACATCGTGGGCAACGATCCGACTACCGGTACTTACACGACGGTGTTCTGGGTCAACGCGACCTCGGACCAGGCGTACTCGTTCATCCTGCCGTCGTCCGTCGCCGGCAAGCAGGTGTGGATCCGCGTCCTGGACATGGATCACACGGTCGGGAACACGAACCTCGACACGCTCTACGCCGATCAGATGTACATCCGCGCCTCCACTCCCTCCGGGACCACGGGCGTCAGCCTATCGAGTCCCGGCGACACGAGCACCGTGAATGCGATCGATGCGGACGACCGGAACGGCGATGGGTTCGGCGATATCATGATCGGCACGGCGAACAACAACGTGTTCAAGTACCTCGGCGGATCCGGCGGGCTTCAGACGCCATCGGGAGCGTTCTACACCGCGCCCTCGCCGATCGTCGGCGTGAAGATGGGGAATTTCTCGACGACGCAGGCCGGCCTCGAGGTCGCGATCGCCTTCGGCACGACGATCCGCATCCTCACCGGGTTCGGGACGACGGGTAGCGTGATCATCAGCGCGCTCCCCGGATACACGCCCGCGAATGCGATTACCACGCTGGGCGCAGGGGACGTGAACGGCGACGGACCCGACGACATCGTCGTGGGCACGTCGACCGATGTCTGGTACTGGTCGAACACGAACAACGCCGTCGCGTGGACCGCCCCGATCAACGTCGCGTCGATCGGCGTGAACGTCTACTCGATCGATCTCGGCGACGCGAGCAAGTCGCAGTACGTCGGCCGCTAGCCGCGTAGCGTCGCGAGCACCCCGTTGACCCGCTCTACCTCGATCACGGCCAGGACGGAGGGCGCGGATCCGGCGATCTCACGGAGCCGCGAGGCGATGAACGCCTCTCGCCGCGCCTGGAGGCGCGCGAAGCCCGGCGAGCCGTTCACCTCCGCATCCCACTCGAGCACGAAGTCGCGCGGGTTCGTCGCCTGGAACTGTTTCTTCAGGAGCTTGCGCTCGAGCCGGCCCTGGAACACGACCTCGAGCGCCGAGACGCAGTCGACGTAGTTCTCCGTGTACGTGACGTCGTCCATGTCGAGCGCCTCCACGCGGATCTTGCGGGCGTCCGCCGTCCGGATCGCCTCGGAAAAGCAGGGTGGCGGCTTGATGGGCGATTCCCACGCCGACAGTCCGGCGACGTAGATCTCCTCCTCGAAGTTCTCCGGCCCGAGCGGTCCGCCATCGTAGGTGCGGAGCGTCTGGAGTTCCTCGGCCCCGATGCTCAGCCCGACGGCGGATGGCCGCATCGATTCGATCACATCGTGCACGGCGGCGGCTTCCGAACTCAGGCCGCGGACGGCGGGCAGGATGCGGACGGACGTCGCCCCGAGGCGGACCTCCTCCATCAGCCTTTCCTCTCGGAGATCATGTCCTCGACGTCGTCGGAGTCGCGCATCCGGCGGAGCTCCTCCCGGGCGATCAGGGGCACGCCGCGGATGCTCATGCGGACGGACCGGCGCACGACGAACATCACGGAGTCCTTCTCGACCACGCGGCTGATGTTCGACACGACCTCCGCCTTCCGGTCGAGTTCGCGATCCGCGTCCGCGACGCCCGTCAGCAGGGTCGTCTCCTCGCGGCTCGAGAGCGCATCGAACGGGCTCTTGACCGTCGGGAGGACCGCGAAGCCGAGTCGTTCGAGCCGCTGGAACAGCTCCCGCTCGAAGCCCTCGAGGTGGGGCGACGGGGTGCCCGCGGTCGGCTCGTCGAGGAACCGGAACGGGTCGACCGGGAGGACGAGCGGCTCGTTGAGGAATTCCTCCAGGCGCAACGCGACGTCCATCGTCGCGGACATCCCCTCGAGGTACATCTGGATCGTGCGGCGCGAGACGCCCGCGATGTCCGCGAGCGTCCCGAGGGAGACCTGGCGGTCCTCCCGCAGCCGTCGGAGCGCGCTCGAGTCGAGTCGCACGTAGAGGCCGCCCGGCGCGGAATAGAGGAACGGCGGCACGCCCTCCTCCAGGAACTCCAGGAGCGTGGGCCGCGAGAGGATCGGGACGCCGAAGCGGTTGTAGATGACGCCGTCCTCCAGCGCGCCGGTCCCCGTCCGCTCTCCGACGACGAGCGGCGACCCCTCGAGCGTGCGGGCGATCACCTTCAGCTCGTGCGCCGTTTCCCGGGCGAGCGCGTCGACGTTCTGGAGCACCTTCACGATCAGGAGGGTGTCGTCACGACGAGCGACCAGGTCGAACGAGAGACCGCGCTCCCCGTGCGGGCGGGAGAGGAAGAAGCCCGTCTTCGCGAGCGCCTCTCGCGTTTCCTCCAGGAGCCGATCCCGTTTCATCGCCCCTTTCATCGTGTATGCTTCTATATAAACGCCGCGGAACGGCGCTCCCGACGCGCCTCGGGTCGTCACCCGCTCCGAACCCTTTATCGCGCGCCGGCCGTTCGCCGGTCTCGGATGGCGGGGGAACTGATTGCGGACCGGGTCGTGGTCGAGGATCCGGCCGAAGGCAGCGCGCTCCACAATCGTGGGTTCTTCGGACGTCCGCGACCCGGCGGAGGCCTCGAGCTCGATCTCCTCGAGGCGATCTACCTCGTCGAGGCGGACCGTCTCGCCGTCCGCAGGAAAGGCCGCGCGGTGAGCGCCCGGGAGCTGTTCCGCGCCGCGAGCGCCGCGATCGAGTCGTTCGAGATCCGGTACCTCGTCTACCGCGACTTGCGGCAGCGAGGGTACGTGGTCGAGGCGCGAAGCGGGCCCGTCGACTTCCAGGTGTATCCGCGCGGCGGCGCCCCTCGGAAGACGCCGAGCCGCTACTGGGTGCGGTCCCTGAGCGAGCGGGCGGTGTTCGATCTCGCGGAGCTCCTCGAACGTGCGGAGGAGGCGGCGGGCGTCCGGAAGACGCTCCTGCTCGGCCTCGTGGACGAGGAGAGCGACGTGACGTATTACAGCGTGCGGGAGGCGCATCCGCGGGGGCACCGGCCGAGCGAGCGGCCGAAGGGGCGGATCGTCGTGCACTTCCTCGGAGACCGCGCGGTCGTCATCGACGAGGGCGAGGCGCAGGCCCTGCACGCCGCGGGTTTCTTCGGGAAGATGATCGGACGGCGACTTCAGCTGAGCCTCCTGGAGACCGCGTACCTGGCGAAGGAAGGTTTCGTCGAGGTGAGGAACGGCGAGACGGACCGGCCGATCCGCCTCGCGCGCCTCATCAAGGAGGCGGAGGCGGTGCAGCCGGATTTCGAGTTGCGCCTCCGGGCCTACGAGGACCTCATCGCTCGCGGGGTGATCTCGAAGACGGGCTTCAAGTACGGATCCCACTTCCGCGCGTACGAGGGCGACCCGGAGACGCACCACGCGAAGTACCTCGTCCACGTCGTCCCGAAGGGGCACCGGGGCGCCTGGCCGGAGATCAGCCGCGCCGTCCGGCTCGCCCATGGCGTGAAGAAGCAGATCCTCTTCGGCGAGGTCGGCGAGGACGTGCGGTACGTCAAGCTCGAGCGCGTCCGGCCGTGAGGCTTCTCTCCCGAGAGAGGTCGGTCATACCTCTAAGTAGAGGTACAATCCGGCGAGACGGCGCGCCGTCGAGATGGGCTCCTCCGACTCAGGCGGGCGTCGACCCGGTGCGGGCCTCGACCCAGTGCGGGAGGCCCGCGAGGTTCCGGAGCGTCGCCTGGACGAACGTCGGCATGGCCTCGGGACGATGTGCGCCGTTCCGGTCGAGGAGGAGGGCCACGATCCCTACCGACGCCGCCGGCTCCAGATAATCGAGGCGGTCGTCCACGAGGGTCGGAGGCACCGGACCGCCGCCAAGGTTTCCCCGGACGGCCCGCCAGTACGCGGGGGTGGCCTTGCCCGTCGCGAGCCGCTCCCCCGTGAATACGCCGTCGAAGGCACCGAGGAGGTTTGCTCCTGCCAAGGAGCCCCGGGCGTTGGATTCCGTCGCATTCGTGGCGACGAACAGCCGATGACCCATCCGTTTCAGGCGGGCCACCGCGGGACGGGTGTCGGGGAAGGCGGCGTCGATCCCGGACATCGCCTCTCGCCCGAGGGAGCGGGCGGCGGCGAGAGGATCCGGAGGCGGCTCGACGCCCGCTCCCCGGAACACGCGTATGAGATGCTCCGCGTCCGCCGAATCGACGACTTCGATCCACGTCCGGCGCTCCCATGTCTCCGGGCGGTCCAGGTGCGCCGCATACCATCCACTCGCAAGGTCGTGGGCTCGAGCCCATGTTTCCGGGCTGCCGCCGTGCCGCGCGGCCAGGAGGATCGCGATGCGGGCGCGGTACGCCGGCGTCATGCGGCCGGAGTCGAGGAGGACGCCCCAGAGATCCAAGAGCACGTCCACGGATCGGCCCCAAGGAATCTCCGGGTTAAGGCTTCGCGGCCTCGAGGTTCGCAGGCAGGAAAATCGGGATATAGCGTCCCTCCGTTGTCGGCGCCGATGGCGCGGCTCGATCCGTCCACCTTCAGCATCGTCGCGTTCGACCCCAAGACGAAGGACCTCGGCGTCGCCGTCGAATCGAAGTTCGTAGCCGTCGGCGCGGTCGTGCCGTTCGCCCGGGCGGGGGTCGGCGCGGTGGCGACGCAGTCGTACGCGAACACGGCGTACGGGCCGAAGGCGCTCGCAATGATGAAGCGCGGGCTCGCGGCGAAGGACGTCCTCAAGAAGCTCGTCGCCGCGGACAAGGATGCGGCGCAACGGCAGGTCGGGCTCGTCGACGCCAGGGGCCGCGCCGCCTCACACACCGGGAAAGGGTGCATCGCGTGGGCGGGCCATCTCGTCGGGTCGTCGTACGCGTGCCAGGGCAACCTGCTCGCGGGCGAGGAGGTCGTGAAGGCGATGTCCCGCACGTTCGAGGTCACGCAAGGCGATCTGCCGGTCCGCCTCCTCGCGGCGCTGAGTGCCGGGCAACGCGCGGGCGGCGACCGGCGCGGGCAACAGTCCGCGGCGCTCCTCGTCGTCCGGGAGGATGGCGGGTACGGCGGGTTCAACGACCGCTGGATCGACGTCCGGGTGGACGAGCATCCGGAGCCGATCGAGGAGCTGATCCGGGCCTTCAACGTCTACGACGTGACGTTGCTGAACCGCGAGGACCCGAAGGACGTCGTGCGCCTGACGTCGGGCGTCGTCCGGGAAGTGCAGACCGGGCTCACGAAGCTGGGGCTCTACCGCGGTCCCGTGTCCGGCCGCCTCGACGCGAAGACGAAAGCCGCGTTCGAGGGATGGGTCGAGGTCAACAACTTCGAGAACAAGCTCCGGCGGGACGACAAGATCTGGGGCTCCGTGCTCCGAGCGTTCCGTGCCGAAGTGCAGCACCGAAACGCGTGAGAGTTGCGCCGCTTACGGCATCTATGGGGAGGTTGCCGCCGTGAACACCCGCGCTCCTCCAATCCACGTTTCCCGGACGCGGCACCGGGCGATCGTCCCCGGACTTCGGAACGGGTCGCCATCGAGGATGACGAAGTCCGCGAGGGCGCCGGGGAGGAGGGAGCCCGCCCCATCCCGTCCGCGGGCTGCGTAGGCGCCGCCGACGGTGTACGCCCGGAATGCGTCTTCTGGGGAGATCCGCTGGTCCGCGAAGGGACCGTTGACGGCCCAGTGGATGCCGTATAGCGGACCGTATGGCATTCCGTCGGACCCGAAGCACAGCGGAATCCGACGGCGGACGATCTGGCGGTAGGGATTGTTCCGGACCACCCGCGCGCGTCCCAGGCGCTTCTCGTACAGATCGCCCGGAGCGCTCCATTGCCCCACGAAGTTCGGCTGGCACGAGGCGATCAGTCGGGCGGCCTTCGTGCGTCGCAAGACGTCCTCGTCGGGGAGTTCGTAGTGTTCGATCCGATGGCGCGCGTCGTCCCTTGGGTCCGCGTCCTGGATCGCCTCGAGGCTCTCGACGGCGAGGCGGATCGCGGCGTCGCCGATCGCGTGTGTCGCCGTCTGGAATCCGGCGCGATGCGCTCGCTCCAGGAGGTCGTGCAGGTCCGAGGGCGAGTGGACGAGCATTCCCTTCTCGCCTGGAAGGTCCGCGTACGGATCGGCCAGCGCCGCGGTGTGCGCGCCGAGCGACCCATCGGAGAAGACCTTGATCGCACCGAGCCGCAACCAAGCGTCGCCGAATCCGGTCCGGAGGCCCGCGTCGATCAGCGGCGTCAGGAGTTCATGGCGAAGCATCGCGTACACGCGCAGGCCGCGCCGGCCCCGGAGGTGCGCGCGTTGGTATGCCCGCCACTGCGCTCCGCCCACGACGTCGTGGATCGACGTAATGCCGAGGCGATGAGCCATCCGCGCCATCGCTGGCAGCCCGCGCTCGATCGCCGATTCGTCGCCCTCGAACCGCGCATGGAACTCCGCGAACGCGTCCTCCTTCAAGACGCCGGTGGGTCGGCCGGACGCGTCGACCTCGAACCCCCGCGTGCCCGCGAGATCGGACGCGGCCTCGAGCGACCGCGAATTGAGCGATCCCATATGGCAGTCGACCCGGCGCGCGACGACTCGGTGGTCCGTCGAGGCGCGGTCGAGGTCCTCGCGCGCGAGGAATCGCCCCTCGGGCCATTTCGACTCGTCCCAATCGATCCCGATGACCCAGCCACCGCGCGGCGTCGCGGCCGCGACCCGACGGAGGCGCTCGACGGCGTCCGCCAGGTCCCGAGTCCGATCGAGCCGCGTCCACCCGCGCTCCCCCGCCGACTCCGCCATGTGTGCATGCGCGTCGACGAAGCCCGGGACCACGGTGCGGCCACCGAGGACGACGACTCGCGTGCGACGGCCGCACCACCGTTCCGCCTGGGCGTCCGTGCCGACGGCGACCAAACGGTCCCCCCGGACGGCGAGGGCGCGCGCCCATGTCCGCTCGGGCCGCGCCGTGAAGATCCTCCCGCCCACCAGGACGACGTCCGCGTCGCCCGGCATGTCACCGCACGTCCCGCAGGCCCTGGACCCGCGAGACCGCCTCCCGGAGCGTCTCATCCTTCTTCGAGAACATGAACCGGACGAACCGCTGCCCGTCCTTGGGGTTCCCGTAGAACGAACTGCCCGGGACGGCCGCGACCCGGAGCCGCTCGACGAGGTACATCGCGAACGCCCAGTCGTCGGGGAACGGGAACGCGGAGAAGTCCGCCATGACGTAGTACGCGCCGGCGGGAAGACGGCAGTCGAGGCCCGCCCCCTGGAGGCCCCGGACGAAGGCGTCCCGCTTCTCCTGATACGCCCGCGCGAGCTCGCGGTAGTACGACTCCGGGAGGTTCAGCGCGGCGACCGTCGCGATCTGCAGCGGGTGCGGCGCGCCGACCGTCAAGAAGTCGTGCGTCCGGCGCATCGCACTCGCCAGCGTGCGAGGGGCGATCGCCCATCCGACCCGCCATCCCGTCGCACTGTACGTCTTCGAGAGCCCGTTGATCGTGATCGTCCGCTCGGCCATGTCGCCGACGGTCGCGAGGGACACGTGCTTCGCGCCCTCGAACACGATGTGCTCGTAGATCTCGTCCGTCACCGCGACGACGTCGTGGTCCGCGCAGAGGTCCGCCACGACGCGCAGCTCGTCGCGGGTGAAGATCTTCCCCGTCGGGTTGTTCGGGGTGTTGAGGATCAAGACCTTCGTGCGGTCCGTGAAGGCGGCCTTCAATTGCTCCTCGTCGATCCCCCAGTCCGGCCACGCCATCCGCACGTACCGCGGCCGCGCACCGCTCACGATCGCGTCGGGGCCGTAGTTCTCGTAGAACGGCTCGAAGATCACCGCCTCGTCGCCCTCGTTGATCAGGGAGAGCATCGCGGCCATCATCGCCTCCGTCGATCCGCACGTCACGACGAGGTTCGACTCCGGGTCCGCGTCGATCCCGTTGAAGGCCTTCGCCCGGCGGGCGATCGCGTCCCGGAGTTCGCGGGCGCCCCAGGTGATCGAGTACTGGTTGTAGCCCCCGTCGAGGGCGCGCTTCGCCGCTTCCGTGACCTCGGGTGGGGGCTCGAAGTCCGGGTAGCCTTGGGCGAGGTTCACGGCGCCGTGCAACGCCGCGATCCGGGTCATCTCGCGGATGACGGACTCGGGGAACTTCTGGACGCGGTCCGCGACCCGCCGATCCCGGATCGCGAGGTCGTCGCGCGCCTTCGTCTCGATCCCGGCGATGGCGTCGTCTCCTTCATCGGCGGAAGGTCGAGGCGCGCAAAAACCTGTCGGGCGAGCATTAAGAACGCCCACTCCCATCCGCGCGCCGAGGCCGAGGGCGATGGCGGATCGATTTTTCGACTTCTGGCGGGTCGACGTCTTCACGGACACGCCCCTGACCGGAAACCCGCTCGCCGTGTTCCCCCGGGCCACGGGCCTACGGCCCGCGGAGATGACGGCCATCGCCCGGGAGATGAACCTCTCCGAGACGACGTTCGTCTTTCCGTCGACGAACCCGGCGGCCCACTACCGCAACCGGATCTTCACCCCCGGCGGCGAGATCCCGTTCGCGGGGCATCCGTCGATCGGCACGGCGTTCGTCGCGGCCCTCGAGGGACTCGTCCCGCATCCCGACGGCTCGTCGGTCGTGTACCAGGAACTCGAGATCGGAGTCCTGCCGCTCGAGTTGATCTGCGAGGTCGGGCAAGTGATCAAGGTCATCATGACCCAGGGCGAGCCGGTCCTCGGTGCGAAGCTGAAGAACGTCGAGCCGCTCGCCAAGGCGCTCCAGGTCCGCAGCCGCGACATCGGCCCGAAAGGCCTGGTCCCGCAAGTCGCCGCGACCGGGATCGCGTCCCTCCAGGTCCCGTTCCGGTCCCTCGACGTCGTGAAGAAACTGGATCCGGACCGGCGGGCGCTCCAGAAGGTGCTCTCGAAGTTCGGCGAGAAGATCGTATGCTATGCGTTCGCGCTCGAGGCGGAGTCGCCCGGGGCCCACGTCCACGCGCGGGCGTTCGTGCCGGATCTCGACATCGAGGATCCCGCGACGGGGAGCGCGGCGGGTGCGTGCGGTGCGTACCTCGCGGCGAATGGGAAGTTGCCCGCGCCGACCTTCGTGATCGAGCAGGGAATGGAGATCCACCACGCGTCGCGGATCGAGGTGATCGTCGAGATGGAAGGGCGTGCGCCGAAAGTCGTGCGGGTCGGCGGGTCGGTCGTGCCGCTGATCCGGGGGAGCCTGCGCCTCCCGGGGGCGCCCGGCGGCGAAAGTTCTACGTAGTCGCACGCGAGAATCCGGTCCCCCGATGCCGGCCGCGCTCGAAATCGAACTCGTCCTCGTCTTCGCCGCGCTGCTCGCCTTCGCCGCGATCCTCCTCGGATTCCTTCCGATCCTGCGGCACGTCTGGTTCTATTCGGTTTCCCGGAGGATGTTCGCCGCCGTCTTGGCGGTCGTCCTCGGGCTCGCGGTCGCCGCGGTCGTCCTGGTGTACGTCGCCGTCGCGGACCCCGCCTACTTCCTCCCGATCGTCGCGGTGACGGTGGGCCTGCGGATCGCCTCGCCGGCGCTCGTCTACGCCCGGGTCCGCGATCGATTCGATACGACCCGCTCGTGGTCGGTGGTCCGAGCGGTCGTCGGCTTGGGCTTCCTTGTGCTGGCGGGGATCCTCGCGTACGACGTGGCGCTCCTCGCGTCCGGCGGAGAGCCCGCCGGCATCGCCACGGTGAGCGAGCAGCTCGTGATGGCCCTCGGTGCGTCCGTCCTGATCGTGCGCATGGCGGCGCGCGAGCGGCCTCGCGAGTCGAAGGAGTGGTGGCCCGTGTGGTCCGCGGCCGTCCTGTTCGCGGTCGCGTTCGTCGTCGTGCTTCCGTACGCGGTCCCGGTCTTCGCGATCATCTATGCCGCGTCGGGGCTCGTCGGATGGCTCGTCGCGTTCGTGATCCTGCTGTGGGACCGCTGAGCCGTCGGTGCGAAGGGCGCCGTCCCGCTCGGGCGAGCAATGCAGGGATGGCGCGCCTAGAGCTCCACCTTGATGCCGAGCTTCTCGGTGAGTTCCTTGTAGCGGTTGCGGATCGTGACCTCCGTCACGCCCGCGACGTCGGCGACTTCCCGTTGCGTGCGCCGCTCGTTGCAGAGGATCGAGGCGATGTAGATCGCCGCGGCCGCGACGCCGGTCGGACCTCGACCCGAGGTGAGCTCCTTGTCCTGCGCGTCCTTGAGGATCTCGACCGCCTTCGACTGGACCTCGCCCGTGAGTTTGAGCTCCGAGCAGAAGCGCGACACGTAGTCCTGGGGTTTCGTCGGCATCAGCTTCAGCTTGAGCTCGCGCGTCATGAAGCGGTAGGTGCGACCGATCTCCTTGCGGCCGACGCGGGACGAGTTCGCGATCTCGTCGAGGGTGCGCGGGACGTTGCACTGCCGGCACGCGGCGTACAGCGACGCCGCCACCACGCCCTCGATCGACCGCCCGCGGATCAGGTTCTTGTTCACGGCCTTCCGGTACACCATCGCCGCCGTCTCGCGGACGTTCCGCGGGAGGCCCATGCCGCTCGCCATCCGATCGAGCTCGCTCAGGGCGAACGCGAGGTTCCTCTCCGTCGCGTTGCTCACGCGGATCCGCCGCTGCCATTTCCGCAGGCGGTACAGCTGCGCGCGGTTCCGCGTCGGGATCGACTTGCCGTACGAGTCCTTGTTCTTCCAGCCGATCGTCGTGGAGAGGCCCTTGTCGTGGATCGTGTACGTCATCGGCGCCCCGGTGCGGGCGCGCTTCTCGCCTTGCTCGACGTCGAACGCCCTCCACTCCGGCCCCTGGTCGATCATCTGGTCGGTCAGCACGAGGCCGCACTCTTCGCAGATGAGCTCGCCTCGCTCGTAGTCGAACGACAGGTGACCCGAGTTGCACTCCGGGCATCTAGTGACTTCTTCGGCCTCTTCGATCTTCTTTGTCGGCATGATCTCCCTCCGGAACGAACACGTCGGCTCCAATCAGGGACAGCGAGACGGGCGCGGCGGGCCGGACGGCGGTGAACGGCTCACGGACCGGGCCGAAGACCTTGACCACGCGGCCCACGGCCCGGTTCCGCTTGTCCAACACGTCGGCGCCTCGCGAGGGGGCAAAGTTCGAGCGGACGAGCAAGGTTCCGTCGTGGGCGATGTTCTCGACCACGCCGAGCCTTCTCATGCCCCCTCTCGTCCGGGCCCGGGGAATGCGCAGGTCGTATTTAAGGGGAGCGGAATTCTTTTGTAGGGGCAGGGGTCCGAAACCGGCCTTTTTGCGGCGTCCGCGGGCGCTTGGGGCGGGGTTTCCTGACTCTGTTAACCTTAAACAAGGTTGATGTTGGCCGGCGACGCGACGGCCCGCCCGTCCCGCCGACGATCCGCTCACCGGGCGTCCCGCGAACATTTAACCGCGTTTCTCCGATAGCCGCGGCGGCCCGATGAAAATCGTCCCGTTCGAGATGGAGCGGTGGCAGTCGACATGGGAGAACCGCGTCGACTTCAACCTGTCCGAGAGCGGCGTCGAGCCGATCCCGCTGCGGGAACTCTTGGGGGATGCGGCCGCGGAGCGGCGGTTCCTCGACCACCCGCTCGCCTATTCGCAAGGGAACGGAACGCCGGAACTCCGCGCGGCGATCGCGGCGATGTACGGGGACGCGACCCCGGACCACGTCCTCGTGACGAACGGCTCGTCCGAAGCGAACTTCCTCGCGATCTGGCACCTGGTCGAGCCCGGCGACGAGGTCGTCGTGATGCTCCCGAACTACATGGAGATCTGGGGGTTGGTCCAGAATTTCCGCGGGACCGTGAGACCGCTCCGGCTCCGTGAGGACCGCCTCTGGCAGTTCGATCCGGCGGACCTTGCCGGCGTCGTCACGAAGAAGACGAAAGCGATCGCGGTCTGCAACCCGAACAACCCGACCGGGGCGATCATGGCCTCCGAGGCGCGCCGGGCCATCCTCGACGCGGCCCGCGATGCCGGCGCGTGGCTCCTCTCCGACGAGGTGTACCTGGGCGCGGAGCGGGAAGCGCCCCGGACCGCGAGCCTCTGGGGCGAGTACGAGAGGACGCTCATCACGAACGGACTGAGCAAAGCGTACGGCCTGCCGGGCCTTCGGATCGGATGGCTCGTCGGGCCGCCGGACACGATCGCACGACTCTGGGGCTACCACGACTACACGACCCTCGCGCCGACCTACCTCTCGGACCGACTCGCGCAGATCGCCCTGACGCCGGCGCGGCGCGAGGCGATCCTCGGCCGGACGCGCTCGATCCTGCAGCGGAACTACGCGATCGTGCGGGACTGGATCGACGAACACGGGCCGCTCTTCTCCCACATCCCGCCCGCCGCCGGCGCGATCTGCTATCTGCGCTACGCGCTCGATATCAACTCGTCGGATTTGGCCGAACGCCTCCTCAAGCAGAAGTCCACCCTGATCGTGCCGGGCGATCACTTCGGGATGGACGGCTACGTCCGGATCGGGATGGGCGATGCGAAGTCGTACGTCTCGGGCGGGCTGCGCCGGATCGACGAGCTCCTGCGGGAGCTGAAGGCGGGCCGGGGGACCCGGTAGGTGGAGGTCCTCCTCCTCTTCGAGCGGGACATCCGTTCGATCGTCGGGCCCGACGAGGCCCTTGCGGCGGTGCGCGACGCGTTCGCCGGCCTCGCGCGCGGGGATGCGGTCCTGCCCGACGTGATCAGCCTCGACATCCCGTCGTCGAAGGTGGAGGCGCATGTGAAAGGCGCGCACCTCCGAGGCGCTCCGTTCTTCTCCGTCAAGGTCGCGTCCGGCTCTTACGACAACCCGGACCGCGGACTGCCGGTCGGGAGCGGGATGGTCCTCGTCTTCGACGCGACGACGGGGTTCCCGCGGGCCGTCCTGTTCGACAACGGATATCTCACGGAGATCCGGACGGGGGCCGCAGGCGCCCTTGCGGCCGACCTGCTCGCGAGGCGAGACGTCGAGCGCGTCGGCGTCGTCGGAGTCGGCGCGCAGGCGAGGCACCAGATCGCGGCCCTCCTCCGCGTGCGGACGCCGGAACGCGTGATCGCCTACGGTCGCTCGGAGGCGAAGGCGACGGCCTACGCGCGAGAGATCTCGGACCGTCACGGGGTGAAGGTCCTCCCGGCGAAGACCGTGGAGCAGGCCGTCCGCGGGTCCGATCTCGTCGTCACGGTGACGCCGTCGCGCGAGCCGCTCGTGCGCGCGGACTGGGTGCGGCCGGGGATGCACATCACGGCGGTCGGCTCCGACGGCCCGGAGAAGCGGGAGCTGGACGTCGGCGTGCTCCGAAAGGCGGACAAGGTCGTCGCCGACCGCCTCGACCAATGCGCGCGGCTCGGCGAAATCCACCACGCGATCGAGGCCGGCGTGATGCGGCGCGAGGACGTCTACGCGGAGCTCGGCGAGATCGCCGCCGGCATCAAGCCGGGTCGCGAGCGGGACGACGAGATCACGGTCGCGGACCTGACCGGGGTCGGCGTGCAGGACGCCGCCGTGGCGAACCTCGTCGTGGACGCCGCGTTCCGGCGCGGCATGGGGAAGGTCCTCGACGTGTGAGGTGGTCCGCACGCGACGTCGCCTCCTCCTCGTGGGATTCGGCAACGTGGGGCGCGAGTTCGCACGCCTCCTGGTCGAACGCCGCGGGGCGCTCGCCCGGGACCACGGTCTCGAGCCCGCGGTCGTCGGGATCCTCACGGCGCACCACGGGAGCGTCGAGAGCGCGAGCGGGGTCGATCTGCGCAAGGCGGTGCGGGCCGCGGAGGCGGGCGGTTCGATCGAATCGTGCGGACGTCCGGTGCGAGACGACTCCGTCGAGGCCGTCCGCCGCATCCGCGCCGATGTCGTGATCGAGGTCACGCCGCTCCGGATCGCGGCGAGGCAACTCGCGCTGGACCACATCCTCGCGGCCTTCGCGGCCGGGAAGCACGTCATCACGGCGAACAAGGGCCCCGTCGTCTACCATTACCGCCGCCTCGCCGAGATCGCGCGGACGAAGCGCCTCGGCTTCCGTTTCGAAGGGACCGTGATGGACGGCGCCCCGGTGTTCAGCCTCTTCCTCGAGGCGATGCGCGGCGCGCGGATCGAATCGTTCGAAGGGATCCTGAACAGCACGAGCAACCTGATCCTGTCCGAGGTCGAGGCCGGCCGGACCTACGAGGAGGGCGTCGCGGCGGCGCGGGCGATCGGATTCCTGGAGACGGATCCGTCCATGGACCTCGACGGCTGGGACGCGACCGTGAAGGCGTGCCTCCTGGCGAACGTCCTCATGGGCGGATCCCTCCGACCCGAGGAAGTCCCGCGCCAGGGCGTCTCCTCCGTCGATCCGGCGGGCGTCCGCGAGGCGCGCGCGGGCGGACGGCGGCTCGCGCAAGTCGCCCGCGGGTGGCGCGAGGGGCGGAGCGTGAAGGCGTCGGTCGCGATCGAGGCGGTCGCTCCCGACCAGCCGCTGTTCCCCATCACGGGGACTTCGTCCTCGCTGCTCGTCCGCACGGACATCCTGAAGGAATTTCAGATCGTCGAACGGAACCCGGGTTTGCGGCAGACCGCGTACGCGCTGTACGCCGATTTGATCGCCATCCACGAGGGCCGTCTCGCCCCCTAATCACGCTTATATCGCGCGCACCGGATGCGCGGTGGATGCGCGTCGTCCTCGGGGGGACGTTCGATATCCTCCACGACGGTCACGAGGCCCTTCTGCGCGCCGCATTCGAGGGTCGGCCGGCGTTCGTCCTGATCGGCTTGACGACCGACCGGTTCGCCCGCGAGTCGCGGACCCGCGTGAACCCGTACCGCGTGCGGGAGCGGAACGTGAAGCGGTTCCTGAGCGGCCGCCGATGGCGACCGGCGCGGATCGAGCCGATCGACGATCCCTTCGGCCCCGCGGACGATCTCCCGGACCTCGACGTCCTCGTCGTGTCGGCCGAGCGCCACGCGGTCGCCTTGGCGCTGAACGAAGCCCGGGTCGGGAAAAGTCTCCGTCCTTTGGAGATCCGGGATGTGCCGATGGTCCTGGCCCAAGACGGACTCCCGATCGCCTCGCGGCGGATCCGCGCCGGCGTGATCGACAAGCACGGCGTCCGGACGAAGCCGCTCGCCGTCCGCGTCGGCACCGACAACCCCGTCAAGGTCCGGGCCGTCCGGCGCGCCCTGGAAGTGCTGTCGTGGCGGGCCGCCGTCTCCCGGATCCACGTGCCGACGGACGTGCCCGAGCAGCCGTTCGGTGCGGAGGCGATCCGCGGGGCGGTGGCGCGGGCCCGGGCGGCGTTGGGCACCGCCGACTTCGGCGTCGGGATCGAAGCGGGGCTCGTCTGGGAGCCGAAGGTCGGTGACTACTTCGACGTCCAGTACTGCGCGATCGTCGACCGCGCCGGTAGGGTGACGGTCGGCCACGGTCCCGGCTTTGCTTATCCGCCCTCGGTCGTCCGCCGTGTGAAGGAGGGCAACACCGTCGGCGAAGCCATGGCGGCGCTGACCGGGATCCGAAGGATCGGCTCGAAACAGGGCGCGATCGGCTACCTCACGGATCGGCGGCTGGATCGCGACGCCCTCACGGAGTCCGCCGTCCTCATGGCGATGGTCCCACGGATTCGGCGGGACCTCTACGAGTCCTAGGTTCTCGACTCGATTCCGGATGTCGTCGACGGAAGGTGCGCGGCGCAGCGGCCGCACCAGATCGCGTTCTCGACGACGACGTAGTCCCTCATGAGAGGATACGATCCATGGCACTCGATCCCGCTGACGGATCGCTGCGTCGTCATGTGATCCCGGCAGACTCCGCTACCGCAGAACCGGCAGGTCCCCCGGGCTTCGCTGTCGCAGTAGTTGCAACGCATGAACGTGGCCAAGCCCCGGAGACGGCAAGAAAGTTCCGGGGGCTTCCCGACTTAGCGCATCGCGTACACGGGCTGGACGGAGCACGAGCCGCACCAGATCGCGTTGTTGACGATCACGTAGTCGGCCCGCGTCCCGCTCAGCTCCCCGTGGGACGCCCAGCCGCTCACGAACCGGCCGGCCTTCGTGTGATCGGAGCACACCGCGGCGCCGCAGAATCGGCACACGGCCCTCGCGTCCTTGTCGCAGTAATAGCAGTGCATGGCCCGGAATCCTCGCGGGCCCGGAAGTACCTTCTGCGGCCCGGTCGGACGGCGCGTCCACACAATGCTTTTACGTCCCTCGGCCGTTCGCTGGGATCGGAGCTTCCCGATGCCGGCGAAGATCGTGATCAACGGGTACGGGACGATCGGAAAGCGCGTGGCCGACGCCGTCGCCCTGCAGGGCGACATGAATGTCGTCGGCGTCGTGAAGGCTCGACCCGACTTCGAGGCGAAGCTCGCCGTGCGGAAGGCGTACGCCCTCTACGCCGCGACGGATGACGCCCTCCGGAAGTTCGAGAAAGCGGGCGTGAAGGCGTCCGGCGTCCTCGGAGACGCGCTGAAAGAGGCGGACCTCGTCGTCGACTGCACGCCCGAGGAAAGCGGATACAGGAAGCTCTACGAGAAAGCGGGCGTGAAGGCGATCTGGCAGGGCGGCGAGGATCACGCGCTCACGAATCTCTCGTTCAACGCCGCGGCGAACTACGACGAGTGCGTCGGCGCCTCGTTCGTCCGCGTCCCGTCGTGCAACACGACCGCGCTCATCCGCACCCTGCATCCGCTCGACGCCGGGCTCGGCGTGGACCGCGTCCTCGCGGTCCTGGTGCGCCGCGCGACGGACCCCGGGGACTCGAAGAAGGGGCCGATCAACGCGATCGAGCCGGAGCTCGAGATGCCGAGCCACCACGGACCCGACGTGCAGAGCGTCCTCCCGAAACTGAACATCCACACGATTGCTCTGAAGGTCTCGACGACCCTCATGCACGTACACATCGTGAGCGTAGACCTGAAGAAGGCCGCGGACGTGGACCGGATCGTCGAGGTCTGGAAGCGGCAACCCCGCATCACGTTCGTCGAAGGCGGCGAGGGCGTCAGGTCGACGGCGCAGATCATGGAGATGGCCCGCGACCTCTCGCGGAACCGGTCCGACCTCTACGAGGTCGCCGTGTGGCGGGACGGCGTCCACGTCGTCGACGGGAAGCGACTCTACTACTTCCAGGCGGTCCATCAAGAGTCGGATGTCGTCCCGGAGAACGTCGACGCGATCCGCGCGCTCCTCGAACTCGAGAAGGATGGGCGGAGGAGCATGGAGAAGACGGACCGGTCTCTCGGCATCGGCCTCGCCCGATGAGCTAACGGCGGGCTTCGAGCCGCCTGATTTGCTTCGTCGCGCGCTGCAGCACCCCCATCAGCGCGTGGAACTCCCACGTGCTCGGGACCGCGCGGCCCAACATGCGCCGGAACATGATCGCGGTGCGACCGCGCAAGTGCGACGGGTACGCGGACGCTTCGAGGAGCGCATCGAATGCCTCGTGCAGCTTCTCCTTCTCGAGGCCCGAGGCGAGGCGCAGCCGCTTCGTCGGAGTCTCGTCGGCGAATAGCTCGTACAGGAGGATCGTCGCCGCGTGCGAGACGTTCAGGATCGGGTACTCTTTCGACGCGGGGATCGTGACGAGGAGGTCGCACGCGAGCAGCTCTTGTTGCAGCAGGCCGAAGTCCTCGCGGCCGAAGGCCAGGGCCGCGGTGCCGCGCATCGGGCCCAGTCGCTTCGCGAGATCCCGCGGAGTGATCGCGATCCGCGTGAATCGCTTCTCGCTTTGCGTCTCGATCCCCGAGGTCCCGACGACGAGCCCGGTTCCCGAGACCGCGTCCTCGAAACGGTCCACCGTCTTGCAGCCCTCGAGGACGGCAAGGCCGTGCATTGCGCGACGCCGCGCCTCGTCTCCGACACGACATGGGTTCACCAACACGAGATCCGTTGCACCGAAGTTCCACATCGCCCGGGCGACCGCGCCGATGTTTCCTTCGTTCTTCGGCTCGACGAGTACGACGCGAAGGGCGGGCATCAGAGGAGCGTCATCGCACGAGGGCTCTAGACGATTCGCATCGGGTCCGAAGTCTCCTCGGCGCTCACGATCGAGAGGAGCCCCGGAGTCATCGGATCAACCGTTTCAGGGGAGGCGCGAGGACGCGAGATTTGTCTGTAGACCCCGCGTTGTTTTCTCGCGGAAATCGGGGTCGAGAATCGCACCGCAGGAGATCCAAACAGGGGGCCGATGGGTGTCTCCGGGCGCTTCAGGGAAAAGGTTAAAACGCCGTCCTGTGGTAATAGTGTCTCGTGGGTTACGTCCAGTACTTCGCCAGACGGGCCCTGTTTCTCGGAATTACGCTTTTACTGGCTCTCTACACGACCGTCGTCATCGCGAACATGGGCGGATTTCTCGACAAGCTACTGACCGACCAGACCCGGTACGAGGTCAACCAGGAACTCCGGCGTGATCCGAATTTCGCGCGATGTCAACCGACAGAGACTCTCTCGCAGTGCTACGCGAGGCAGAACCAGACCCTCAACGACACCTTGTCATCGGCATTAGAAGCGCGTGGGCTCACCCAACCGTTCTTCCAGAAATCCATCCGGCTCACGTGGGACCTCCTCACGTTCCGTCTGGGTCGATCGACCGTCATCACGAGCGCATCGGGCTCGTACAACGTCGGAGACATTGTCTTCGAGCGCCTGCCGAGGACGGTCCTGCTCTTCACCAGCGCCTCATTCGTCTCGGCCGGGATGGGAATTTGGCTTGGTTTACGGATGGCGAGGAGAGCGCTATCCCCGCTCGACCGAGGGCTGTCCGTCATTTCCATCACGACGACCGTGGTCCCACCGTGGGTTTTCGGAATCCTGTTCATCCTGGTCTTTGGTTTTTGGATCCCGATCTTCCCCGCCGGCAACATGGTGAGCGTACCGGCGAAGACGGGGGCCTTTGCCTACACGATCGACGTCCTGTATCATATGATGCTCCCGCTTCTCGCCGTCGTCGTTTCGTCGTTTGGCAGCTGGTCGTACACGACGAGGAATCTCGTCCTGCAGATCATGGACGAAGACTACGTGTACGCGGCCCGGGCGCGGGGGTTGCCGGAGAAGAAGATCCTCAACCGGTACGTGCTCCGCGCTGCGTCGCCTCCGACGGTGACGTCGCTCGCCCTGACGATCATCGCGTCCTGGCAGGGCGCGATCATCACGGAGACCGTGTTCAACTGGCCGGGCCTCGGCCGACTGTTCTTCGAGGCGATCACGCGCCTCGACGCGCCCGTCGTCATCGGGCTCACGGCAATCTACGCCTACCTCTTGGTCGGAACCGTCCTGATCCTCGACCTGATTTACGGTCTCCTCGACCCGCGGGTTCGGGCGATCCGGCGGTGATGGATGGCCGTCAGCGGTGCCCTCCTTGGCGTACGCGGCGTCCTCAAAGAGGCGGTGCACACGAAATCCGGTCTTGTGGGATTCTCGATGCTCGCGTTCCTCTTGGCGCTCGTCGTCGCGGTGCCGTTCTACGCCCCGTACAACGTGATTCGAGCCTGGGGGTCCCTCGAACCATGGGTCGACAACCCTCGATACGCGCAGCCCGACTGGGTCGATGCGTTTTCCGAGATTAAACAGCCCCGGACCCTGATCATGTCTCAGTGCTTCACCCCGAACACGGTTCCGATTTCGGCGACGACCGGACCGGAGCCGTGCCCGAGCGGCGGATGGTCCCGCATCGCCGTCCGCGTCCAGCAGTTCGGCAATCTCACGCGGATCATCTTGACCCGTAAGTTCACGTTCACCGCCGATGCCTTCCCATCGGAGTTGCGGTTGTCCACGTGGGCCTTGTTCGGCTCGAACGGCACTCAGCTCATTATGAACTGGACCCGTCCGGACGGGACCTACATCGTCCTGATGCAGCGGGGTCTGGACGGAACCCGAAAGGCACCGACGGCACAGAACTTCCCCCTCTCTCAGGATGAAGACTTGAAAAAGACGGTCGGCGCTTGGGCAAACCAGACCTACGGGGCGTCGTTCAACGCCACGAATCCGTCCGTTGTGGCCGCGTTTCGACCGGAGGTCGCGCTTTTTGCGAAGCCGGGCAAAGGGATGCTCAATGTGAGCACCGCGAGTGTTTTCAAAGGCGAATATACGGTGGTGCTCCAGGTCGACGGCTTCGGAGGCGACGTCGGGTTCGATGCGAAGGCGGTGGTCTACGGAACCGTGTTCGGGCTCGCGGGCACGGATGAGAAGCGCCGAGACTTGCTTGTGGGACTCCTGTGGGGCGCGCCCGTCGCACTCGCATTTGCTTCCGTCGCGGCGGTGGTCATTGTCCTCCTCCAGATCGTCCTCGGCGCGATTGCCACGTGGTATGGAGGCTGGTTCGACGAGCTTGTGCAACGCGCCTCGGACTTGCTCCTCATCCTGCCCATCTTGCCGATCCTCATCCTGATCTCAATCGTCTACAGCCCGGGGATCTGGGCGATCCTCGTCGTCCTCGTGATATTCGGAGTCGTCGGTAGCTCAAGCAAGATCGCCCGGAGCATCGTGCTGCAGGTCCGGGAGGAACCGTACATCGAGGCCGCAGTCTCCTACGGCGCGAGCCGGACGAGGATCCTGTTTAAGCACATCATGCCGCGACTCCTCCCGTACACCTTCGCGCTCATCACCCTTTCCGTTCCGAGTTTCATTTTCCTCGAAGCGTCTCTCTCCTTCCTCGGCCTCGGAGATCCGCTGCTGCCCACGTGGGGCAGTATCCTCGGAGACGCCTACAGCGGGAGCGCTCCGTTCCGGGGTTTCTGGTGGTGGATCGCGTTCCCTGCCGGCGGGATTATCTTTGCGACCGTGGCGTTCGCGCTCCTCGGGTATTCGTTCGACAAGGTACTGAACCCGCGCCTCCGCGAGGAGTAGGGAGCCATCACGTGCGCATTTTGAGTGTCCAGGACTTATTCCTTCATTATCGCACGCGGAAGGGGACCGTACACGCGGTGGACGGCATCTCATTCGATCTGGAGAGAGGCCAGACCCTCGCCATCGTGGGCGAGAGCGGGTGCGGGAAGACGTCGACGGCCTCCGCGATCCTTCGGATGCTGCCCCGAAACGTTGCGAAGTACGAGGGCCGCGTGGAGTTCGACGGGAAGGACTTGATGACACTCAACAACGAGGATTTCCGTACCCAGGTTCGATGGCGCGCCGTTTCGATTGTTTTTCAAGGAGCCATGAACGCCCTCAGCCCGATGATTCCGGTGGGCCGGCAGGTCGCTGAGCCGCTAATGCTCCATTTGGACATGGACAAGGAGGAAGCCCGCGCGAAAACCGAGGAAGCGATGGAGAGCGTGGGCTTGCCCCGGTACACGGTGGACCGCTATGCGCATGAGCTGAGCGGCGGGATGAAGCAGAGGGTCGTCATCGCGATGGCGCTCGTCATGAGACCTTCGCTCGTGATCCTGGACGAGCCGACGTCGGCCCTTGACGTCATGACTCAGGCGAACATCATGAATCTGCTGAAACAGCTGAAGGAAGAACAAGGGCTGTCGTACATCTTCATCACTCACGACCTCGGCCTGTCTTCGGAGCTCGCCGACTGGGTCGGAATCATGTACGCCGGGCAGCTCGTCGAAGTCGGGCCGGCGGAAACCGTCTTCCCGAAGCCGACGCATCCCTACACCCAGAAGCTCCTCAATAGCGTCCCCCGGCTGAAGAGCGAGGAGAAGCCCGATTCCATCCCCGGCACCCCGCCGGATCTCGTGTCGCCTCCGAAGGGCTGTCGGTTCCACCCGCGGTGTCCGTTCGTGTTCGACAAGTGCAAGTCGTTCCAGCCGCCGTATTTCGGGCAAACGGACCGGTCGGCCTGCTGGCTGCTCGAGGCCGGGGGATGACTCCGTGGAAGTAGCCAGCCCGGGAACGCCGGAGGTCCCGCCGATGTACATCCCCGGTGGTGCGGAGGACGCCGTCCTGATCCTCGATCGTCTCGAGACGCATTTCAAGGTCCGGACGAAACCGTTCGCTCGCCCGTTGAGCGTACACGCGGTCGACGACGTGTCGCTCGCGATTCGCAAAGGAGAAACCGTCGCGGTCGTCGGAGAGAGCGGGAGTGGGAAAACGACGTTGGGGCGCACCGCGGTGCGGCTCATCGAACCCACAGGCGGCCGCGTGTTGTACGACGGTCAGGACATCACGCATACGAAGATGAAGAACCTGATGTGGCTGCGGCGGAAGACCCAGATCGTCCCGCAGGACCCGTATGCAAGCGTCAACCCCGCGTTTACGGTCTTCAAGATCCTCGAAGAGCCGCTCATCGTCCACCACCAGGGCACGACCGAAGAGCGCGCGGACCGGGTGCACAAGGCGCTGGAGTCCGTGAAGCTCATCCCTTCGGACATCTTCGAGCGGAAATTCGCGCACATGCTGAGTGGCGGCCAACGGCAACGGGTCGCCGTCGCGCGGGCCATGATCCTGGATCCGGAACTCATCATCGCGGACGAGCCCGTCTCGATGCTGGACGCGTCGGTGCGCGTTTCCATCCTGGACCTCCTCCGGCAAATTCAGACGGATCGTCGGGTCGCCTTCTTGTACATCACTCACGACCTCGCGACGGCCCGCCACTTCGCGAACCGGATCGCCGTCATGTACGCCGGGAAACTCGCGGAACTTGGGCCCGTCGGCTCCGTGTTGGCCGAGCCGCTCCATCCGTACACCCAGGCCCTGATGGCCGCGATTCCGGACCCGGACCCGGAGAATCGGTTCCGGAAGATTGCCGCCTTGCCGGGCGAACCTCCCAGTCTCGTCAGCCCGCCATCCGGCTGTCGGTTCCATCCGCGTTGTCCCATCGCGAGGCAGGGCCTTTGCGACGTGGAGGTGCCGGCGTTGCGCGAGCTCCGGCCGGGGCATTTCGTCGCATGTCACCTCGCCGTCTAGTTGCCTGAGCCGGGCCGGGCGCCGACTCGGCGGAGGTCGTGCCTCCCGAAACGGTCGTAGATACTCGCGGACGCGTGACGACGTCGGCCAGTGCAGTGCGCCACACATCGGCCCGAATCGGGCCCGCACGCGGGGTTGAGAGGTGTGCGAAAATGCTCTCTTTCCCCCGAACTGCATGCGCGTCTGTTCGAGAATTGTGCGAACGCTGCGGTCGGTTCGAAGAATGTTTGGGTTCGGAACAATCTTTATATCGTCACACCAGGTTCCCGCTGATTGGGTTCGGGCGCGGAGGTTCTGCGTTCGAATACTAATGAGAGGGAGGAAGAGCGATGCGTAAAATTGTCGTAGTCTTCTTGGCAATTGCAATGCTAGCGGGAGCATTTGTGGCTTTGGGCGTTCCCGCGGCTGCGCAAACGCGCATGGGAGGCTTCGCCGACGAGCTCGTGTTCTTCGAACAGTCGAACACGCAGCAGGCGGTGTCCGATGTGTCCGCAGGGACGAATATGCAACTATACATGTTCAACCTGCGAAGCATCGCGGACATCAACGCGGCGTTAGCGGACCCGAACATCAAGACGGTCATCACTCCGGGCAGCGTCGATGACATGTTCATCAACCCGGTGCAGAACGATCCGTCGGTGGGCGGGTTCAACCCATTCGCGATTCGCGAGGTCCGCGAGGCGATGCACTGGTTGATTGATCGCGACTACATCGTGGAGCAGATTTTCGGGGGACATGCGGTGACGTACACAGCACCGTATCACCCGCTGCAGCCCGACTATCTCCGCGACATCGTGTTCAACCAGGCGCTCGATCGACAGTACTCATACGATCCGGCGAAGGCACGCCAGGTGATCTTCGCGGCGCTGGGTGCAGTCAGCGGGATGGCATTCGCGGCCGACGGCAAGTGGTACTATCAAGGCGCGCCGCTCACCGTCGTGTTCATCATCCGCGTCGAGGACCGACGTCTCGACATCGGGAACTATGTCGCCGATCAGCTCGAGACCCTCGGAATTACGGTGGACCGCCAGTACAAGCCCGCGAGCGCGGCGTTCAACATCGTGTATTTCGGGCCGCCGAACTTGGGCTTCTGGCACATATACACGGAAGGTTTCGGATTCACGGCGTTGAGCGCGTGGCAGGACAACTTCATCGCGACGCTCGGGTGGACCGCGGACAGCGGCGACGCGATCTGGGACTTCTACACGCCTTCGGCGATTCTCGTTGACTCCGCCCGCCGACTTGAGTTCGGCCAGTACGCCGACCTTGCGGAGCGGCAGTCGTTGATCCGAACCGCAGAAACCGAGGCGATGAAGGATCCCGTCCGGCTGATGGTGGTTGCGGAGCAGGCCGTGTTCATCAGCAACAAGAACATCGCGGGTTACGTGTACGACCTCTCGGGAGGCCCGTGGACCTTGTACTCGGCGCGAAGCGCGCGATACACATCCGGGGCAGGCGGCACGATCCGAATCGGCCAGCCGGTCCACTGGAACTCCCAGTGGAACCCGTACCGAGGGTTCTCGTGGCTGTACGATGAAACCCAACGACGCGCGCTGACGGACTTCGGCGTGTACTACCATCCGCACACCGGGTTGTACCAGCCGATACGTGGGGCGTTCAATGTCGTGACGTCGGGAGGCTACGCATTCCCGCCGCTCAGCGTCCCGACCGATGCGGTCTGGTATAACGTCTCGGCCAACGCGTTCCAGCCTGTCGGTTCTGGCATTACGGCCGTGAGCAAGATCACCTGGGACTACACGTTCGGTCCGTGGCACGATGGCCAGGCGATGTCGATGAACGACGTCTTGTACGAGCTGATGAATGTGTTCCGGCGATTCTCCTCGGTAACATGGGGCACCCTCGCGAACCCATTCAACGGGACAACGTACTCGATCGGCGATATCGGCATGCACGACCGGCGAGCAGACTCGGCTGCGGCCGTGACGTTCTTGAGCTTGTTCAAGGGCGCCCGGCAGGTCGATGCGACCCATATGGAGATCTACCTCGACTTCTGGCACGTCGATAATGGCGAGATTGCAGCCATCGGCGACATCTTCCCCACAACTCCGTGGGAGATTGGGGAGCTGATGGCGAAGGGAGTCCTCGCCGACGTGACGGCGTACCACGCAACGACCGCTCAGACCCAGTTGAAGCAGCTGCTCGACCTGATTCGCGGAGCTTCGCTGCCGATCCTCGCGTCGGACCTACAGAGCCTGAAGACGGCGACCGAGGTCCCGGTCGGCATGACCGCCCAGATTACGGCGGCGGAAGCGACTGCGCGGTGGGCCGCCCTCGAGACGTTCTCGACGACCACGACGACGGTCACGGGTCAGTCCGGCTATACCGGCGGGCACTTCTACGACTCGAACGGCCCGTACTGGCTGAAGACCGTGGACGTCACCTCCAAGCAGGATGTGATGGACCGCTTCGCGAACTACCCGTTCGCGGACGACAAGTGGGACGCGGCGCTCGTGCCGAAAGTACCCGTGGTACAGCTCGGGGCAATCCCCGAGGTTGTTCCGGGCCTCCCGGTGACGATTCCGCTGTCGGCGACTCTCTTCGGGTCTCCGTACGACAACGTGGACCTCAGCTACCTGATCACGAACCCGGCGACAGGCGCGGTCCTGTTCCAGGGCTCGCCGGCTCGGTTGTCCACGGGTTCGTACCAGATCGCCCTGAACGCCGACGAAACGGCGGCGATCCTGCCCGGGACCTACAACGTCCAGGTGATCGGCGTGGGCCGTGAGGCCGCGATCCCGGTCGTCGACACGAAGAGCTTCCTCGCGATTCCGACGTTGGCGTACTTCGAGCTCCAGCTTGGGCTGACCAAAGCGGACCTCCAGACCCAAATCAACCAGGCCAACGCGGCCGCGGCCTCTGCGAATGCAGCGGCACTCGCGGCGGCGGACCAGGCGAGGTCGCTCTCGAACCTGCTGACGATCGCCGTGGCGGTCGCAGTCGTCGCGATTGCGATCAGCGTAGTCAGCGTGGTCATGGCACTCCGCCGGGGCGCGGGCATGAGGCCGAAGATGCCCGAGGAACCGCCGAAGGAAAGCGAAGAGATCTAGGCCGGCCATTGAGGCGTGCCTTCGGGCACGCCCCCTTTACCTTTTCTGTTCCGTCCTTGGACGAGCATCCAGCCGCGCTACCGCCCGCCGGAACGACCACAACATGATCGCCGTCGGTCCGCCAACGAGTAAGGGGAGCGCCGGAACGACGAGGTACGCCTGCGTCGCTTGCACGGAGTAGAGGTTCGCGACGATTTGGTACGCCTCCGTCGAGAACCCCCGATTCTCGACGACGAGTCCTTCGAGTTGATACTGGAAGCTCGCGTTGCGGTTGTCGCATGTGAGCTGCGGATTCGGAAGCTCGCCCGTTGCCATGTACCGGTCCCACTGGAAGTGGTCGAGGGCGGTCACGAACACGGTGCAGTTCCCGACATCGAGATGCAACTCCGTGAGCCCGAGCTCGACCGGGAAGGAGACGTTCAACCGGTCCCCCGACGGCACCGAACCCTGTAGGGTCTGGCTCCGCACGAACTCGATATCGGGAACGATCGCGAGGGCGGCGAGGGCGAGGCCGGTCACCGTTGCGACCACGGCGAGCGCGACGAACAGAAGGGCACGCGGCCCGGCCAACGGGATCGTCCACTTTCGGTCGCCGGATTCCTCGGACGCCATCCGAACCGTTCCTCCCGTTGGGCCGTTCTTCCGACCCGGACCATATGCAACCGCGATCGCCTATTTGGGGTTCACCCGCGGCTCCCGAATTTCACCGCCGAGAACGAGAGACTTTCTTACGCCCGTCCGAATACCCGCCCGTGCCCCGGGTCGCCCTAAAGATTGCGTACGACGGGACCGCGTTCCAAGGATATGCGCGTCAACCCGCGCTTCACACCGTGGAATCGGAGGTCCTCCGGTCCCTCGTCCGCGCGGGAGCGATCCGCGATTCCAAGGAGGCCCGATTTCAGAGCGCGAGCCGGACGGATCGCGGCGTGAGCGCCCTCGCCAACGTCGTGACGTTCGACTCGTCCTTCCCTTCTGGCGTCCTGCCGCGAGCCTTCAACGCGAAGGCGAGAGGGGTGTGGGCGTGGGGGGTCGCGGACGTTCCCGCCGACTTCAATGCGCGGAGCGCGCGGGAACGGTGGTATCGATACCGACTCCAGGGCGCGCAAGACGAGCAAGGTCTCCGCACGACCCTGTCCTTGTTCCTCGGAGAGCACGATTTCCGAAGCTTCACGCGCGACCGGACGCGGACCGTGGCCCGCATCGATGTCGCGGCGGTCGTACGGGAGGACGACATCATCCATCTCGAATTCCGAGCGCCGAGCTTCCGGTGGAATCTGGTGCGGCGGCTCGTAGCGGCCGCCCTCGCGGTCGAGTCGGAAGGCGCCTCCCGGGAGGACGTCGAGAGCGCCCTCCACAACCGGTCGAACGTCGACTTCGGTCTCGCCCCGCCCGAACCTCTGACCCTCGTCGACGTGTTGTACGGGTTCCCGTTTCGGCGGGTGTCGGACCCGACCACGGTCGATCGGATCCGGCGCCTGCTTGCGGAGCGGACCGCATCGTTGCAGTTCGCCGCGGCCCTCCTGGGAGCGTTTCGCGGCCCCGCGGACGAAAGCGCTGGGACACAGGTCAATTCAGCGGACACGATCCCGAACTCGGGACAAAGCGAAGAATCGTCGGGTGATCCATAGGTTCGGCAGTGGGCGCCGGCGCTGACCGGTCGGCTCCAACGTCAGATCGGCCTCGGACGCATGATGCGATTGAGTGCCTTCCTTATACTGGCGAGGGCATTGATGACATGTTGTGAACCCCGCTCGACCGGTCATGTGCATCTTCTCCATCGGGCTCTTATTCGTTGCCATCACGGCGTCCGAGGTTCGGTCGTCGCCCGCGCTCTCGGTCTTTGGCGGACCGATGCCCCTCGCCGCCGCGAATGTGACGTGGACGAGAAGCGGCAGCGTCGACAACCCTCCGAATCTCTCGGACCATTCCGTCGCATACGATTCGCGATCGGACCGCATCATCCTGTTCGGTGGCTTCACCACTCGCCCGAGCGCGGAGACGTGGGCCTACGATGCGAACACGGATTCATGGACGAACATGACGCCGGCCTACAGCCCGCCCGCCCGGAGCCTCGCTGCGATGGCATACGATTCGGAATCGGATCGCGTCATCCTCTTCAGCGGCGCCCAGCAAGGCACGGAGATCGACGACACCTGGGCGTACGACTACAACGCGAACAACTGGACCAATCTCAACCCGCCATCGAGGCCGATCGGGAGGACGGGGCACGCGATGGCCTACGACGAACAGTCGGACCGCGTCCTCCTGTTCGGAGGCTACATCGGCGGATCCACGGGAGACACCTGGGCGTACGACTACAACGCGAACATTTGGACGCGGATGGACCCTCCGCTCGCCCCGTCCGCGCGGGGGCTCCACGGCATGGCCTACGACCGCAAGGAAGATCGCATCATCCTCTTCGGGGGGAGCGCCGAAGCCAGCGGGCAGAGCATCACGTTCTTCGCAGAGACGTGGGCCTACGACTACGATGCCAATCGGTGGACCCGGATGTTCCCGGTCGCGTTTCCTTCCGCGCGGGCGTGGCCCGGCCTCGCCTACGACGACGCGCAGAATCAGACCGTCCTGTTTGGCGGCCTCGATGTAAACGGGTCGAACGGGGAGACCTGGCTTTACAACTTCTCCGGGAACAGGTGGACCCAGGCGGCCCCGATCGTGAGTCCCGCCCCGCGGGCCGGGCACGCCGTCGCCTACGATCGCGAGTCCGATCGCGTCGTCTCGACCGGAGGACGCACGCGGACCGGCTCGACGGCGGAGACGTGGCTCCTCGGCCCCGCTCCCCCCGACGTCACATCGCCCACGCTCGCAGTCCAGGCGCCAACGGAAGGCGCGATCCTCGGATCGAGTTCCGTGTTCGTCCAAGGGACCGCGACGGACGACCGCGAAGTCGCGCGGGTCGAAGTTCGGACGGATGCCTCTGACTGGAGCCCCGCGACCGGGACGACCGCGTGGACGGCGGTCGTGACCCTCCCGAGCGGGTCGCAGTCCATCCATGTGCGGGCCACGGACACCTCCGGCAACGCCGAGGTCGAGACCATCCGCGTCACGATCGTCCCGATGAGCACGGTGCTCCTGGCCGTGACCGGTGCGTCCGTTTCCCTCGTCACGCTATGGTTTTTCTTGTATATCCGGTCGAAGCGGAAGAAGGATCCCCTCCGTAGATATCGGTGAGGCGCGCGGGAACGGTTAATATACGGGTCTCGGATTTTCTTGCCGATGCTCGTCGCGGTCACGGGAACCCCGGGGACGGGGAAATCGTCCGCGTGCGACGTGCTCGCACGCCGCGGCTATCTGGTCGTGGACCTGGACGATCTCGCCCGGAAGGAAGGCTTGGTCACCGGCCGAGACGAGATCCGCGAGACCGACGAGATCGATGTGGACGCGCTCCGCGAAGGGCTGCACGTCCCCGCCAAAGTGGCGTTCGTGAAAAGCCACTACAGCCACCGGATGGACGCGGACGTCGCGATCGTCTTGCGGTGCCGGCCGTCTGTGCTGCGCGCGCGCCTCGAGGCACGGGGCTGGTCGGCGGCGAAAGTCCGCGAGAACGTCGAGGCCGAAGCGATCGATGCGATCCTGCAAGAGGCCGTCGAGCACCTGAAATCCGTGTACGAGGTCGACACGACGGAGGCGACCCCCCAGGAGACCGCGCAAGCGATCCTTGGGATCCTGCAAGGCAAGACGACGGGCCATGAGCCCGGGACCGTCGACTGGACGTCCGAGGTGCTCTCGTGGTACTAGACCGGTATCGCGCGGCCGCGGATCGGTTCTTGGTCCCGGTCGCTCGTCGCCTGGTCCGCGTGAATCCGGACGCGGTCTCGTGGGCGGGCTTGCTCGCCGCGGCGGGCGCCGGGGTATCGTTCGTCCTCGGCGGATTCGGCTTCCTCGCCCTCGCGCTCGTCCTCCTCTTCGCAAATTCGTACCTCGATGCCCTCGATGGGAAGATCGCGAAGCTCGCCGGGCGGGCGTCGGCACGTGGGGATTTCCTCGACCACGTCCTCGACCGCTACGCGGACGTCTTCCTGATCGGCGGCGTCGCGTTCTCGGCGTACTGCCACCTTTGGGTCGGCACCTTGGCCTTGCTCGGCGTCCTCCTGACGTCGTACATGGGCACCCAGGCGCAAGCCGTGGGCCAGGGTCGGCGCTATGCGGGTCTCCTCGGCCGCGCGGATCGTCTCGTCCTGCTGTTCATCGGCGGCCTCCTGCAACTCCTCGTGTCTCCGTCCGCCGGCGTCGTATGGGGCGTCGCCCCGATCGCGTTCCAGCCGTTGGAGTGGTTCTTGGTCCTCTTCGCGGTCCTGGGCCATGCGACCGCGGTGCAGCGCGCCGTGTCGACGTGGCGCGGCTTCCGTCCCTAGACGGCGGTCGAGGCGTTCTCGCCCCGCGGCCTTCGCTCGCGCCCCTTCACCCGGTAGTAGGACAGCGGATGCTTGATCGTCATGCAGATGCGGTCCGGGCCCGGGCAGATGCCGTACGACTTCATCGTCGAGCATTCCGGTGGCGTGTACTCCGTCGGGCTCGATGTGCCGGTGATGTGCTCGATCTGGTACCTCGTCACGTCCGCGGCGAAGTCCGGCACGTCCCCGAAGACCCGGAAGATCTCCTCGTTGCCCAAGCCGATGTGATGCAGGAACGCGACGATCGCGAAGCGGCCCATGTGCGGCACGTTCTCGTGGTTCTGGATCTGCGCGAGGAGGTTGTACATGCACGGCGGGAAGCGGGTGATGCTCACCTTGCCGATGTCTGCCGCCTTGAAGGTCGCCTTCTTCGCCATGAGGATCCCGCGGATCTCCGCGAGGTCGCCGCGGAACGCCCCGAGGATGTCCTCGTTGACCGGGAGCGGGAGGCCTTGCTCGATGTGCCGCTGGATCGCGTTCCGCATGACGCGGAGCGCCTTCTCCCGCCGGAGGACGACGTAGCCGCCTTCGACGGGCTGGTTGATGAGCTTCCACGGCGTGTCGCGCATCGTGTTCGTGAAGCGGAGGAAGTCTGTGAAGTGGAGTCGGAATCCACCGTCCTCCCGGCGGAGGTCCATGCCCATCTCCGCGGCGAGGTGGACCACGAAGTCGTCCGGCTCGGAAGCGAGGCGTCCCTCCGCCGACACCGCCTCGCGGAGCGCGAACCGACGGATGAGGTAGGTGTCCTCCAGTGCCGAGACGAGGATTCGTGCGACGGGGTACGCGAGGAGGCCCGCGAGTTGGTCCGCCGTTGCGACCGCGACCCGATCGGAAGCCGGCCCCTTCTCGAGGGCGTCGAGGACGCGCGCCTTGCCCAGATTCCGAGCTCGGGCGTACGCCGGCTCGAGGAGGATTTCCTCGAGGCTCACCTTCTCCCCGAGGACGAACCCGGAGGCTTCCCGGAGGAACGGATACTTCGCGAGGCGGGCGAGGTCCACGGTCTCAGGAACGCGGGGCGCCATAAAAGCCCATGGCGGGGACGCGCGAAAGTGCGCCGCCCGCACACGGTCAGCCGAGCCCCGATTCGATCGGAGGCCGGCTCACTCGTTCTCCGACTCTTCCGGCGTCTCCGACTCTTCCGGCGTCTCCGATGCCCGCGGCGGCGGAGGCGCGACCCCGAGCTGCTGCATCAGGGCGGCCATGTCCCATTGGCCCCAATGCTCGACGCTCTGTCCCTCGTGGAACCGCGTGACATCGATCCCGGAGATCGTCACCGGCTTCCCCGTCGCGGGGATGCCCATGAAGTCGCCCTGGTGCGTCCCGGTCATCGTGGCCCGGACGGCGACCTTGTCGCCTTCGGCGATGATGTCGTCGATCGTCGTCTGGCCGTCGGGGAACGCCGCGCGCAGCATCGTGAACCACTGCTTCTCGCCCTCCCGGCCCGGCGGCATCCCTGGCGGCGCCGTGTGGTCCACGTAATTCTCGGCGGTCATCTTGTCGATCACGTCGAGATTCCCGCGGTTCAACACTTCGTCGTAAAACATCTGCACTGTCGCCTTGTTCTCCTCCACGCCCATTTGTATTCCCTCCGTTGGTCTCCTGGGGGCCTCTAGGGCTAGCGGGGTATATAACCGCGCTTCACCGGCGCGAGCCGGCCCGAAGGTCTTTCCGTGCCCGGTCGATGGGCCGCTCGTGGACGAGCTGCGCGGCTATTTCGCGGTCCACTCCCAGGGACTCGGCCACGCGACGCGCGCGGTCGCCCTCGCGCGGGGCCTCCTGGAACGACGGCCGGACGTGTACCCGCTCTTCCTCGCCGGCTCTCCCGCCCTGGACCTCCTGGTCTCGAGCGGGTTCGACGCCCTCACGATGCCGCCCGCGCCCGATTGGCGCGCGTCGGACGGAGTCCTCGGTCCGGCGTGGCGCTGGTACGTCGACTACGCGCGCTATCTGCGGATCGCGCGGCGGTTCCTCCGGAGGGAGGCGGACTGGGGATACTATCGGTTCGTGATCTCGGACAGCGAGCTCGCGACCGCTCGCGAGGCGGTCCGGAGGGGCATCCCGACGGCGTTGATCCTCGACGCGCTGCGGCACGACTTCGCCCGCGATCCGCTCTCTCGGGTCGTCGAAGGCGGCGGCAACCTCTGGCTCGCCCGGTTCGCGCGGAAGGTCGACGTCATCCTGACGGCGGAGCCCGGTCCCGCGTGGCCGAACGTGCGGCGGGTCGGCCCAATCGTCCGCCCGTTCAGCGCACCGCGCGAGAGGCTGCGGGACGACTTCTTCTTCCGGAAGAAGACGATCCTCGTCACGGGCGGCGGCACCGCGATCGGCGAGTTCGTGATCCGGGCCGCCATGGAGGCGTTCCGCGAACTCACGCTCGACGACGCCTCGATGGTCGTCGTGAGCGGTCCGAAGCTGAGGGTCGATCCCGCCCCGGGCGTGTACACGTACGGATTCCTCCCGAACCTCCACGATTACGTCCTCGCGGCGGACCTCGTCATCACGTCGGCCGGCAAGGGGACGATCAACGAAGCGCTCGCGGCCGGGACGCCTGTGATTGCCATCCCGCCTGCGGGCCATGCGGAGGCGAAGCGCAACGCCGCGGCCCTCGGGTATCGCCACGAGGACGTCCATCGATTGAAGGAGCTGATCCCCGCGAAGCTCGCCCTCGGACGGCTCCCTCCCGCGCCGACCGGGAATGCCGAGGCCGTCGGGATCCTGAGCGAGTTCCTCGAGACCGTCGCCCGACGCTAGGCCCGCTGCACCAGGGTCGCGTCGAGATCCTTGAGGCTCGTGCGACCCGTGAGCGCCATCGCCCCATCGAGCTCGATCCGCAGGTGCTCGAGCACCTGCTGCACGCCGTCCGCGCCGTCGAGCGCCAGGCCCCAGAGGATCGGCCGGCCCACGAGGACCGCCCTTGCTCCGAGGGCGATCGCCTTGAGGACGTCCGTGCCGCGGCGGATCCCTCCGTC
>WNGQ01001582.1_pt1 | contig 48593 bp, 34 predicted proteins | sample 5407661 | NCBI WGS metagenome assembly WNGQ01 (sample SAMN13153382, study PRJNA577476) | soil metagenome | isolation source: 60 cm soil or saprolite under Garry oak tree replicate 2 | place: USA:California | collected 2016-06-15 | reverse complement strand
GCGGGCTTGGCAGACCTGGCGACGGCATTTTCCTTTATCCGCCAGGACCGATCAGTTCGACCGAGTCCGCGCCGGGAATCCGTCTGAAGGCTATTCGCGATGGCATTCAAGACTACGAATATGCCCAAATTCTAAACAGTCTCGGGCAAAGCGCCTTCACGAACTCGGTGCTTCAGCCTATCGCAGCGAGCTGGACGAATTGGACTCACGACCCCATTGCCTTGGAAGCTGCACGGCAGCAATTAGGCCAACAACTCAATCAGCTCTCTCCCCCGTAGGGAATCTCGCAGGATCTCTTTGCGGTTGGGAAACATGCAGGTGGAGAATTCTGCTGGGTGGGGCGAGGTCAGGGTTTTGTCGTCAGGACAGTTAGAAGACTTAAAGTTTTAGGGAGCGAAACATGACGAAATGCGATGTAGCCATCATTGGCGCCGGCCCTTATGGATTGTCGGCAACCGCACACTTGCGCACAGTCAAAGGGCTGGACGTGCATACTTTTGGCCAGCCCATGTCCTTCTGGCAGCACAACATGCCAGTGGGAATGTTGCTCCGCTCCGGGTGGGCAGCCACACACATTGCCGACCCGCATCAGTCTTTGACCTTGGAAGACTATCGGACGGCGAGTGGCAACCACTTTTCCACTCCCGTTCCACTCGACCGCTTTGTCGATTATGGGCTGTGGTATCAACGCCAGGTCGTACCTGACCTCGATAGGCGAAAAGTTGTCCGCATTGAGGCGCGCAACGACAACAACGGCTTTTGCCTTCATTTGGATGACGGTGACTCCCTCCGCGCGCGACGCGTGGTTGTTGCTGCTGGCATCGGCTCTTTTTCGTGGCGCCCTCCTGAATTTTCCGACCTTCCCCGTTCGATGGCCTCCCATACGTCGGAACACACGGACCTGCAACGCTTCCGGGGAAAGCGCGTGCTCGTTGTGGGCGGCGGTCAGAGCGCCTTGGAGTCGGCCGCGCTGCTGCATGAGAGCGAAGCCGAAGTCGAAATTGTGGCTCGCGCGCGTCAGATTCACTGGCTTGGCGGAGTAGTCTCCCGGACCATTCAATTCGGCCTGGGGCCTACCATGTCAAAGCTGCTGTACGCTCCCACAGACGTTGGTCCTGCGGGCATCAGTCAGATTGTGGCGCGGCCGGATTTGACAAGGCGCTTTCCCCGTTCGGTCCAGGACTGGCTTCGCAAGCGGTCAATCCGGCCGGCGGGAGCAAGATGGCTCGTGACGAGGCTCCAGAGTGTGCCGATGAATCTTGGTCGTTCTGTTGTTTCCGCGGCTCCGAATAGCCAAGGAGTGAGCCTCAAGCTCGACGACGGAACTGAGCGCGTTGTCGATCATGTGCTTCTGGGAACCGGATATCGAGTCGATGTCTCCAAATACGAATTCCTTGCGCCGGAACTAGCACACTCCATTAGCCAGTTTCAGGGATACCCTCGGTTGCGGGAAGGCTTCGAGACCTCAGTGCCGGGATTGCACATAATTGGAGCGCCGGCCGTATGGAGCTTCGGCGCTTTGATGCAATTTGTGGTTGGCACGCACTACGCCGCGCGCACTCTTTGCCGTAGCATCGCGGGAAAAACTGCGCGAGACCGCCTGCAGGTCTGCGAACCAATGGTTGCTGAGGTCGGGTGACCTCTTCTGCTGCCTTTAGGTTGTGGAAGACTTTGCAATTTCAACTCACGAGTCGTCTTCTTATGAATGATTCCACCGGAGCCTTAGTAATCGGGGCAAACCTCAACGGCCTTACGATCGCTAGGAGCCTGGGCCGGCATGGTGTGCCGGTTTGCCTGACGACCCCGCCAAACATCAAGCTGGCTAGTTGCTCTCGCTATACTCTACGAACTTTCCCTTGGCCGAACTCCGATGAGGAAGCCCAAGTCAAATTTCTCTTGGAGCTGGCTGAGAAGCATGGTCTTGAGCAGTGGGTTCTATTCCCGACCAGCGATGAATCGGCCGCGTTACTCTCAAAATTCCATGCTGTGCTCTCCCGTGCATTTCGCGTATCCACACCAGCATGGGATGTTCTTCGCTGGGCCTACGACAAACGTTTTACGTACCAACTGGCCGCCGAGGAACGAGTCGATTACCCCTCGACGGTTTATCCGGCTACGGAAAAAGATCTGGAGACCGCACTCTTTGCATTTCCCGCCATCCTGAAACCCGCAACGCACGCTGCGGTCAACCGATTTACGGCGGCCAAGGCTTGGCCCGTTGCAAATCGCGAACAGCTCGTTGCTCGGTACCGCGAAGCACGGGAGTTGATTCCTCCCGAGTTGATCCTGGTCCAGGAGATCATTCCCGGAGGTGGCGAATCTCAGTTCTCGTATGCGGCACTCTGCTGTGATGGACAGCCGATTGCTTCTCTGACAGCTAGGCGGACGCGGCAGTACCCCATTGACTTTGGCTACTCCAGCTCCTTTGTCGAAACTCTTGACGTTCCTGAAATCGCGGCTCTCTCGCGTCGCTTACTTTCAGCCATCGGTTACACAGGACTCGTCGAAGTGGAGTACAAGTTTGATGCTCGCGACGGGCGCTACAAGCTTCTGGATATCAATCCACGGCTTTGGACCTGGTCAGCCCTGGGTAGCCGCGCCGGCGTAGACTTCCCTTATCTTCTGTGGAAAATGATGGCAGGGAAGCGCGTGCAGGAGCAGACCGCGTGCAACGGGGTCCGTTGGGTTCGCATGAGTACAGATGTTCCTGCCGCTGTTCACGAAATCCTCCGTGGTCGTATCAGTCTGAGGGCGTACCTGCGCTCCTTGCACTCGCCTCTTCAGTTTGCACTGATGGCGGCTGACGACGTGCTACCGGGACTATTGGATATGCCTTTGTTTGCCTACAAGCACCTGTATAACGCTTACAAGAGTCTTCGAACCGGCTTGCCCTTCGCAAAAAGATGTCCGTCGAAGAGTTGAAGGCCCTGAGTTTTGCTTCGCACAGCCACAACTGGAGAGTCGGTGACGCAACCAACCGTCGTCGTTAGCTTGGATTTGGAACTCAGTTGGGGCAGTTTCGACCTTGGCTTTGATAAAGAACTGCTGAAAATGGCCCGGTGGACTCACGACATCGGTGCGCCAAACTTACTTGGCCATCTTACGCGCAATGGCCTATCGGCATCCTGGGCCATAGTCGGCGCCATGATGCGCCCGTCGTTACCTGATATCTCCGGGCTACCAGAAGTCAAATATCCGCATTTCAGCAAGCCTTGGTTTAGTTTCGTTCCCAGAGACGGCAGCGAACTGACTGATCCCGAATGGTTCGGCGCAAGCTTGGTGGATATGATCAGAAGGGCTAAGCCGGAGCAGGAAATAGGGTTTCATTCCTTCTCTCATGCGCCCTTTGTATCTCCTGGCATGACGCGGGAGCGTGCAATCGCCGAGTACCGTTCGTGCAAGCAAGCGGCGGAGGAATTAGGAATCCCGAAGACATGTTTCGTCTTTCCCAGGAATTTAGTCGCCTATCTTCGAGACGTTCGAGATGCAGGTTTCACGTGTTTTCGCGACGTCGACCGGCTGCCTTTGCGTTCTGCGAACCGCAAACTCAGATCCCTTTACATGGTTCTAGCAGATTTCTGCGGACTAGCGCCTTCTTTGGTCGAACCATCGCTTAAGGAAGAGATCGTTTCCATTCCGGGATCGCTATTGATTCGTTGTGCCGCGGGCTGGCGCAAATATATTCCTGACGCGAGTCGCTTACGTCGCCTGAGAAAAGGATTGGAGCGTGTGCGCCGGGAGGGTGGTGTTTTCCACGTGTGGTTCCACCCGGAAAATCTTTATGCCGAATGGCCGCGCCTTGAGAACGTTGTGGCTGTTTTTCTTGAAGAGCTTGGAGCGCTGGTGCGCGCCGGGGAGTTGCGATGCTTGACTATGGGCCAGCTTGCCGACGAATTCCTGCAAATTTCGTCGGCCAAGCCGGATTGGAATCAAACTTCTGTCCACGTCCAGACTCCCGAAACGAATTACGCCACAGTCTAAGGAGCTAGCTGATGGAGCAGCTGCCCTAGTTGCTGGCGTGCGTTTTCAAGAGCATTGGGATCGTGAGTCCAATTAGTCCAGCTCGTCGCAATGGGCAGGACTACGGAGTTCAGCGTGGGCACCTGTCCCAGATTCTTGAGAATCTGGGCGTATTCATAGTCTTGAATGCCGTCGCGAATCGCTTTCAAGCGGATTCCTGGAGCTGATTCCGTCGAAGCAATCGGGCCAGGCGGATAGAGGAAAATGCCATCCCCCGGTCTGCCAAGACCCCCGCCGCATGCGGTGGTGTCCACATTGTTCCAGCTACCAATGGCGTTCCCCGCGGTCCAGCCATCGGCGCGATAGTAAAGGATTCCAGTGGCGCCTTGCGTCCAGTTTAGGAAGCCTGCTTGAATGCGCTCGTTGATCGGCGGATAATCCACCATCCATTCCGGCGTGTTGCCGTACCCGGCGTTGCAACTCGTGTAACTCCAGAGGTCGCCTCCCCCCGTAAACGGCAAGGTTGGCCACTGTTGCATGGAATCGAGCAGCACCCAGTGGTCGATCGCACTGCGTCCGTCCCCTTCGTTATAGAGGTTGGGATCTGTGGCGTTGAGGGTCATCATGGTCTTGACGCTGCGGTTGGCAGCGTGAGCGTTGAGCCCCATCGTTTTGATAGGCGCGTAATCGGCAGTGCAACCATTGAGTTCGTCGGCAAGATAGAAGTCCAGCCCGAGCCCTGACGGATAATTAGCCGCCGCTGCGTTTATTTGGCTCGTCGACGGAATGCTGCCATAGGACCCGTTACACTGAATGCCAATGTAGTAGTAGCTATCGAGGCCGGAACGGTTCAGGCCGAGATTGCTAATGTCGGTGGGCGCGTTCGCGGCCACATCGTACCAACTCATGACCTTGTTTCGCATCAAAGCTTTCGATAGCGAGACTGTCGTGTTACCCGATGCAGGGGGCCACAGAGTCCAGAGGGAAAGCTCCGAGGGCTGCATGGGAAGCTCGAAATTCCACACGGTCAGGCTGACGGGGACTGTGGCGTTTCCCTGGGCCGTTGTGATCGAGATAGTGCCAGTATAGATTCCCGCCGGGCTGTTGGTGACTCCGCGTGGCACAGAAATGTCGATCCAGTATGGTTGGTTCTGTCCTGCACTGATGGCGGCATTGCAGGCTTTGAGTGCTGCTGAAGACCCGCACAGGGGCGAACCAGTCTCGGGATCATTGAATGGGATGAGCGGCTCCGGGTAGGTGCCGGAACTGAGCGGAGCATTGCTGCCGCCGCCGTAACTCGCGGTCCCCGTGACGCTGATGTAGTACTCACGATAGAGGGTGATGTTGGAGGAGGGGATGGTGGCACCATTTGGTCCTGTGAGAGCCGAGGCACTGAGATTGACACTGGTCAAGCCGCCTGGGGGGCCCTGGACGATGACCTGAGAGTCCACGGTTTCGCCGCGAGCGCCCGGCAAGGTTATCGAGGAGGTGGTGCCAGGAGCATCAGCTTGCCCGATTCTCAGCAGACTGGACATGACCCAGACTGGAAACGCTGCACTCTGTTGAACACCATTTCCACTTAGCGAAATCAGGTTAGGAGAGTTCGTGGCGTTGCTCGTCACGGAGACGTTGCCCGTCACGCTCCCCGCCGTTGTCGGAGCAAAATTTACAGTCAAGGTTGCGGCCTGTCCGGTATTCAGAATAGTTCCGGCAGACACGCCACTGGCAGTGAAGCCTGAACCAGTAATGCTGACGCTCGAAATCGTCACGTTGGAATTGCCGGAGTTCGTGAGTGTCACAGCCAGACTGCTGATGGAGCCGGTGTTAACATTCCCAAAACTCAAAATTGTTGGGCTGGCATTAAGCAGGTATGTAGCAACATTTACCGTAAGCGTGGCAGCATTGCTTGTTGCAGTTCCCGCTGTATTGCTCACCACCACATCGAAGGTCGAGCCGCTATCGGCCGTGGTCGTTGCAGGTGTTGTATAGCTCGCCGAAGTCGCGCCTGGAATGTTCGTTCCATTTTTCTGCCACTGATAGCCTAGCGGGGTCGTGCCCGCAGCGATCACGCTGAACGAAGCCGGTTGACCGGCGGTAACGGTCTGGTTTGCTGGTTGGGTGGTGATGGAAGGAGGGATGACAGCCGCATTCACTGTGAGCGTGGCGCCGCTGCTCATGACGCTGCCAGCGCTGTTGCTCACCGACACCGTAAATTGCGCTCCATTATCGGAGTTGGTTGTGGCAGGCGTCGTGTAGCTTGAGGATGTTGCTCCACTGATTGCCACGCCGTTCTTGTTCCATTGATAAGCCAGCGGTGCTGTGCCGGTGGCAGCGACAGAAAATGTAGCTGTCTGGCCTGCCGTGACCGTCCGGCTAGTTGGTTGCGTGGTGATCGAAGGCGCCTGCGCGGCCGCGTTCAACGTAAGTGTGGCCGCAGAGCTGGTCATGCTACCGGCGGTGTTGCTGACCACCACAGTAAACTGCGCTCCGTTGTCGGAACTGGTTGTAGTGGGTGTCGTATAAGTAGAGGAGTTGGCGCCGAGAATACCTGCCCCGTTTTTCTGCCACTGATAGCTCAGCGGGGCCGTCCCTGTTGCCACAACCATGAATGTCGCCATCTGCCCCGCCGTCACTGTCTGGCTGAGCGGCTGCGTGGTGATTGTTGGCGCCGCCAAGGCATTCGCGGTAAAGTTCACTCCTGCGATGTTCCCCCCATTGACCGTGACATTCTGGCTGCCTGGCGTAAACATATAACCCGTGTGACTCGGAGTAATCCCGCATGTTCCAGTCGGCAATGAAGTGAACATGTAATTGCCCGAGCTGTCGGCTGTCGCGGTCGCGCTCGTCGCCCCAGTCAGTGTCAGCGTCGACCCGCTGCCTCCGGCCAAAGGGCTGATCGTCCCTGAAATGCTATAACCTCTCGTCTTAAACGGATTGCCGCCCCTGTTCGCACTATTGTTCTTTGTGTCGGTCGAACTGACTTGATAGTAGTAGATGGTGCCCGCTGCCAGGCCAGAAAGGGTTACCTGATGGCTCGTAAACATTGTTGAATCGACAGGAGTCCTGGTTCCGTAGGAGGTGGTGGTTCCGTAATCGACCACTGAGTTAGCCGGGACATTCGTGGTCCAGTTGATTTGAGAAGTGGACGTCGTAGTCGGTGTGGCTTGTACGTTCGTAATGTCCAAAGCCACCGGCGGACTGCTCGTGGTGTTGGCGCCGCTGACCAGCCCCGCGCAACCATTGAGCACCAACAGAGCCGCAAGCCCCCCAACAAACATGAGCATGCGGCCGGGCCATAAACTCGGGATCTCTCGAGGCCACTCCCGCGTTTCTCTCGGAGGTGGGACGAGACCACCCTTTACAGGGTTTTCCCGCAGCTGTTCTTTAGAAAGAAAACCATGGGCGTATTCACATGCGAAAAGCTGGCGAGATGTCTTGCTCTCTTTCGATCCCATTATTTTCTCTGGGCTGAGGTCAGGACGTAGTCGTAAACGGGTGCCGAGATCAAGCTTGTGTCGCTGCCATGGATTGGCCCTAGTTCCACTCCACGTGGATGATAGGGAGATGAGCGCTTTGCTAACTACTGGCGAAAGGAACAGATTTGGTGCAGGGCTCAAATGGGGGTCGCATACTTCACGTGCAGTGTCATCCGGCCAGCTGCCGACGCCCGATTGGACTAGGACCGCTCTGACGGATGGGAAACCGTTCGCTATCCAGGTGAGGGGAGCTGCAAAAACTCTACAAGACAGCCGGGAAAATCTTCTGGTTTTCAAGGGAATGCCCCCAATTAGATTTTGTGGGCTCCTCTAGAGCGTCATCTCGGGGCTGGGGGCGGATGTAATGACAACAGCTTTGGTGGACAGGTCTCTGGTTTCTGAAGATTGCGAGCCGTCAGCGGCCCGGGTGCAGGAGCTGAGAGTCCTATCCCTTTCATGAACTTCTGCCCACTGTCAGGGAGATTAAGCCGGAAGCATTTTGGAATCTGTCGGCAGGGAAATGATTTTTGTGTCAGACCTTATGTTCGGAGATTGTCTCGTATAGTCTTACAGGGGGACAGGTGCGACCTGCCCTAGTTTCGCGATGTCCAGCGACATTCCGGCGAATTGCTCTGAAGTTCATTCGAGTGTTTAATTAGTGTTTAATTCATGAGGGCGGTCTCTGCTCGAAAGCCAGCCTGGCCATCCGTCGATCGCGCAATCATGACCACTAGCAGGCAACCTGGGCAGGAAGCCCGGAACGTAAATTCCTCTTTTGCGACGCCGAATCGACCGTTGATTGGCGTATATCCCGAAGTTCTTTGGGGACTTCCTTTCGGAGTACTCCTTTTACAATTTGAAAATCCTGCAGATGCCAAAACATTCAGAATTGTCGACGCTAATCCCGCCGCCGCCGCAATTACGGGGACGACAGTTCAAATGCTCCTAGGCAAAACATTAGCTGATTTTCCGAAGCTTGCGGACAAGCCATTCCCAAAACAGTGGTCTGCTTCCTTCCGATCAGGAGAGTCGCAGAACTTAGGAGAGATTTCCTACGGCGACGAGCTCATTAAACAGGCGGTTTATTCTGTGCGTGTCTTTCCTCTCTCCAGCAATCTTCTGGGAGTAGCTTTTGAAGATGTCACCGATCGCAAGCTCGCGGAACGGATCCTGCGAGATAATGAAGAACGGCTCCGCCTGCTCGTACAGGGAGTACAGAAATACGCCATCTTCCAGTTGGACCCTGTGGGGCACGTGCTCAGTTGGAATTCCAGCGCTGAGCGTCTCAAAGGCTATTCCTCGGAAGAGATCATCGGCAAACATTTCTCCATCTTCTATCCGCAAGAAGACTTGATGAATGAAAAGCCCCAGAATATTCTCGCAGCGGCGGCGCGGGATGGACAGAGCGAAGACGAGGGCTGGCGAGTGCGCAAAGACGGTTCCCGTTTTTGGGCCAACGTGGTGGTCACTGCTCTCCGCGATCCCAACGGGAACCTGCAGGGGTTCGCTAAACTCACGCGCGACATGAGTGAAAGACGAGAGAAAGAGGAAGCGCTTACCAAGGCCAAAGAGCTACTTGAGCTTCGCATCGAACAGCGAGCGGCAGTCCTCACCCGCGTGAACGAGGAGCTGCGAACCGAGATCGCGGAGCGCGAACGTGTTGAAACTCAGCTTCGGATGTCTCGCGATGAGCTGCGCGCCCTCGCAGGCCGTCTCCAAACGGTGCGGGAAGAGGAGCGCACATCCATCTCACGCGAGATCCACGACGAACTCGGGCAGGCTTGTACCGCAATCAAGATGGATCTTGCGTTAATCGGCCGACGGCTGACTGAGAAACAGTCTCATTTGCAGACCAAGATCGCCTCCGCCATGGAACTCGTGGACAGCACCATTGCCACTTTGCGCAGGATAGCTTCTGAACTCCGGCCAAGAACCCTGGATGACCTCGGTTTAATAGCTGCGCTGGAGTCGCAGGCGCAGGAGTTCGAGAGTCGGACCGGGATTCGGTGCAATGTGGCGTTGCCGAAAGAGCCGCTCACGCTCGATGCGGACAGATCGACCGCCATCTTCCGCATTTTTCAGGAGTCTCTAACCAATGTGGCACGCCATGCTCACGCCACAAGTGTCGAGGCGCACTTCGAGAAGGATAATGACCGCCTCATTTTTCGAGTTTCTGACAACGGTATTGGCTTTGATCCCGCAAATGCTAAAGCTCAAAAATCACTTGGCGTTGTGGGTATGCAGGAACGAGCACTCATGTTTAACGGAGACGTCAAAATTGAAGGCGTGCCCAGTGTCGGAACCACCATGACCCTGACCATCCCCCTCCCGCGGCCGGTCAAGGAAGGGAAGATTCCTAATGAGGGTTCTGATTGCTGACGACCATGCTGTCTTTCGCCGGGGCCTGAAAGAGACTCTTGCGGAAGCGTTTTCCGCAGTTGTCTTTGGCGAAGCAAAGACGGCACAAGAGGCGCTAGACCACGTGCGCCGCCAGAACTGGGACGTGGTCATCCTGGATATCAGCATGCCTGGCAAGAGCGGGCTCGACATCTTGGATGAGTTAAAGCACCTGCGACCCAAATTGCCTATTCTTCTTCTTAGCATGCACCCCGAGCAGCAGTTTGCACGGAGAGCTCTCAAAGCGGGAGCCGCGGGTTACCTGACAAAAGATGGCGTGCCGGAGGAGCTTAAAGAAGCTATCAAGAAAATAGTAGGAGGCGGACGGTATGTGAGTGCGACGTTGGCCGAGAAGTTGGCCGTGGATTTGAGGGAGGGATCCGATTTACCTCTTCATGAACTGTTGTCCGACCGTGAGTTTCAGGTGTTGCGGATGATAGCTTCGGGGAAGACCGTCAAAGAAATAGCCGAGGAGCTTTCTCTTAGCGTGAAGACCGTAAGTACCTATCGTGCCCGGATTCTAGAGAAGACGGGCATGAAAACAAACGCGGAGTTGATTCGCTACGCCCTTCAAGCTCAACTTGTGGACTAGCACTGATACTTGCCATAAGGGACCGGCTGGAGTCGGCTTCTATTCTTGGGCCCACACCTTATCTTGTGGGACGCGCGCCGTCACCTGCATTCACATTGTCCTACACAGGATTGCGGTTTCAACCCGATATATTTTTTCGTCGCTCTGTCATCTCCTATAACTAGGACAGCGGTTCTCAAGGAGAAGTCGGATGAAGGTTTTTATCGCCGATGACTCTAGCGCCATCGTGGCCCGTTTGGCGGACCTCCTGCAAGAAGTACCTGGAGTGGAACTCGTAGGACGGGCAGGCAATGTCCTAGAAGCCGTACACGGCATCAACATCATGAATCCTGATGCCGTCATTCTCGACCTGCAAATGCCAGGGGGAAGTGGCCTCGACGTGCTCCGCGCGGTCCGTGTGGACCACCCGTATCTTCAAGTTCTGGTTTGCACGAACTACCCGTGTCGAAAATATCGTGAGGAATGTTTGAGCGCCGGGGCGAATTTCTTTCTTGATAAGGCCACGGAATTTGAAAAGATCCCCGAGATTCTCTGCGAGTTAGTCAAGAAAGAGACCAGGAGTTCTTCCGCCACTCGCTGACCAGGTACTAATGCGTCTTGGGGTCCCTCAAACAGCTGCTCGATTGTTGTCGATTCATCCACTCCTAAGTAAAAGACCTGCTTTCGAACTCTGGTAAACCCCCTTTACCGCAGGTCTCGAATACCCTCCGGGATTTCCAATTCCAGTTTTCCTGTGTCCACCCGATTGTTTATTGGCGACTTCCAGAGCATAGCTATAGTGCGAGCGAGGCATTTCGAATTGGTCGAGAGGAATTGGTCAAGAGCAGGAAGGGCGGATGAGTAAACCAAGTGTCCTCGCCACGCGAAAAGCATCGGTTAGGCTAAAGCGTGAGTGCTTGGCATAGAGGGCATTCGTGGTTGCTGGTTTTGCGGCGACACCCGGTCTGAAGCCATCGCCGAATTACAAGGAGACGGAGAACGAAGATGAGAAAGCTGGGTGTTTTGTCGATTCTGTGTTTCGTTTTAATCCTTCCCCCAACACTTCGGGCCCAGAACAACGCGGAGCTGAAGGGCGATTACGCATTCACCTTTAACGGCATGACCACTGGTGGTGGCAACGCGTCCACTCCATTCGCTGCGGTGGGAAGATTTACGGCGGATGGCGCAGGAAACATAACCAACGGTGAACTGGACACCAACGGAGCAGGTCCGCAAGAGAAGCTAATCGCGCAAGCGTTCACGGGAACCTATTCGATCGGCGCGGACCACAGAGGCGTGATGAACTTAAATATTCCCGGCGGCGGCACACTCGCGTTCGCCATGATGGCCGACGGCAATGCGAAGTTCGTCGAAGTTGATGCTTCGGGAGGCCACGGAACGGTGGGCTCGGGGAGCATGGAAAAAGTGGACACCGCCGCATTCAACACACCCAGAATAACTGGTGACTATGCGTTTGGCGCGGCGGGCTTGGACCAGTCGAATAATCGCACGGCGATTGCTGGCCGTTTTACTGCAAGCGGATCGGGCATGCTCAGCAACGGAGCTGCGGACGTCAACCAGGCAGGGACATTTACGACGCTAAACTTGTTCGCCGGGACTTACATGGTGACCGACACGGCGACAGGGCGAGGCGTAATGAACCTCCCTCCCTTGATCGGCGGAGCCTTGCAGAATCTTGACTTTGTCTTTTATGTCGTTAACGCCGGTAAGTTGTTTGCAATGGAGACGGATGCCGTCTCGTCTATGACCCCGCTGCTCAACGGCACGGTTCTCCAACAGCAGACTCCCGTGGGCGGATTCTCGAGTACCGCGTTGAATGGAAATACGGTGATGTACCTTACGGGTCGCACGATCTGTCCTGGAGGAGCAAACGCCGGGCCGAACGTGATCGCCGGCTTGCTCTCTACCAACGGCGTCGGCATCGCCAACCTCACTTATGACCAGAATTGTGGTGGCGGATCCAACTCAGTAACCGGATTGGCGGGGACATACGATGTTACAGGCGGCGGTCGAGCCGAATTCCGGCTCGGAGGGGCTTACGTTGCTGCTTACCTTGTCAGCTCCAATCAGGCGTTCTTCATCGTCCCGGACAACTCTGTCTTGTTCGGCTTCGGCGAGGCGCAAGCAGCGGAGGCGTTCACCAATACCGCTGTTGTGGGTAACTATGCCGGCTCGGCGACTACACCGGCAGCCCTTGGTGTTTCGATCTTCTCCGGCGAGTTTACTGCAAATGGCGCCATTCCGACCGGCAATATCACCGGCACAGAGGATATCGGCGCCCCCGGCGGGCCGACTTTGGGCGCATCAGTCAACGCTACCTACTCCATCTCCTCATCTCCAACAAATGGAAGGGGTTCGATAAGCGGGAGCATTGGAGGAAGTGGCATTGTCTATGTGATCTCCCCGTCGAAGTTTGTTGTGATCTCCTTGAGTGATCCCAATCCGGCGGTTCTGCTCTTTGAGCAATAGTTCTTTGCACTTGAAAATGATTCCGGAGACTACTAATACCTTGACTCAACAGACGAACGCGAAAAGAGGTAGACAACTGGGCACACAATGAGCATGCGCATTCAACCATGGCCTTGGTTTGCCATCCTGATTAGAAACCACAGCGAGAAGAGTGCCGCCTTGCTCTTGGAAAATGCGGGCTATGAGTGCTTCTTCCCCGTAAGTAGCTCCATGCGTCATTCGTCCGGCCAGCTAGAGAAACTCGAGGTGCCACTGTTTCCGGGATGTCTCTTCTGCCGGATGGACCCGACCTATCGTTTGCCCGTTCTCAGGACGCCCGGAGTAATCCAAATCGTAGGCGCCGACGAGGATCTCATTCCCGCGGATGAGGAAGAAATCGCGGCACTCCAACGCGTTGGAAAAGCGGGAGTCCCCACAATGCCATGGCCCTACATGCAAGTTGGGGCATTGGCAAGGCTTGCCGATGGACCTCTGCGTGGTCTTAGCGGATTCATGATCAAAGTCAAGTCGGGGCTGAAGCTCATACTATCCGTAAGCCTGTTACACCGGTCCGTGGCTGTTGAGGTGGAACGTAGCTGGCTAAGTTGCGCAAATCCGGCACAGAATGCTGAATTCCAAATGTCCCATAGCAGAGCCACGCTATTTCGTTCGCGTTGATGCAATTATTCCGGAGCTCCCGGCTCTCCTGTTGCACGCGCTTTAATCTACGTCCGTCAGCGGCTTCTTGGGCCAAGAGGCAGCTTGTACTTCGAACTGCAATCCAACGCCAAAGCGTCCTTCAGAAAGGTGCTGACAATAGACCACACGCGCGAACGTTCGCAAATCACCATCTAACGATTGTACTAGCAGCCGCTCATTCGGCCTCCGGGGTTTCCGCGTCACGATGCGTAAGCCTGAAGGACAGACGTTTTCTGTGGTTGACCGCTCCGACCCGGTCTCTAGGAGGCTGGAAATGCGCACGGGGACAGCCAATTGAGCCCGTTTCTCAAGTCGTCCAGACTTCAGCGGCATATCTGAAATGGCCTTTCCCGTTGGTTTCAATTACGTCGCACTGGGCTGGACCGTGCGAGGAGAATAGGACCCGCAGGAACATCGGTCTCGATGGTTTAATGAACATCGTAGATTCCCCGCGGGTTTGATAATTAGTTCATGGAAGCAACGCCAGGTGTTGGTCCGCCCGCGTTTCTAGCTGTACAGGGCTTGGTCGGCCTTGACCGCGCCATGCCCAGGATCCTGACATCAAGGAAATCATTCACGGGTTGAAGCCCTCCTGTCGTCTCCACTGAGGAGCTGGCGAACTTGATTGCGCTGATTGGCATGTGCGCATCTCTGCTCTTGCGTCTATCCATTAACGCGGACCGCCGCTGCATAGGTTCAGTCTGCCTCCGTATCAGAACGATTCAGTAATCGGGTGGTTGAGGTGGACCCTGATCACGGAGGCTGCCCACTCCTCTCGTTGGAACATATCCTGTTGCCAAGTGATTTCAATCCGGTGAATCACCCATTTAGACGGAGTAAAATGGCTGAGAACGGTCGGGGATGAACTATCGAGGGGCGGGGTCAGGCCTGGATCAAACCGCAGCGAATAGCATAGCGCACCAAACTCGCTGTCTCGTGGATATCGAGTTTCTTCATGAGTCTTGCCCGGTGTGATTCGGCAGTCTTTACGCTAATCCCTAGTTGCAGAGCGACATCTTTCGTAGACTTGCCTTCACCAACTAATTGAAGAACTTGACGCTCTCGAACGGAAAGGGGCTCGGCCGGGCCATCCACCTTGGATAAGTAACCGTCAACAACAGCTCGCGAGACGCTCGGACTGAGGTAAACACGTCCTCGGCAAACCTCCCGTATGGCATAAACGAGATCGTTCGCTACTTGGCTTTTTAGCACATATCCTCTGACTCCAGCTCGGAGCGCCTCAGTGACATACTGATCTTCCTCATGCTTCGTCAGAAGTATCACTTTAGTTTTCGGCGATGACTTCTTCAACTCGCGGGCGGCATCAATTCCATTCAAGATAGGCATACTGATGTCGAGGATAGCGATATCAGGCTGTGTCTTCGCCGCCATCCGCAGTGCTTCTTGCCCATCAGAAGCGTCGGAAACGACCTGAAATTCTTGTCGTTCCAGAAAGGCCTTTAACCCTTGGCGAACTAGGGCATGGTCATCGGCGAGCAAGAGGCGAATCGACATGGTCTGGAGCAAGCTTAAGAAATTCTTCGAAACACCAACAATCAGGTAGTTTCCTCTATTCCTCAGAGGTAAAGACCCGAGCAGGGGCAGCGAGGCGCTGTTAAGCTTGTTGAGGCGGAACACGGGAAGAACACTAAGCGTCCCTCACTGTTCCTAAGGCTGTTCAATGTTCCTCACCATGTCGCATAGCTCTGATTTGCTGTTAGGTCAAACTTGTCAAAGTTCAGTCGCCGGCTTGGCATCCAAACCGCAGAAATTGGTGTCCGAAGCCGATTGACTGCCTTCACGCTGTCACCGCTTTAGTGGAGTAGTGAGTAAAAAACATGGCAAAGGAGTTTCGTTCGATCGAAAAAAATGGGGGGCCACCAAGGTTAGCCGGTCGAGAACCGCGGACATCCTTCGGAGGGTTTCAAATTGCGATGCGTCGAAAGGTCCGATCCTGGATTGCGCCGCAAGGCTTACCTGTCCTTAGGCGCCCCCGCGCGTTTGCTGCGCCATATTCCGCGCCAAAGGAAGCGCATCATCACCATCCCAATCATTGCGACACCGAGCTTCACGCCAAGCCAAACGGAATCCAATGAGTCCACCGTCCACCACCTTTCTCACGGTGAAAGCAACAACATGAGCACCGCTTCGTGGGGGATGCCTATTCCCGTTGAACAGCCCAATCATGAATGTCTGCTTTGAAAAAAGAGATGGTACTTAGCCCTATCGGTTAATGGCTTTTCGACGGCGGTGGCAAAGGCCTCCGGATGCAGACCTGTGATGACTAAATCGAATTTCCAGGACTCATTTCAATAATTGGACTCGGCGAGCCGGGCGAAGCACATTAGACATTTCCTTTCAATCCGATAAGGGTCATAATGAGGGACAGAATGGGAGACTAGCCCTCAACTCCATGGAATGTCCGTCGTCCTGTGCAAATTGTCACACGCCTCTGCCTGAGCTGGACTCTCAAGAGACATTAAACGACGCAGGAACGCTGGTTGAGGACTGGAGTGTAGCTAGCACTTCCAAAGCGTCTAGAACCTCCGTTCCTCCATCCAAGGCCGCAACCGGTGAATTGATGCCCGGGATGGTTTTGGGTGGGCGATACGAAGTATTGCAACTGCTCGGCCGCGGCGGCATGGGCGCCGTCTACAAAGCTCACGACAAGGAACTCGATCGCATCGTCGCCCTCAAATTGATTCGTCCCGACCTGGCCCGCAACCCTGAAATGGTGCGGCGGTTCAAGCAGGAATTAATTCTTGCGCGCCAAATAACCCACAAGAACGTCATTCGAATCTTCGATTTGGGGCAATCCGAAGGCATCAAGTTCATCACCATGGATTTCGTGGAGGGCCATGATCTCCGCGCCCTGCTAAAGGAAAAAGGGAAGTTCCCACCGCGCGAGGCGGCGCGCATCATGCTGCAGATCTGTCGCGCCCTGGAGGCGGCGCACGGCGAACACGTCATTCATCGCGACCTGAAGCCGCAAAACATCATGTTGGACGGAAAAGGCCGCGTCTATGTGATGGATTTCGGCATTGCGCGGTCGGTCCACGTGCCTGGCATGACCCAGACAGGAGCGTTGATTGGCACGCCCGAGTATATGTCGCCCGAGCAGGCTCGCGGGGAGAATCTCGATCAGCGCTCGGATATTTTTTCGCTCGGAGTCATTTTGTACGAGATTCTCACAGGGAAAAAACCTTATCCCTCGGATGTTCCAATCGCAACGTTGTGGAAGCGAATGCAGGAGCCTGTAATCCCACCTGTGAAACTTGAGCCGAGCCTGCCGCTGGCGCTGAACGGTATTGTGGTGAAGGCCTTGCAAATCGAGCCTGAGAGCCGGTTTGCGAGCGCGCGCGAAATGGCGCATCGATTGGAAATCTGGCTTGGCCCCTCGGCGGAGAGCTCCGCGATTTTTCTTCCCGCACCCCGAACCACTCATTACTGGAAGTGGGCCTCTGGGGCGCTGGGAGTATTGCTGATCGTTGCGATAGTGGCGTTTCGGCTAAAAGGTCCGGCCAAGCCGCCTCCCGTCCACGCACCGGTTTCTGTTCTTGTAGCGGACTTTGCCAACACGACGGGCGACAACGTTTTCGATGAGACCCTTGAACCGCCTTTGAGCGTTGCGCTGGAAGATGCCTCGTTCATCAGTTCGTATAACCGCAACCAGGCCAAGAAAATTGCTGCGCAGCTTCAGCCCGGCGCCTCTTCACTGGAAGAAACAACAGCGCGGCTCTTAGGAGTCCGTGAAGGAATCAGCTTCATTGTTGCAGGCCTCATTGAGAAGAGGGGAAGCGGTTACAAAGTACGCTCCCGGATGCTGGAAGCCGCAACCGGAAAGATTGTTCTCGAGACGAATGAGAACGCGGACGACAAGAAAGGCGTGCTGGGGGCCGTCGGCAAGATTGCCGCTCAAACGCGCCGGGTTCTGGGCGACACCACGCCTGAGTCCGCACAGGTAAGCGCGGCGGGAACCTTCACCACTACCTCACTCGAAGCAGCCCACGCTTACGCCTTGGCACAGGATTTGCAGTGGGCCGGCAAATGGGAACAGGCCATTCCGCTCTACGAACAAGCTGTTCAGTTCGATCCGAATCTGGGCCGCGCCTACGCGGGGCTTGCATCCACCAGCGCGAACACCGGGCGTCGAAAAGATGCGGAGAAATACTACCAACTCGCGCTAAAGCACATTGACCGCATGAGCGACCGCGAGAAATATCGCACGCGCGGCGGCTACTACTTGTCGAACCGCGAGCCCCGCAAGGCCATCGAAGAATACTCGGCCTTGGTCCAGCAGTTTCCGTCGGATGCAGCCGGCTATTCAAACCTCGCGTTGGCCTACTTTTATCTTCGCGACATGCGCAGGGCAACGGAAGAGGGCCGCCACGCCATAGGATTGGCGCCGAAGGGTCTGATTCAACTGAACAACCTGGCGCTTTATGCCGTCTACGCGGGAGATTTTTCAACGGCTGCCGATACAGCACGTAAAGTTATCGGGCAAAATTCATCCTTCGAGCTTGCGTATGGTGCGTTAGCAATGGCGCAAACTGGCCAAAGTCAATTGGCCGATGCGGATCTCACTTATCAGAAACTCGAAACGATTAGCGCTTTGGGTGCGGACATGGCCACGATGGGGCAGGTGGACATGTTGCTTTATCAGGGGAGAACCAAGGATGCGATCGCCCTTTTGCAAAAGGTGAATGGCACCTCTGTCAAGATGGACGATTCCACGCTGGCCGCGCATTTGCTCCTTCAAGCGGAAGCCAAACTCGCTGCTGGAAGAGCCTCCGATGCGGCCGCAGACGCGAAGTCGGCACTGGCCCATGATAACGGGGCAATTTCTCAGTTTGGCGCAGGCCTCATCTACGTGGAAGCGGGACAGTACGCTCCAGTGCAGGCGATTGCCTCGCAGCTATCGGGACGGCTGGATGCTGACAGCCAGGCGTATGGGAAACTTCTGGAAGGTGAGATGTTTCTAAAACGCGGCGATGCCAAGCGCGCGATCGCACTCTTCCTCGAAGCGCAGAAGCTTTCGGATACCTGGATGGGCCGGATGGACTTGGGCCGGGCGTACATCGAAGCCGGAGCTTTTACCGAGGCGGATTCCGAGCTGGAAAACTGCTTGAAGCGCCGCGGAGAAGCTAGCGCGATCTACCTGGATGACGTGCCCACGTTTCGCAGGCTTCCACCTGTTTATTACTATCTGGGCCGCGCGCAAGAAGGATTGAAGAGCCCGGCGGCGGCTGAGTCCTTCAAGACTTTTCTCGCGATCAAGGGAAAAGGAGACGAAGCCGGGTTAGTGAAGGACGCTGAGCGAAGAGTTGCGTCGCATTGAGCCCCAAACTTCTTGCTTCGGCTGCCCGCGGCTGAAGGCAGGTATCTAAAAGACATTGAATGGGGCTGAGAGAGCGAAAGCCCCAACCCCGCTCGAAGGACTGATGATCGTTGCCTTCAGTTTGTAACCATTTCCTTTTCCGGTGATTCCCAATCCGCCGAAGACCGCAATCCCCCCTTGCCCGGTTGTTTGAATGGTCTGTCCGGTAAGAGTTCCGCCGCCCGAGTTAACGGCGATGGTTATTTGAACGACCACACCGCGTACGGGATTGCCGAAATTATCAACGACCAGAACTTTTACAGACGGAGTGATCTGGGCTTGGGATTGCGTGTTGCTGGGCTGAACGGCAAAAGAAACCGCGAAGCTCGAAGCCACGGTGAGAGTGTACGACGCGGTTGCCTTCTGCTGTGGCGCGCCGGAGTCCTGCGCCTGGACCTTGAAAGAATAGTTGCCCACAGCGCTTGACGTGCCACTGACAACGCCCGTCGCGCTCAGAGACATTCCCGGGGGCAACGAACCGCTTGTCAGCGTCCACGTAACGGGGGCGATGCCGCCCGTTGTGGCTAGGACAGTGGTGTAAGCTACGTTCGCGAGTGCGTCCGGCAGAGCGCCGCTAGCTGGAGTGATGACGAGTGGCCCCGGCACGCGAATAGTGAAAGCTAAGGATTTACTTTGTGAAGGCGAACCGCTGTCCATAACCTGCACGGTGAATGCGGTGGGAGTTGGGTTGGTCACCGTCGGAGTGCCGCTCAAAACGCCTGCGGCGCTTAGCGTGAGTCCGGCGGGGAGCTGGCCGGCTGTCACGATCCACGAGAATGGCGCGGTTCCTCCCGTCGCTTGCAACAAAATGCCGTAAGGTTTGCCTACAATTGCGTCTGGCAAGGCGCCGCCGGCAGAATTGATTATCAACAACGACGCGCTCTTGATCGCCACATTGATGGTGATGGTTTGAGATGGTGAGCTTGCGTCGCCCGCTTGAACCGTGAAAGTAAAACTACCCGTAGCCGCCGGCGTTCCGCTCAGAGTGCCGTTCGAATTGAGGGTCAGACCAGCGGGAAGCTGGCCGCCTGCGAGCGTCCAACTGATGGGAGTGATGCCCCCGTTTGACTGGAAGGTGAAACTGTACGGAACTCCGATAATGGCGTCTGGAAGCGCGCCGGCAGCTGTTGTGATCTTCAGCGCTGCGGCGATGCGAATGGTAATGGTCACGCTCGCAATTTGCGCGGGACTGCCGGAATCCTGAACTTGCAGCGTCAGCGTATTCCCCGCAAGGTTCACTTGCGTGGGCGTACCGCTGATTACTCCCGCCGCGGTCAAACTCAGTCCGGAAGGGAAAGAACCGGAGACGAGTGTCCATAATTGATTGCCGGTACCGCCCGTAGCCGCAAGATTCAACGTATAAGCAGCATTCGCGACTCCGTCCACTCCACCGGAAGCCACAACCATGAGCGGGCTTGCGACGTGCAGGTTGTAAACCTGGGTGGCAATCGCAGGTGGAATGAAGGAATCTTTCACCTGCACGGTGAATGTGTAATCTCCCGGAACTGTCGGAGTTCCCGAGATCAACCCCGTATTCGGATCCATGCTTAATCCAGGCGGCACCAAACCGCTGGAAATCGAAGCCGTCAGCGCGCCGAAGCCGCCAAAAATGCTCACAGGGCCGCTGTAGTTGTTGCTCGTAATTCCGTCAGGCAGTATGGAAGAAAGGATTGTCAGCGTGGCGGACGGAATGGCGACACCCGTATTCGCGGGATGCGCGACCACGACCGGCGTGAATGCGCTCGAGAGAAGATTCTGCATGACGTTGGGATCAGACACGTTGGCGCGGATGACAAGCTGCCCGATTTCGGCGGGCTCCAGCGCCAAAGTTGCGTTGGTCACCGCAGGGTCCGGCAGATCGGGGTCGCCTAGGCTACCCGCAGGAGTAAATACCGGGTTCGGAATGTTGGCGACGACCACGTTTTGAATTTGTTGCAAGAGGTTGCAACCTTGGGCTACTGGCAGGAGATATTGCTTGGTCAGGATCAGTTGCAGATTGACTCCCGCAGGAAGCGGCGCTTTCTGGAACAGCTTCACGGCATAGGAAGTCGTCGTGTTCCCGGCATTTGTCACCTGATACGTTGCATCCGTCACTGATTGATTTGCGATGGATGGGTTGGCGATCGAAGGGTTCGCAATGGATGGATTAGCAATCGAAGGGTTGGCAATCGAAGGGTTCAGGGACGTAACAACCGCCGGGTTGGCGATCGAAGGGTTGGCAATCGAAGGATTCGCAATGGAGGGATTTGCGATCGAGGGGTTCGCAATTGAAGGATTAGCGATCGAAGGATTGGCAATCGACGGGTTGGTGATGGACGGATTGTGGGTTTCGGCCGAAAGAATGGCCGGGTTGGTGAAGCCGAAATTGTCGGGATCGAGAATCTGCGGTGCATTCGGGTCGGGATTGAAAACTACGAACCCGCTAAGCCCTCCTGGAACCAGCGAACCATTTGGGGCGGTAATCTCCTGGGCATTTACCGTAACGCTTGCCGATGGATTAGCGGACTGAATAAACACGGCGCGCGCGATGCTCGATTGTGCACCGATGGTGACGTCGAGCGAAGTCTGCCCACTAAATTGAAGGAGCGACGCTTGCCCTTTGGGGTCTGGCTGCCCGTTCGAAAGGGAAGGCTGGTTGCCAATGGAAACCCGGAAGCTGCGCTGAGTCGTGGTGGTATTTCGCAAAGTGACCGTGAAAGCGCGCTGCAGAAGCTGCGCTGGATTACCTGGCAGAAAACCGAGCGGCTTCGAGTTTCCTTGAGAGCCCACCACCAAGCCCGGAGCCACAATCGAGGTGTAGATGTTCTGGTTGCGCGAAGCAACAAAGCCATCGTTCACACCGATCTGACACGCCGTGACGGTCTGTATCGGATCGAAGATGCTGGTGTTTACGCTCCCTGCGGGGTTGGAAGTGGAAAACGGTGGCACATAGTGCATCCAGTTCCCGTCAGACGGTGGCACGACGTCGCGGTTGTCCGTCCAAACGGCATGAAACACGGGCAAATTCGAAGAATTCGTGTTGAAAATCCATTTCCCGTTTTGAAAGAGGAAAGGCGGTGCGGCGGCAATATCAATGTAATCGCCAAAAAATGGAACCGTTCCTTGCTCGAACATCGGTAGATCGGGAGCATCCACTTGCAACTGCTCGGCCTGATTTGCGTTGTCAAAAGGGTTGATTCCGAAGAGATAGCGCGAAATCCGGAACGCCGCGAAGCCCGGCACTCCTAAGGAGCCAGGCGGAAGAGGAGAGGCCTGCGCGCCTTTCACATCGATCGTGTGGCGCCTGGTTGTCAATGGCGGCGCAGCGTCGCTCACAAATGAATTGAAGACCAGGTTTGAGCCCGGATTGCCGGTGAGTTCGCCTTCGAATTGCCGCGTCTCTGTATAACTGGTCAAATCGGGGTTTTCCGTAAAGGAACCAAGCGTATGATCTTCTCGGAAATCAAAGTAGACCAGGGACAGCTTCCCCGCGCTGAAATTCAAAGAGGGCATGAGTTGGTGACCGCGGCCGGAAAGATTGCTAAACGCGTTTCCGTTATCGTCCAGCACAAGTCCGTTGTCCATGAGCGCCGGCGCGGAGGACCAATTCAGCCCATCCGCTGAGACTTGCATCATGATGAGTGCGTCCCCGGAAGCTTGACGCTGAGACCAGGCCAAATACGCGCGGCCCGTGTCATCCACAGTGAGTGCGGGAAACGCCGATGTTCGGAAGGACGCCGCGGTAGTTCCTTGGTCGAACGCGCATCCTGTCGAAGCTGGGGCAGTTGTGCTACAGGCCGCGGGGAAAGTTACTGCCTGAAGAGCCTTGGTGAATGTGTTGCCGCCGTCAGCGGATTTAGCAATCATCAGCGCATCCGGCTGCGAACTCGTGGCAAACCTCCGCCATGCCACGTAGATTGTGGCGGCGGCATTGTTCGCGCTACTTGGATCCACGACAATGATCGTGCCCTGATTGACAGAATTGCTTTCGCTCAGCTTTGTTGGCTTGCTCCAGGTGGCTCCGCAATCCTGGGAGCTCGAAAACATGATCTTGGTATCAAGCAGATTTCCATTGAACGAAGTATAGGCAAGATAAACGCGGCCCGCAGGAATCGTCTGTGTGCCCTGAGTTCCGTCGGGCTTGGTAAAAGGCACGCTGCAAGTAGCCGTTCCGCGAGGAACGTCTGTCGCGATCCAGGGCTTGTCGAGGAACTGTCCGGAATTGCCGCTGTCCACAATCACGGTGTTGAGATATTGAACCGGGTCGGTGGGAGCGAGGTTGGTCAGGCTGCCATTCGTGTGAGTAGGGTCGCCATTCTCTTTATTGTCGTTATCAATAAAGCGGGAAACAAATACGACGCCCGCGCCGTTGCTCCCTCGATTGAAGGCAATCCCGCTGTAATAGAAGAGACCGTTTGTTCCAGCCCTCACGGTGGGATCGGCGGCCGCTTGGAATCCATGCAGGGGCGAAGACGTGCCGGCGGGGGAACTGTCTAAGGGGAAACCGGGGAGCAGCGTACTCTGCCACGTTTGCCCGCCGTCGAACGACTTGAATACCCCTAGCCAGGCATCCGCGCGCTCGCTCTGGCCTGCCAGCCCGGCAATATCCACGGAACGATAGTCGTTGGCGCCTCCAAAGAGATGGAGTGTATTTCGCGTGGAAACTGCGAGGGAGGGCTCATTCTGCCTTTGCAGGAAGGGGTCGCCATTGGTCCAGCCGGTGCCGGAAACCATGTTCACACTCGGACCGGATGTCTGTCCTAGAGCGACAAGGGGGCAAGAGATCGTACAGAAAAGGAGCGTGAAGGCAGGGGCCCAGCGAAGCATGCGCATGGATGTTTCTCCTCGCCGCACACTCTTGTTCGCCGGCACTGGTTCTCAGAGCCTAGAATCTTGGGGACGGAATCGAAAAGCGACAGACGCTCAACGCAATGCTGTCAGTAAGCTCCTCGCGGCTCCGTTGGCTGGGTGAACTAGAGCAACGGAATCCGTATACGGTATCTTCCTCCCTTGCTCAAGTCAAGCTGCGAGCTGGAGCTAAACCGATTTTTCACACTGCTTTCGCAAAGAGCGGAATGGCCACAAATTCTGTATGCTGTCATCTCATTCCGATTTCGAATGACAACCGATTTGCTAAAATTGCGAATTATGGTCAGTGGGGAGAAGCTGCGATTTGCCGCAGAGGGCAACGGCGAGGTATCGGCGTTGCTGGTTCGTCCGCCAAGCGCACAATGGCTGCTTGTGCTGGGCCACGGCGCCGGGGCGGGCATGGTTTATCCCTTCCTGGAGAGACGTGTGGCGGAATTGGCAAAAGCGAGAGTGGCGACTTTGCGCTATCAGTTTCCTTACATGGAGGAACGAAGGCGCGTGCCTGATAGGCCCGAGGTGCTGGCGGCCACGGTAGCTGCTGCTGTGTGCCTGGCGACAGACGTAGCGCCGGGATTGCCATTGGTAGCAGGGGGCAAGTCCATGGGTGGCAGGATGACCTCGCAAGCCGCGGCGCAAAATTTGCTCGGCCCTGTGAGGGGATTGGTGTTTTTCGGGTTCCCCCTGCATCCCCCAAACCGTCCTGGCACGAAGCGAGCGGAGCATTTGGCGAAGGTTGGTGTACCGATGCTGTTCCTGCAAGGGACGCGCGACACGCTCGCGGATCTAACACTGCTGAGCCCCATCTGCGAAAAACTAGGGTCGCGCGTCACGCTGCATATCATTTCCGAGGCCGATCACTCGTTTCACGTGCTCAAGAAGTCAGGAAAAACGGATACGGAAGTGATGACGGAACTGGCGCAGACCACGGCGGCCTGGGCAAATAAACTGAATGACTGAGGAGAGGAATATGCGAATGGCATTGGCCAAAAGCGCTCAAAGACTTGCATTGCGAAAAGGGCGATTCACTCGAGAGTTGCTTTGCGGAATCGTGGTTCCAGCTGTGCTTTGGTTTTTGTCTTTTGCTGCCCGTAACGCGGCGGCAGGCCCTGAAAATGAAAAGGGCCTACAGATTTACTTTGTGGACGTCGAGGGCGGCCAAGCCACGTTGTTTGTGACTCCAGAAGGGAAGTCGCTCTTAATTGATACCGGCTGGCCTGACAATAACGGCCGCGATGCGGATCGAATTATGGCGGCCGGGCTATCACATGGATCATGCGGGCGGGATCACCCAGCTTGCCGCGGAGATTCCCATTCGAACGGTGATCGACCATGGAGAGAATCGCGAGCCTAACAACGACGCGACCGTGCAAATGTGGGAGAACTATCAGAAGCTGCTGTCGAAGGAAAAACTGACACGCATCATTGCCAAGCCCGGAGATTCGTTGCCGATAGAGGGCGTGGAAGCGCGCGTGATTAGTTCTGATGGCGAGCTGATTGAAAAGCCTCTCAATGGGAGCGGCAAGAATGCGAGTTGCGACGCTGCGGAGAAGCGCCCGGCGGATCAGAGCGAGAATGCGCGCTCGCTCGGAGTGCTCCTTACTTTTGGAAAACTGCGGATTCTGGATTTGGGCGACCTGACGTCAGACAAAGAAGCACAGCTCGTTTGTCCCATGAACAAGCTCGGGACCGTTGACATTTACGTGGTTTCGCATCACGGGTCGGTGACCAGCAACAGCCGGGAGTTTTTGAACTCGATTGCGCCGCGAGTAGCCATCATGGATAACGGCGCTTCGAAGGGCGGAGCGCCCTCCTCGTGGGAGGCGATCAAGAAATCTCCGAGGCTCGAAGATTTCTGGCAACTTCATTTTGCGAATGAGGGGGGCTCGGAACACAACGTGGCGGACCCTTTCATAGCCAACGTTTCGGGACCGGATGCCGGCCATTATTTGAAGCTGGCCGCGTGGGCGGACGGAAATTTCGAAGTCTTCAATTCGAGGACGAAACAGGCAAAGCATTACGCACCGACGCGCTGAACTGCCCGGTTCGAATCGGCTAGACGTTGACTTTTTGGCTTTTGGGGGATCAGGAGGCGCCAGGTCCGATGGCCACGACAAAGTAGGTGGCGGGAGTCAGGCCAACATTCTTGATGCCGTGCTTCTCGTTCGAACTTACAAATCCCACTGATCCGGGCCCCAGACGGGTGGCGGTGTTGTTCACTGTGATGTCCACCGTGCCCTCGCGAATGAGCCACATCTCCGAATGAGGGTGATGATGGGGAGGATGCGGGGCGCCGCCGGGCGGTAGCGTCGTCTCGTGGACCTCAACCGATTCGCCTGTGGCAAGTTTCCCCTTCAGGACTGGACGGATTGCCGCCGTGTTCGAGGCGTGCGCCGGTAATTTGTCGAACGGAAACATCGCTGAGGATAAATCGCCCGATTGCTGCGATTGCGGCTCGGCTTTCATCACCAGCGGCGGGAGCAGAGCAGAAGGGATGAGCAAACACATTTCACGGCGCGTCAGAAACATTGCGAAACTCCTTGTTGCTGGCAAAGAGATTCTATCTTAGGACCAGCAAACCTTCCGGAGAAAGCCTCTCGACTTCGACGGGAAGAATCTTTAGCATCCCCTCGGTCGCAAGGGAAGCAGGTTTTTTCCGCGATTCGCATGAGGCAAAGAGAACTGTGAAGGAGCCGATCTTACGCCTTGGTGGTTTGAAAGACGTAAAGCAATTCCAAGACCATGTGCGCTCGCTCGGGCTTTCGATTCCTTGTGACACCGACACCATCCAGGGGGCTGCCTCTCCGCTTTTGTCGCCTCTTGTGCGTGATGGAATCAAGATCGGCAACCGCATTGTTGTTCATCCGATGGAGGGATGGGACGGCCCAGAGGATGGAAACCCGAGCGAGCTAACCATTCGCCGTTGGCGGCGCTTCGGACAGAGTGGAGCGAAACTCATCTGGGGAGGGGAAGCGGTCGCGGTCTCGCACGAAGGGCGAGCCAATCCGAATCAACTTGTTATTGCGCCGCACACCCGCGGCGGCCTGGAGAAACTGAAGAGGGCACTCGTCGAAGAGCACGTAAGGGTGACAGGATCTGAGGATGGGCTTTTCATCGGCTTGCAATTGACACATTCCGGACGATTTTGCCGACCAAATGCGCACGACCGGCCCGAGCCGCGCATTCTTTATCACCATCCGTTATTGGATCGAAGGGTGGGAGTGCCCAGCGACTATCCGGTTCTTACCGACGGCGAAATCACACGCATCATTGAACAATTCCAAGGCGCTGCGAAAACGGCGTGGGAGCTGGGTTTTGACTTCGTGGACATCAAACATTGCCATGGATACTTGGGCCACGAGTTCCTGAGCGCGCACACGCGGGAGGGGAAGTATGGAGGGAGTTTCGAGAATCGTACGCGGTTTCTGCGGGAGGTTGTGCAGGGCATTCGGTCGGCCGCCCCGGAGCTGCAAATTGGCGTGCGACTGTCGGCGTTTGACAGTATTCCCTTCCAACCGGACGCCGCTCGGTCATCAAACGGAAGGTTGGGGCCGGGAATCCCTGAGGCGTATGACAAGCTAATTCCGTATCGCTGGGGGTTTGGAGTAGATCCGAACAATCCGATACGTGTGGATTTGACCGAGACTATGCAATTTCTCGCTTTGTTGGGAAAGTTGGAGATTCGCCTGGTGAATGTCACAGCAGGGAGTCCTTATTACAATCCGCACATTCAGCGACCGGCGCTCTATCCGCCCTCGGATGGATATCAGCCGCCGGAAGATCCGCTGGTCGGCGTTGCGAAACAGATGAATGTTACTCGTCAATTGAAACAGCGTTTTCCCAATATGATTTTTGTGGGAAGTGCGTACAGTTACTTACAGGATTTCTTGCCGCACGTGGCTCAGGCGGCGATTCGAGAAGCATGGGTGGACGCCGTGGGCCTGGGCCGAATGGTTCTGACCTATCCAGAAATGTTGTGGGACGCGGCGCGAGGGAATACCGTGCAACACAAGCGAATTTGCCGGACGTTCAGCGATTGCACGACGGCGCCTCGGAAAGGCCTGCCCTCCGGATGCTACCCGCTGGACAAATACTACAAGATTTCTGAGTTGGCGCAGAAGTTGAAAGCCGCAAAGGCGAAGCAATGAACATCGCGTCACTTCTTCAACGACAACGCCCGCAACGCAAGGTGCAAGGAATTGCCGCGGCACTGCTGCCCTTCGACGCGGGCGGCAAGGTCGCAGTCGAGGCGTTTCAAAAACACCTTCAAGCAACGCACCGGGCTGGATTGATGAACGCGGTGAACATGGACACCGGCTACGTCAATTACCTGACGGAAAGTGAAAAGAAGGACGTCTTGCATTGGACGAGAGAAGCACTGGGGAAAGACGTACCGTTCGTTGCCGGCGCTTATGTCGAGGGGCAGAACGGCGACGTCGTTGCGCTCTACCGGAAGCAGATGGGTGCCATTGTTAAGTCTGGCGGAATCCCCATTTTGTTTCAGACGAGTGAGCTACACGGAAAGCCAGCAAAAGAGAAAACTGCGATTTACCGGGCGGCATGTCAGGGATTTCCATACGTCTTCGCGTTCGAACTGGGCCCAATGTTTGCGCCGAACGGCGAGATTTTTGACGAAGAGACCGTGCGCCGCTTGATGGACATTCCAGAAATCAAGGGGATGAAGCATTCCTCGCTAGATCGTGACACCGAATTGCAGCGGCTTGCATTGCGCGATGAACATCGGCCGGACTTCCGCATCTACACTGGAAACGACTTGGGCATCAACATGATCGAGTACGGCTCGGACTATTTGCTGGGGCTCGCGACATTCGCGCCAGAACAATTCGCAGAGAGGGACCGCTTATGGGAATCCGGCGACCCGGAATACTACGCCCTCTCTGATGCTCTGCAGTATCTGGGAAATGTTGCATTCCGCGCGCCGGTACCTGCCTACAAACATTCCGGGGCGGTTTTTTTGCACTTGACGGGACGAATTCCAACGGATCGCGCGCAACCGAAAAGCCCCTCGCGCCCGGCTTGGGAGAGGGAAATACTGAAAGATTGCGCCCGGCGATTGGGCTATTGCTAAAGGAAAGTGCAAGCGCTCCCCAAAACCGGTGTCGAAGCAGCTGTCAGGAATGTTTTTGCTTTGGTGCGGCCGAAAGATATTGGGTAACGACCCTCGCAAAGTCGGCGATGGCGATTTCTGGCTCGTCGATTTCGGGATGCCACACCTTTTCCCATTCGAATGAATAGTAGCCCGCGTATCCGGAAGCCGCGAGCAGTTCGACTTGTCGTTTCACCGGAACGTCGCCGCGGCCGGTGAGAACGTAATTGTCCTGGCCATTTGCGAGATGCGCGTCTTTCAAATGTGTGTGGCGAATGTATTTTCCGAGTTGCCGGACGGTAACCTCGGGGTCTTCCTTGCCTTCCACGAAAGTGTTGTGGGCGTCCCAGAGCAAAGCGACATGTGGAGAAGCGGCTCTTTCAAGAATTTCTTGCAGCACCAAGGAGGTTGTGAAATCGCCGTGCGATTCAAGAATGACCGCAACGTTCTTTGGTCCGGCGTAGCTTCCCAATTCTCGCAGCGAGCCAGCGATGTGCTCAACGGCGTCAGCTTGCGGCCCGACCAGCTTGTTGCCGAAAACGCGGACATAGGGAGCGCCAAGCCGCGAAGCCAAATCAATGAAACGTCGCGCGTCGGCAAGTTGCTTCTCATGTTCGGGCCCAGTGTCGTGCATGTTCGCGGAGCTGCTCACACACGATATGCGAAGCCTGCGGCTGGCGATCTCTTTTTTGGATTGCTCGATCTGGCCGTCCGCGAACTCCGGACGCGAAGGCAAATCCATTGTCCCTGCCAGCCCGCGAAGCTCAATGGATGCGAAGCCATTCTTCTGGGCGAAGTCTAGAACCCTAATCCAGTCCCATGAGGGGCAGCCCAGCGTGGAAAAGCCGATGGGCAAACGGCCGTCCGCCGCGCGCAGAGCGACTGGCAACGCCGCCATCATTGCAGTGAGGCGCTGAAGAAAATCTCGCCGTGCTATGCGATTGCTTGTCATTAACTTGGAGCAATCTCTTTCAGAATCCCAGCTCGATACGTGCCGCGTGCTATTCTTCGCAGTCCGCGCTAACGTCAGATCAAAATTACAACGCGGCGGCCTCTTGCAGTTCTTTCTTCATTCCCGCCCAGCTTTGCCGCGTCGATCCCTCGGGTGTGCCTCCGCCACCCCAATGCGTTTCCAGGCTCACAGCGAATTGATAGCCATCTCGCTTCAAGGCTTTGAATTGGCCAACCCAATCGATACCACCACCACCCATGGGCGCCCAGGCATATTTCCCATTCGGCTTTTTCACCGAGTCCTTGCAATGACAATGGCCGATGCGGTCTTTCGGCAGGACATTGTAGCCGTCGGGATAAGGCTTCTCACCCAGTTCCGAGGCATTCCCCGGATCCCAGTTCAACCATAGATGGGGCGACTTCACGGCGCTTAGAACCTTGGCCGCTTCCGCGCCTGTGGCTGTGTTGCACGAAGGCTCATTTTCCAGGACCAGGATCACGCCCTTCTTGCCGGCGACGTTAGCTGCGGTCAGCAACTTCTCGTTGATGGCGTCGCGATAGGGCGCTTGATCGTCGAGCCGCCAGAAATCAAAGCAGCGCACTCGATCGGTGTTAAACGCCTTGGCCAGCTCGATGCTGCGTTCCAAAACTTCATCCTGCTGGTCAAACGTAAAGTCCGCATTGAATTGGTCGCGCTTCGGGCTGAATTTGGAGATGGGCGCTCCCTTCCAATCCACTTTGAAGAGCGGACTGGCGATATCCGTCACGCGCAGCTTGTTCTTTTCCAAAATGCGCCGAGCTTCTTCCACTTCTTTTGCGTCCAGCTTGAGGATGTTCTTGTTCCACATCCCGCGTAGTTCGATCCAATCCATGCCGAATTCTGTTGCGGCAATTTCGCAAGCCCGGCCAAAGTCCTGAGTGATCTCATCATTGATGACGGCGACGCGAAAGGGTGATTTCATACCGTCACCTTAAGCTTTTCTTCCAGATACTTCTTGCTGATTTCGCCGCACTCTTTGGGTGTACGGCTCTTGTCCGGCACCGCATCGAGTTCAACAATGGCCCAGCCCCGGAAATTCACTTTTTGCAAAGCGGCAAACACCGCGGGAAGATCCACGCGTCCCCGGCCCAACTCGACAAAACGGAAGGGGCGCTTTCCATTCGGCGCGTCGGGCACAGGTTCCACGTCCTTGATGTGCAGGAAAAGCAGCCTATCCTTATACTTCTCGATGGCCTTGGCCGGGTCGCCCCCACCCTGGAGGTAATGCGCCACATCGAGTTCCAGCTTCGCGTAACGTGGATCTGCCGTTTGCAGGATCTGCTCTACTTCCTCAGGACTCTGTCCCAGCGTGCCCATGTGATTGTGATAACCGAGGGAAATTCCCAAATCAGCGGTGCGCTTTCCTATTTCTGTGATGAGTTTGCCCAGCCGTGTGTAATCGGCTGACGTAACGGCTCGGTCTTTGGGCCGTTCGTCGGTGACTTGCAGGTACAAGCCTCCAACGTCGTGCACGAACTTGGCGTTCGCCGTGTGCCTGGCGATTTCCTCTGCTTCGACTGCAGGGTCAATGCGCACGCCGCCGCTCGAGAGCGCAACCATCTTCAATTGATGCTTTTCGAGCAATGCCCGCAACTCGGCGGCGCTTGCAAATTCCTTCAGCACGTTGGAACGCAACTGAATCCCAGGAAATCCCAGCGCGGCGATGTCTTCAATCGCTTGGCGGTCATTTCCATTCCAGGTGATGGACGCGTAGCCGAAATGAATCTCACCCGGTCCTGGCGAAATCGGCGTGTCGAAGTACGACAGATCCCTCGGGGGATAAAGCAGCTCCGCCGCATACAGCTTTTCCAATGGAAGAGAAAAGGCCGCACCCGCGGCCGTCACCGCTCCTATCCCGCGAAGAAACGCGCGCCGCGTCGCTCGACATTGCATCTGTGCTTCTCCTACCTAGTTTTTACAACATTCCTTGTACCGTTTGCCGGGCCGTCGCGCCGGTTCTCGCATCAACGTCTAGTGTCAGACTAAAATGTCAGTTTGGCGCCCAGTTCCACGGTTCGGTTGCCGCCAATTGTGACCATGATACGGCCGAAGTTGCCAGGTCATGTCCACAGTTGCCAGGTCGAACTGAGGCGTATTGGTCACGCTGAATGCCCCCGGGCTCATTTTCAGTCGCTCTGTTAACCGTGGCGGTCAGAAATAAAACCGAGCGCCTATCTCCAGCGAGCGATTCCCGCCGTCAACACCCTTGATCTTACCGAAGCTAGCGTCCGTAATGCTCGTGATGGGATTAGAGAATTGGGGCGTGTTGGTCACGCTGAATGCTTCCAGTTTGAACTCCAATCCGATGCCCTCGCGAATCGAGAAACGGCGAAAGGCCGCGGCGTCGAAGTTGAAGAAACCTGGTCCGCTGAAGGCGTACCGCGCCATGTTGCCCTGCACGCCATTGGGGGTTGCGGGACAATTTACTGCGACACCGTTCGCCAATGTCGTTACAGCAGCCCCCACCGGGCAAAACGCTGACGTATCGAACCAGAAGTTGCTGTCTATTCCGCCCAACACATGGAAGGGGGCGACCTGGATAGGCGTCTGCGTTGTCCCACTGGCAGCCAGCGAGGTCCCGCTGGCTGTGAAGTGCAACGGGGTGCCGCTCATTCGCGTGATGATGCCGCTAATCCCCCAATTACCGAAAATCCAGTTGCCCGCGCCCGACCGCATCCAGTGTTTGCCCTGGCCGAATGGCAGCTCATAGACGAAGCTCTGCACAAATGTGTGCTTCCGGTTGCGGCTCAGGACCGCGTAATTACGAGAGAAATCAAGGTAGTTGAGATCACCGGCGCCATCGTCAGCCCCTGCGTCGGAGCGGAACGCGAGCTCTTTGGCGTAGGTGTACGCCGTCTTGAGCAGCAAGCCGTTGGTGAACTTGCGGTCCAGTTTCACCTGAAGCGAATGGTAGTTCGACGAAGTGGGCTTGAACAGGAAAGCAGCGCTTCCTGTGCGAGCTGAGGTGGTAACCAGCGCACCATTACTAATCACTGCTCCGAAGGCATTGCACAACGGACGTGTGCTGAAGCCCTGCACGCAATTGTTGCCCTGAATGTCGCCGACATTCTTGGGCGTCCCATTGCTATTGGTACAAAAACCTATGACGTTAAGGGCAATTTCTTGTGCAGTGCACAACGATGGCGCCAGCGCCGCATTCAGGTTATAGGCCATTGGAATTCGCACGCCGTGATTGCCCACGTAGGCAACCTCCAGGGCAAAGCTTTTGGGCAGCGCACGCTGGAGGGCAAGGTTCCAGGACTCCACATATGGCTCCTGGAAATGCTTATCAACCACGGTGTATGACTCGCCGGGCCGCGCGGCAACAAGTCCGCCCGGCAGCACGGCGATGACTGGGGCGGCCGGAATCCCAGTCGCCATGTTGGCTGGACCACCTTGCAGCACAGGCAAGGCATTACCATTGGCTTGGCTTGAGTCCTGATTGGAGCGGAGTGGGTAATTGAATGCGTACTGGTTGTTCGTGAAGGGTGCGTAGCTGATGCCAAACGCGCCACGCAATACCGTTTGTTCGTTGAGACGATAGGCCAAGCCGAAGCGCGGCGCGAAATAGTGCAGGTAGGTTTCGCGGCCCAAGTTCAAGGGATTGCCGCTAATCCCGGCCTGCACCAGGGTGTTGTTGGTAGGATCGTAGTTCGACCACCCACCGGCGTGGCTGGGAGTGGGCGGCAAATAGAACTCCCAGCGCAGACCAGCGTCCACGGTCAGCTTTTTGGTGGCATGCCAAGTATCCTGACCAAAGAAAAAGAGTTCGGTCTCACGCCAGGAGCCAGAGTTGGGCGCTATATCGCGTCCGACTTCGGTGGGAGTGTCAAGCAGAAAGGCCGCGAAGTTATTGGCGAGGCTCGTCTTGGCGCCGGAGATGGAGGTCGTGCCGCTGCCGAATCGGAAGAGACCCCGTGGGCTGAACGTCTGGCCTTGTGTTAGGTCATCGCGCAGTCGCCGGATGTCCGCGCCCCATTTGAAGGCGTGATTATTGTGGATCTTGGTCCAAATGTTCACCAAGTTGATGTTGGTCTCGCCGCGATCCCACGGCATGGACGCGGAGTATCCAACCATCGGGCTGGAGAAGCCTCCCTGCACGTCAATAGAGACCATGCCGCTGGTGAACGCATTATCCAGGTTGGCGCCTTGAATGCCCAACTGAGCAGCCGCATTCGTGCCGTAGTCGGTCTGGTGGACCACGTTGCGGTAATGGCTGATCCCGCCGCGTACCTCTGTGATAAAGGTGGGCGAAAAGATATGCGTCTCGTTGATCGCCCCGCTCTGTTCATGTTGCACTCCAGTACCCATAAAAGCGCCTCCGGGGCCAGGGCCGCCGGAGTCGCTGAAGGCGCTGCCGTAAAGCGGTGATTGAAGGACGTTCTGCACGGAACGGCTGAAGCGGAAGTCAAGCCGATCGTTGTTCGTCCAGTTGTGGTCGATCTTCACGTCGAAGGAGGTCGGGTTCTTCCTCAGCTGCGTGTTCAGAGAGAGGTTATTAGAGAGCGCCGTGGACTGTGCGTTCGGCACCAGGTTAAGGATCTTGAGTGCGATCGGGCTGAAGAGCGCCACAGGTATAATATTTGGGCAGCCGGCAGGGTTGGCGCAGGCAGGATTGAATGCATCCGCCGTCGTGTTATTAGGACCCGCCACAGTCGCCACGCCCGGAGCGGAACTGGCAACGAATTGCGACCGGTTCGTACCGTCGGGATTGCCGGTGAATGGGTTGTATATCGGGCTCAAGCCGGCAGACAGATCGCCGCTGCGGAACGCGTCAGTGGGTACTGTGACCAAGTTGAACTGCCCGCGGATGTCGCTGATGTGAAGAACGTCTACGAAGAAAAATGTCTTGTTCTTAATAATCGGGCCGCCAAAGCTTCCGCCATAGTAGTTGTAGGTGGTGCGTGCCACGGGGTTGGGGGGACGGTTAAAAAAGCTGCGCGCCGCCAGCGCGCTCACACGGTTGTACTCGTAAGCCGAGCCGTGGAAGCGGTTTGTACCGGACTTCAATATCACATTCGTCACCGCACCGGAGGCGCGTCCAAACTCAGCCGTGTAGTTGCTGGTACTCACGTCCACGGTCTGAATGGCTTCCGCCGGCGGGATGTAGATTTGCAACAGGCCAGTGCGCTCGTCATCATTCACACCCTCGATCATCAACTGGTTGAACTCGCGCGACTGGCCGTTCACTTCAGTGGAGAGGCTGTCCTGGGCGTTGAAGAATTCGGAGTGGTCGCGGTGGGGCCGCACGGTTCCTGGAGCTAGGGCGAGCAAGCCCTGAAAGTTGCGAACGGGTCCGGCAACGGGCAGTTCTTGTAGTTGCGTGAGTTCTACTTTTTCCCCGACATCAGCCCGATCCGTTTGAAGTATTGGAATTTCAGCGGTTATTGTCACGCTTTCGTTAACGGCCCCCAGCTCAACAGCAATGTTCACTCGAGTGTCGGTGTTCACGACCACATCGACTCCAGATCGCACGGCTCTCTTGAATCCCTGTTTTTCGATGGCGACCTCATATTGACCTGGGGGAAGATCGGCGAACTCATAATTCCCGCTGTCATTCGTTGTGGCGCTGCGGCTGATACCCGTCTTCATTTCGGTGGCAGTCACCTTCGCCCCGGCCACGACTGCTCCGGTAGTATCCGTCACCGTGCCGAGAAGCGTCGCATTGACCGCCTGACCATAAGCCGGAGCCGAAAACCCCGCGACGACTGTTACAAATAGTGCTGCCGCGCCCCAACACAACAGTTTGACCCAGCCACTTTCGGCAGAAGTCTTGGGCGCATGTCTATTTCTCCGAGACTTGCCCCCGGTATTCTCCCAAGCTGAAAAAGCGCCAAACAGTTTGCTCATAATATTCACCCCACTCGATTTGACTTCGAAAAGCTCCCCCCGTGTGTCTCCAAACACCCCTCAAAAGCCTGGAACTGGTTCCACACCCTAATTGACTGAAACCTTCCTGTCAAGACCGAATCTCAAAAACTGAATCCCTTTTTTATCGAGCTTTTTGTGCCTCCTGAAACTGCGTGCCGTATGTCCCGCCGCAAACCTTCAGTTTTCCTGCCCTTTGAAGCCTCCCGGGTGTGCTAGACTGACGGGCATCCAAGTGGACCTCAGGGTTTCATACAGGTCGAGGGAAAATGCGAAGGATGCCGAAAGCCGGCTCAGGCATGGAAGCAGTTCCAAAGCAAACCACTATTCGGGATGTGGCTCGGGTTGCCGGCGTGGGCATTGGCACGATTTCGCGCGTCCTGAATTCGAGCTCGCAAGTGAGCCGGGAAACTCGTGCTCGCGTCAACGAAGCGATCCGGCGCCTGGGGTTTCGCCCTAACGCCCAAGCTCGGCGCATTCTCAAGCGCCGCTCGGAGATTGTCTGCTTCCTCTTAAGCAACCGCGACTTCATTCACCCTTTTCACGCTCGCATATTGCAGGGTGTCGAGTCCTATGCCAGCGGTCTGAGACACCATGTGCTATTTGCCGTGCTGCACTATTCCCCGCGAACGGCCCCCGAGAAGATCGATCTGCCTCCCGTTCTTCAGGAGCATGGGCTTATTGACGGCGTCATCCTGGCTGGCACCATTTATCCGAATCTGCTTCGCAGAATCGAAACCATTCGGATGCCTTTTGTCGCGTTCAGTAACAATGTTGTTGGAATGGACGGAGACCACCTTTACGATCAAGTAGGTTTCGACGATTTCAACGGGACGCTCCAAGCCACGCGATATCTGATCGAACAGGGCCACCAAGAGATAGGTTTTGCCGGGGACCTTTCCTACCCGTGGATTCGTCGCCGGTTTGAAGGTTACCGCCAGGCCATGCGCGAGAACAAACTCAAACCGGTCTCGATCCTGGCCCAAAAGGCCGAGGGTTTCGTGGATTTTGGCCAAAAAAGTGCCGAGCGAATTCTGGCACGGTCGTCGCGCCCCACCGCCGTCGTGGCTGGCAACGATGAAACGGCCTATGGCTTGTGGCTGTTTCTGCGGCGGCAAGGAGTCAAAGTGCCGGACGAAATCAGTCTGGTCGGCTTCGACGACCGAGATGAAGCCGTGCTAATGGACCCTCCGCTTTCCACCGTTCGCGTTTATAAGGAAGAGATTGGCCAAACCTGCATGAAGATGCTTCTCGAACGGCTCCATCATCCTCAAATGGCCTATAGTCAGCGAATCCTGCCCACGGAGTTTGTGGTCCGAGGAACGGTCCGCCAACTTTGAGAGTGGTGCTTCCGAGATCCCAACGAAAGTTGCCGCTCTTACACGGTCGCGGTCTTCTCTGAACTGCGGGCGGCGCGATAAATGGCTTCGACAAGGGCCAGACTGCGCCGTCCTTCGCGGCCGTCGCAAGCCGGCGCGGTGTCTTTCTGAATGGCACAAAGGAAGTCCTCGATCACCGCTTGGTGCCCGCGAAAATCGCTGACAACCGCGGAAGAGCCGCTTCGATTCTCATCGCGTTCGGCGAACTTGGCGCCCTCCTCGGGAGCGTTGCGTAGATCCACCGCAATGATGCGGTCGTGCTCTAGGACGACCGTGCCCTCCGTGCCGGAAATCTCGACCCGGCGCGGATAGCCGGGATAAGCAGCGGTCGTGGCTTGAAAAATGCCGAGCGCCCCACTCGAGAATTCCAGAATGGCGATGGCCGTGTCTTCGGCCTCAATCGAATGAAGCTGCGTAGCGGTGCGAGCCCGAACGCGCGAAACGTCACCAAGCAGCCAGAGTAATAGGTCGATGGTGTGAACGCCTTGATTGATCAAAGCGCCTCCTCCGTCGAGCTCCAGCGTGCCGCGCCAGCGCGAATTCGAATAATATTCCGGAGGCCGGTACCATTTCACGCGCGCGTCCACGAGGAAGAGCTTTCCAAGCACGCCTCGGTCGATCCAATCCTTCAACTGGCGGATGTGCGGCTTCATACGATCCTGGAAAATCACTCCCAGTTTTACGCCGGCCCCTTCTGCCGTTTCGATGAGCCCGTCTGCGCGGCGCGTGCTGATGTCAATGGGCTTTTCCGTTAGAACATGCAGACCTTGCCTTGCGGCAGCGACCCCGTGCGAGGCATGCAGTCCTGAAGGACTGCCGATAATAACCAACTCCATAGGGCGATGCGCCAGAAATGCGGCGAAGTCTGTATACGGCGTTCCGCCGTGCTCGCGGCACAGCTTTTGCACTTTCTCAGAATTAGTTCCATAGATCGCGGCAATTTCCACGCCAGGAATGGCTCGCACCGCCCGCGCATGCGTTTCCGAAATATTGCCGCCGCCGATTAAGCCGACATGAAAGGTCATCGCAATGACTGCATTAGAGCACTAGTGGTACGCCGCGACAAAGCCTTTGTATGCCGCTTCTGTGCTTTCGGGCGTGAGGATTTCCGACGAAATCAGCACCTTGTAGCGGAACGTAACACTCTGTCGGGGAGCCAGCGTCAGACTCAACTCTTCCTTGCCATTGCTGAAGATTTTTTCGCCCAAAGGATTGGCAGCAAAAAGCCCGTAGCCGCGCGCGTGCCAGTAAGTGGGGAAGCCCGGATTCGATGGATGATCGAAAATCGAAATCGTCACCGGCTCTTCGCCGACATTCCCGCTCAGGTTGCACCAGCGCCCGCGCGTCCCCCAGGCTGCTTCGCCCTTTTTGCCTTCACTGGTCAGGTAAACGCCATTTACACCCGTGTTGTCAAGCTTCGCCACCGTCGTGGCCCTGCCGCTCGCGTCAGTGAAGACTTCGGCCTTATCCGAAGGCGCCTCAAGGGCGCGTACGACGCGCAGACCCAGCATGCCGTCCTTCGCGTCAGCAAAAACAATTGTTTCGCCCTGGGCTTGCAACGTGGAGATGCGATCCACGCTCCGAAAATTCGGCCCACCGCGGAAAACGTAGCGCGTGTGCTCCTTCAGCAAAACCCTTTTGTCGTGGGTCAGCCAGTCCGCCTCGACTTCCAGCTCGCCCTGATCCGTCCCCCCTTTTGCCGAAAGGATGGCACGCTGCTGAATCGTTCCCATTTTTGGAGCGTCTTGCGGTTTAATCGCCTCGGAATTATTCCAGAAATCAATTCCATTCACGTTCTCGTAGTTCAGCCACATTCCCGCATGGTGCGGATGATCCACGCGCTCGCCCGGGAGCGGCTCCAGTGGATAGCCGCGCGTAACGATCGTGCCTTTGGCCGTACGCAACGGATAAAGCACCGGCTTTGCCAGCTTGGCCGGCCAAATATACGAAGTGAACGCTTCGCCATCGATGGAGATGTCCACGCGGCGGTCCTGTTCGTCTACCTTGACAGACACACGATCGCTGGGATGCGTCCTCGCAGAGAGAAACGCCGCCACCAAAGCAGCTCCACCAAAAACGGAAACGGTTGCAGCAACGACGAAGGCACGCATGGCTAGTTTGTTGAGACCTGCCAGCTATGCCTCAAACTTCTTCCGGCACAACGTAAGGCGCGCGATAGCTCCCGCGCAGTATGCGGTTCGCTTCGTCATCTCCAATAACCGTTTCCTTCGCGGGATCGAATCGCAGTGCGTGCCCCAGCCGGTACGACGCATTCGCCAAATGCACAAGCGTCGTCGACATGTGGGCTTCTTCGATCGGTGAATGAATGTCTTCGGCGCGGCGGCTGCGCACACAATCGACGAAGTTCGCGTAATGATCGCCTGCCCCCTTGCCGGAGGGTCCTGGCACGCACTCATCGGTCAGCCACGTTTTGTAGGAGTCGTATCCATCAGCCGCAAGGTAGCCCTTGGATCCGTAGAAAATGTTGCCGATGGTATTGGTTTTCGCATCTTTCGGCCCCAAGGATTGTTGATTGTCACTGGGCTTCTTGGTTGCGCCAACATTCAATCCCGCAGCGGGCACACCGCCTGTCTTGTAAGCGCCAGTGCCAATCTCCGCCTCGTGATTGGTGATCCAATGTCGCACTTCGAGCTCCAGCATCTTGCGCTTGCCATCGGGTTCGAAACAGAACGTGGCGTGCAGGGTGTTCGGCGTCTCCTGGTCGTCCTGAAACATGAAGTGCCCACCCATCGCCGAAACATGCACAGGAAACCCAACTCCCAATCCCCAACGCGCGATATCAATTTCATGGATGGCCTGATTGCCAACTTCGCCATTTCCGGTGTCCCAGATCCAATGCCAGTTGTAGTGAAAGCGGTTCTTCGTAAATGGCTTCATCGGCGCCGGGCCCGTCCACAAATCGTAGTGCACACCAGCCGGCACGGGCTCCTCGGTAGCACGCCCAATCGATGGCCGCCACTTGTAGCAAATCGCGCGCGCCAGATAAACATCGCCGATGGTACCGTCACTCAGGTGATGAATAGCTTCGATCATCCCGGGATTCGAGCGCGATTGGCTTCCGTGCTGGCAAATACGATTGTATTTTTTCACTGCGCGCACCAGTTGCCGCCCTTCAAACCAGTTGTGCGAGCAAGGCTTTTCCACGTAAACATCTTTTCCGGCCTGGCACGCCCAAATCGCCATCAGCGAGTGCCAATGATTCGGGGTGGCGATGGAGATCGCATCAATCTCCTTGTCTTCCAGCAGTTTTCGAACGTCCACGTAGGACTTGGGCTTTGGTGATCCCATCTTCTCGACGTCGCCAAGGCGCTGGCTCAATATGCTTTCATCCACGTCGCAGAGCGCGGCAAGCTCAGTGTTCGGCACGCGCGAGAACCCGCGAATGTGATCGTGCCCGCGGCCCCGCACGCCACAGACCGCTACTCGCACGCGGTCATTCGCTCCGAGAATTCGCGAATAGGCTGGCGCGGCAGACGCCAAGGCCGTGCCGGCTACTCCGGCGCCAGTAATTTTCAGAAAGTCTCGACGGGAAGCATTCAAAGCGCACATAAAACCTCCACGAAACAATGAGGACATAACAGGCCCTGACAGACCACGTTTCAGCCCGCCTAATATTAATCCAAGTTGCGGGTACAGAGTGTTGAGACTTCCTAAAACGATTGTTTAGGCTAGATAGTTGATTCCCCGGCACGCATCCGCTCACCTTACGTTAAGAGCGGCTGAAGGCTGCCTTCAGTTTTTTCGGTTTGACACTCTTCGGGACGCCTCTTATATTCCCTTCAATGACAGCCACATCCGTCAAATCACCAACGCGCAAGAATGGTTCTCCCGCAGCTTCAGCCCGCCGGTTGAAGTCTGAACAGATTCTCGGCGAAGTGCAGGATGTGCTGGCCTCCACGCAAGTCATTGATATTCATACGCATCTGTTTTCGCCAGCCTTTGGCAAAATTGGTTTGTGGGGCATTGACGAGCTTCTGACCTATCACTATCTCGAATCCGAATTCTTCCGTTCCTCAGACCAGACGCCCGAAGAATACTGGAAACTCTCAAAGACCGAGCGTGCCGACGCCATTTGGCAGGCATTGTTTGTCGAGAACAGCCCCATTTCCGAATCCACGCGCGGGATTATTGCGGTCTTGAACTCTTTTGGCCTTCCAACGGACGCTTCCGGCTTGCGTGAGGCACGGCGCTTCTTTGCGTCCCCATCCTTGGAGGCCCACATCCGAGAAGTTTTTCGAACGGCTGGCGTGAGCTCTGTGGTGATGACCAACGATCCGCTGGACCCGGAGGAGCGTGCGGTTTGGATGAGTGGCGGCCAAAATCATCCTCAGTTTCATGCGGCTTTGCGCTTGGACCGCATCCTCTGGGGTTGGCCGCAACACTGGCAGCAGTTGGCGAGAGAAGGCTACGCCGTGGACGAGCGCGCGTCCGGAAAATCCATCGACGAGGTTCGCCGCTTCCTCGCCGACTGGCACAAGCGCATGCAACCTTTGTACATGGCGGTTTCGCTCGCCGACACTTTCCAATTCCCGGACGAACGCAGTCTCACAAGCAAGTTGTTAAGCGAAGCCGTATTGCCGTCGTGCCGTGAATTGGGCCTGCCGATGTCGCTGATGATCGGTGTGCGGCGGCAAGTCAATCCGCGGCTGCGTCTTGCAGGCGATGCTGTCGGCAAAGCCGATATGCGCTCCATTGAGAATCTGTGCCGCGAATTCCCTGACAACCGATTCCTGGTAAGCGTCCTGAGCCGCGAAAACCAGCACGAACTCGCTGTTTACGCTCGCAAGTTCAATAACCTGATGCCGTTCGGTTGCTGGTGGTTCCTCAACAATCCTTCTATCGTCGAGGAAATCACCAGGGAGCGCATCGAATTGCTCGGAACCAGCTTCATTCCTCAACATTCCGACGCTCGCGTCCTCGAGCAGGTCATCTACAAGTGGCACAACACGCGCCGCACTCTTGCCCCCATCCTCTCGAATGCCTATCAATTGCTTCTTGCCGACGGCGCCGAAATCACCCGCCAAAGGGTTCAGCGCGATGTAAACCGCCTCTTCCGCACGAACTTTCAGAAATGGACAGGTCTGCGCGACGGGTGAGCCCGCACGGACAGGAAACCCTTTAGCGTTCTTCCATAAGCGCGTCGCGTAGAAAACTTGCAATGGACTCCGTGAGCTTCCGCGGACTCTCCGTTTGAATCATCGCCAGCGCCAGCTTTCTTGTCAGCCGGCGCCCATCCACCCGCAGCTTTTCAAAAAAGTGTGCCCGCCCGCGCAAAGCGTGCTCCGGAAGGATGGAATAGCCGAACCCGGACTCTACCAGCCGCTTGATGCCCTCGGTGTCCTCCGCCTCCATTTGCACGCGTGGCTGGATACCAATCTCCCGGAAAAACTCGTCAATCGAGTGCCGCACATTGCTTCGTTTCGGATAAAGCAGGAAGGGAACACTCGCCAGCTCGGCGGCGCGGACCGAACGAATATGGTTGCTGGCCGCTTTCTTCGCCGAGGGGCGGACTATCAGCAGTTCCTCATCGAACAGCGGAACGATTTTAAGATTGTGTTCAGGAACCGGCAGCGTAATCAGGGCCAGATCGAACCGGCGGTCATGCAAACCTGCAATCATTTCCTCCGTCACGCTCACGGTCACCCGAATCTCCGCATGCGGGAAGCGATTGCGCAATTGCCGCAGTGGCCGGCCAAGCTGATAAATTAGCGTCGTGACACCAGTCGCGAAGTGAAAGGGCCGGCTGTCCTTCGTGACGTCGTTCTCAAACTCCTGCTGGATATGCCCCATCAGCCTCACAACTTCTCTGGCGCGTTCCGCAAGCCGCACCGCTGCCGGCGTAGGAATGAGCTGCTTCCCGCGTCGCACAAAGAGTTCGGCATGCAGTTCCTCAGCGAGGTTGTGAAGCTGGAGGCTCACGGCGCCCGGGGATAGATGACTCTTCTCCGCCGCTTTCGTCATGCTGGGTGAGTCCATCACCGCAAGGAACAGCTCAAGTTGATGGACATCCATCAGTGTCCTCCGAAAGGCGCTCGCAACTTGCGTTCGGGTTTCGACCCGGCACAGGCATTTCAAATAATAAAGTACAATGGGCATTTTTCAGAAGGAGTCGCTCTTGCTAAAATGCAAAGGCTTGAGACAAGTATGAGAATCATCCGCTACGAAGATCCATCTGGAAAGATTCACTTTGCCTCGCAGCAGGGGGAATCCCATCTGCGAATCGAAGGTAATCCCTTCGATGGTTTTCGCGTGACCAGCGACGCCGCGCAGATTCGCAGAGTCCTGGCTCCCGTGGTCCCCACGATGATTTGGTGCATCGGTCAGAATTATCGCCGTCATGCCGATGAAGTCGGCATGGAAGTCACCGAATATCCTGTGGTATTCGCAAAAGGTCCCAACACGGTTCAGGATCCCAGCGAGCCGATTCAAATCCCGGTGGGCGCCAAAAGCAATCAAGTTGATTACGAGGGTGAACTCGTTGCTGTCATTGGCAAGAAATGCAAAGACGTTTCGCGCGAAAGAGCCCTCGACTACGTCGCAGGCTACACCTGCGGAAACGATGTCAGCGCGCGCGACTGGCAATTGAAAATGGGAGGCAGTCAGTGGTGCCGAGGCAAAAGTTTTGACACTTTTGCTCCCATCGGTCCCTGCCTCGCAACGCCGGATTCCCTCGGCGATCCCGGAAGGCTTCGCATTCAAACAGTTGTGAACGGCCGAACCATGCAGGATGCCAATACTCGCGACATGATTCACGATGTGCCTGCGTTGATCGCCTTCCTCAGTCAAAGCACAACGCTTCTGCCGGGCACGCTCCTTTTCACTGGCACTCCCAGCGGCGTGGGCATGGCCCAGGATCCGCCCTTGTGGCTAAAGGAGGGCGATGAAGTCAGCGTCACGATTGAAGGGATTGGAACTTTGACGAATCGTGTATGCGAAGGGGCCAATTGATTTGGGGCTTGGCTCCTACGCACGCTCGTTTCTCCACTTCGCCAAACAGTGCGATAAAATGACCAGGCTAAAACGCAAAGGACGAGGGTGTGATGTCAGGTAACGGAACAGCGCAGAGCCGCGTTTTGCAGCTAGACTCGCGCGACAATGTTCTCGTCGCCCTCACGGATCTGCGCAAGGGCGAGCGCGTCAGCTTTCAGGGAAAAGACTACTCCTTGTCGTCGGATGTTCCCGCCAAGCAGAAGTTTGTTACTCAAGATCTCGCCGCGGGCGCGGAAGTGATTATGTACGGCGTGCTCGTTGGCAAAGCGGTCGAAACTCTTCGCACTGGAGATTTGCTCTCAACCCGCAACATTCGGCACGCCGCCGCGGCCTTTCACGAGTCGGAGAAGGCCCGCTATCGCTGGACGCCGCCTGACGTTTCCGCATGGGGCAACAAAACCTTCGCCGGCTTTCATCGCGCAGACGGCCAAGTCGGATCCCGCAACTATTGGCTGGTTCTTCCACTCGTCTTCTGTGAAAACCGCAATCTTGCCGTTCTTAAGCAGGCCTTCGAGGAAGAGCTCGGCTTTGCCGCGCCTCAAGTCTACCGGCGTCAAGTTGCGGAATTAGTCCATCTCTATCGCGAAGGCAAGTCCGCCGAACTGAAGAATTCCTCCTTCAATGCGACGCAGCCCGGAGCACCTTCTCCCAGAGTGTTTCGAAACGTTGACGGCATTAAATTCCTGCTGCACGAAGGCGGCTGCGGCGGCACGCGTGAAGATTCCAACAATCTCTGCGGCTTGCTCGCCGGCTACATCCATCATCCCAACGTTGCGGGCGCCACGGTTCTCAGCCTCGGCTGCCAGCACGCGCAAGTTCCAATTCTCCTCGAGCAAGTCAAGCGTCGGGACCGTCATTTCGACAAGCCGCTTCTCATCTTCGAGCAGCAAAAGAGCGCTTCGGAAGCCTCCATGATTTCGCAGGCCATCCGCGAAACCTTTCTCGGTCTCGTCGAAGCTGACAAAGTCGAACGCAAGCCCGCCCCCCTTTCGCAACTTACCCTCGGCCTCAAGTGTGGCGGCTCCGACGGTTTTTCCGGCCTCTCCGCGAATCCCGCCATCGGTCATACTGCAGACTTACTCGCTACGCTCGGCGGCCGCGGAATCCTTTCCGAATTTCCTGAACTCTGCGGCGTCGAGCAGGACCTGATCGACCGCTGCGCACGAAAGGAAGTCGGGGACCGCTTCGCGCAACTCATGCGCGATTACGCGGCTCGTGCAAAGGCCGTCCTTTCCGGATTCGAAATGAATCCCTCGCCCGGAAACATCCGCGACGGCTTGCTCACCGACGCCATGAAGTCCGCGGGCGCCGCCAAGAAGGGCGGCACCTCTCCCGTGACCGCCGTTCTCGATTATCCTGAGTATTCGAGCGAGCCGGGCCTCAATCTCCAATGCACGCCGGGCAATGACGTCGAGTGTGTAACCGCTCAAGTCGGCGCGGGTGCAAACGTCGTGTTGTTCACTACCGGCCTTGGCACGCCAACTGGCAATCCCATCGCCCCGGTCTTGAAACTTTCCACCAATTCGAATCTCGCCCGGCGCATGCCGGATATCATTGACATCGACTGTGGTGGCATCATCTCCGGAGAAACGACCATCGAGCAGATGGGCGAGACCATTCTGGAGCGCGTCATTCAGGTCGCAAGCGGTGAAGCCCGCACCAAAGCGGAAATGCTTTCTCAAGACGATTTTATTCCGTGGAAAAGAGGAGTCTCCCTCTGACCAACGCCGGGAAAAAGTCGAACGCGTTTCGCCTTGACGGCAAAGTCGCCGTCGTAACCGGCGCCGCCAGCGGCATTGGACGCGCCATCGCGCGGCGATTTGCACAGGAAGGCGCCGTCGTGCGCGTCGTGGACCTCAACGAGAAAGATGCAAGCGCGGCTGCCCAGGAAATCACCGCAGCCGGCGGATGCGCCACGGCTCACGTCTGCGACGTCGGAAATCAGCTTAACGTAGCGGAACTGTTTAGAACTTTGGCTGCGCAGAAGACCATCAATATTCTCGTGAACTGCGCCGGCATCTCCCATATCGGCAACCTCGAATCCACCACCGAAGCCGACTTTGACCGCATTTTTCTCGTAAACGTCAAAGGCACTTACAACTGTATGTACGCTGCGATTGACTCGATGAAGGCCAACGGCGGCGGAGTCATTGTCAATATGGCCTCCATTGCGGCTACTGCCGGCCTGGCCGACCGCTTTGCTTACTCGATGAGTAAAGGCGCGGTCTTATCTATGACTCTTTCCGTTGCGCGGGATTACTTGCCGCATAAGATTCGCTGCAATTGCATTTCGCCCGCGCGCGTTCACACCGCCTTCGTGGACGGTTACTTGAAAAAGAATTATCCCGGCCGTGAAAGGGAAATGTTTCAAAAACTTTCGGAAACGCAGCCCATCGGCCGCATGGCCGATCCGGAAGAAGTGGCTGCGCTGGCCCTGTTTTTATGTTCCGACGAAGCGGCTTTCATCACCGGCACGGATTATCCGATCGACGGCGGGTTTTTCAATCTCCACGGATGAGCAGGTAGGAATTTGTGTCTCGGTGGAAAATGAGAATCGATGCGCACCAGCACTTCTGGCAATACAACGCCGTCCGCCATTCCTGGATAACTGAAGAGATGTCCCTCCTCAAGCACGATTTCATGCCTGAGAATCTCGACGACGACCGCAAAGCCAACAACATTGACGCCACCATCGCCGTCCAGGCCGACCAATCCGAGGAAGAAACGCTCTTTCTCCTCCAACTCGCCCAGCGCAATTCCAGCATTGCTGGCGTCGTCGGCTGGGTCGACCTTTGCTCACCGCACGCCGCCAAGCGCCTGAGGCACTTCTCGCAGTTCGACAAGCTCTGCGGCTTTCGCCACCTTGCCCAGGACGAACCCGATGACCGTTTCCTGGTTCACCCGGATTTCCTCCGCGGGATCGCCTCTCTCCGCGAATTCGGCTTCACCTACGACATTTTGATTTATCCCGACCAGTTGCCCACCGCCCTCGAACTCGTCGCCCATTTTCCCGAACAAAAATTCGTCATCGACCACATCGCCAAGCCCGAAATCAAAGCCCGCAGCCGCTCCGGTTGGGCAGCGCTCATGCAAAATATCGCCGCGAAGCCCAACGTCTATTGCAAACTTTCCGGGCTGGTCACCGAAGCCGACTGGAAAAATTGGAAGAAAGAAGATTTTCGGCCGTACTTGGATGTAGTATTCGGTGCGTTTGGCCCGAAGCGTCTGATGTTCGGCTCCGATTGGCCGGTGTGCCTGCTCGCGGCCAGTTATCAGCAGGTGGTGGAAATTGTCGAAGACTACGTTCAGGATTGCGCGCGCGACATCAAGGATAAAATTTTCGGCGACAACGCGGCGGAATTTTATCAACTGAAAGCGGCGAAACGTGGACTTGCAGCTTAAAGACAAGGTGGTCCTCGTCACCGGGGGCGGGAAGGGAATTGGCGCGGCCATCGTCCGCGATTGCGCGCGCGAAGGCGCCGTCCCTGTCTTCGTAGACAAAGACGTGGAAGCCGCCAACCAGCTCAAAAAGGAATTGTGCGACTCCGGCGCGAAGTGCGGCCTCATCATCGCCGACGTCATCTCTCCCGAAGCTTGCGCCGGCATCGTGGACCAAACCCTCCGCGAATTCGGCCGGCTCGATGTGCTCGTCAACAACGTCGGAGTGAACGACAACGTCGGCCTCGAAACCGGTTCGCCCGAAAAATACGTCAAGTCGCTGCAGCTGAATCTGCTGCATTACTACAACATGGCGCACTACGCTCTCCCCGCGCTGAAAAAGACGCAAGGGAACATCGTAAACATCGCCTCCAAGGTCGCCATGACCGGCCAGGGCAAAACTTCCGGCTACACTTCCGCGAAGGGCGCGATCCTTTCTCTCACGCGCGACTGGGCTTGCGAGTTGCTCCCCTACGGAATGCGCGTCAACGCCCTCGTTCCCGCCGAAGTCATGACTCCTCTTTACAAGTGGTGGCTCAACACGTTTCCCAATCCAGAGGAAAAGCTCCAGCATATCGTCTCCAAAATACCTCTCGGCAAGCGCATGACGCAGCCGGAAGAGATTGCCGCCATGGTTCTGTTCCTGATTTCGCCGCAGGCCAGCCACATCACCGGCCAGCACGTTCTCGTGGATGGCGGTTACGTGCATCTCGACCGCGCTCTGACGTAAGCTCTGCACCTCGACCATCTTCTGCACGGAGGAAACTTGGCAGCCCAATCCGCCTCTCTCACCGAACAAAAGTATGTTCTCCCCTTCGTACTGATCACCAGTCTCTTTTTCCTCTGGGCTTTCGGCGTCAACCTCAACGACGTGCTCATTCCGCACTTCAAAGCCGCCTTCAGCCTCAGCGACTTCCAGTCCTCTTTCATCCAGGTGGCCTTCTTCGGTGGCTACTTTCTCGCGGCACTGATCGCCGGGCGCCTTATGGAACGCATCGGCTACAA
>WNGQ01000324.1_pt1 | contig 48614 bp, 45 predicted proteins | sample 5407661 | NCBI WGS metagenome assembly WNGQ01 (sample SAMN13153382, study PRJNA577476) | soil metagenome | isolation source: 60 cm soil or saprolite under Garry oak tree replicate 2 | place: USA:California | collected 2016-06-15 | reverse complement strand
GTCGGGTTGGAGGCGTGGTTCCGTATGACTTTCGGCCACCAACGTGGGAACGCATACGCTCGGCCTACTGGAACCCCGAACGCTCGACGAGCCCAGGACGGAGCGCCAGAGTCGGGCCCCCATTTCAGTAGGCGGTGTGGAGGACAGCGTTGGAGTCAGTCTCATAGCGCATCTGATACTTGGATTACGCGGTAACGCTACGCATCCTCGCCGCACGGATCGTGCGTACGAGAGTCGGCCGCCCTAACGTGACTGGCTATATGTAGTAGGCCAATGAGCTCTCCGGCACTATATATAGTTGGCTGGGGAGGAAGGATTCGAACCTTCAACCTTCTGATCCAGAGTCAGCTGCGCTACCGTTGCGCCACTCCCCAAACACCCGGTCTGGGCCGGCCGCCTATTCTAGCCAGCGCCCGAACCAACCCTTTATCGCCGGTTTTCCACATGCTTTCCACACCTGTGGTCGCCTGGCGGCCTTCCGCCGCCTACCTGTCCCGACCGGGTAGGCTACCGGCTAGCCGCGTTCGCGGCCGCGGCCGCGTGACGATCCCGACGTCGGCTCTCGGGTGCTCATCCGGATCGAGAGCGGCGGTGGAGCGCCGATCAGGCGATCGAACATGGATTCGAGCAGGCGTTTGGCCTGGTAGAGATTGACCGCCCAGCCGACCCCGAACACTCGATCGCTGAACAATCCGTCCGACTCGGGGTTCCAGTAGGCCGAGCGTATGCGTTCCCACGTTGGTGGCCGAAAGTCATACGGAACCACGCCTCCAACCCGACCGTGCCAGGTCCGTTCCTCTTCGGGTTTGGACAGCTCGGTCGCGACTGCAGCCACGACCAGTCCGACGACCGCAACCCGGATCAGACGGCGCAGCCCACGTAAAGTACGCATACTTCGAATTGAAGAGTATTCCAACGATAACCTTTGACGTCTTGAACCCGTTCCGGCAGGTGGGGTAGATGGCCACCAGGTTCCAGTCCACGACACGCTGGCTGCGATGGCTCACACCGGGTCTCGAGATCAAGCGGTGGCTCTTGCTGCTCATGCTCGCCGAGCTCGTTCTCGTGCTCGGACTGGCATACATCCTCAAGGCCTTCTACGAGACCGCCACCCTGCCCGGCCAGTTCTACTACATCACGCTGCAGTTCCTCCCCCACTGGCTGCGCGCGATCATCTTCGGCACCCTCGGCGTCGGGCTCCTGATCTACAGCTACGTGAAGCTGACGCAATCTGTACTTGGTCCATTCCTTCCCGGAAACTCGACGGCGAGCGTCGTCGACGTGATCCACGCGTTCCGGTTGAAGGGACGCGGGCCGCGCATCGTGGCCATCGGCGGCGGAACGGGACTGAGCTCGCTCCTCCGCGGCCTCAAGACCTACACGTCAAACCTCTCGGCCATCGTTACGGTCGCCGACGACGGCGGTTCGTCGGGACGGCTTCGTGACGAGTACCGCATCCTTCCGCCTGGCGACTTCCGCCAGTGCCTCATCGCGCTGGCGGATGCCGAGCCGCTCATGAAGCAGCTCTTCGACCATCGCTTCAAGGAGGGATCGCTCAACGGCCACTCCTTCGGGAACCTCTTCATCATGGCCATGGCCGACGTCACCGGAAACTTCGAGCACGCGCTGCGGGAGTCGGGGAAGGTGCTCGCGGTCAAAGGCACGATCGTGCCCTCGACCCTGCAGGACGTGACGCTGGTGGCTTCGATCAACGGGCGCTCGGTCGAGGGTGAGTCGAAGATCCCGAAACAAAACGCGCCGATCAGCCATGTGTTCTTGAAGCCCGACGGCGCGCAGGTGAATCCCGAGGCGTCACAGGCGATCCTCAACGCGGAGCTGGTCGTGATCGGCCCCGGATCGCTCTACACGTCGATCCTGCCGAATCTCCTCGTGGAAGGCATGGTCGAAGCGATCAAAGCTTCACCGGCGCTCAAGGTGCTCGTGTGCAATCTCGCGTCGCAGCAAGGCGAGACCGACGGGTACGACGTGAACGACTACCTGCGGGTGATCCACGACCACGTGGGCTCGAACATGTTCGACTTCGTGCTCGTCAACTCCAACCACTCGCACCAGCCGACGGGCGGCCAATCCCAGGTCATCTTCAAGTCCGACGACGCGATCAAGCATCCAGAGGTTCGATTCATCCCCGCCGACGTCGTCAACGTCCGCATCCCGTCCCACCACGACCCTGACAAGCTGGCTCGGGCGATCATGCGGAAGGTCTGGCAGGCTTAAGGCAGCGTCCGCGCCTCGGGTTTCTGAGCTCGCCATCGGCTGAAGACCTCGACGATGATCGCGGCCGCGGCGACGTAGACAAATCCGTCGAGTGCGTCGACGACGTAATGCTCGCCGAGGTAAACGATGCTGAGCGCAACGGCCAGCGTCCAACCGATCAGGGCGATCGACAGCCATCGATACCTGCGCCATGCGTAGACGGCGGCCAGCGCGGGAAAGGCGGCATGGAGTGATGGGAAGGCCGCGAACTGATTGGGATTGAGGTGCGTGTACAGGGGCGACACCCAGTAGTTCGGACCCCAGAGCTTGTCGACGGTCTCGTTGAGGACCTTGTGCACGACCTCTTCTCCCCCGCCGGCGCTCGCGCGAAATTGATACCACGGCGGAGCCGAGGGCCAGAAAAGGTACGTGATGAACGCGAGCAGCGCCATCACCAGAAGAGCCGCGATGAAGCGCCGGAAATGGTCGCGACTGCGGACCCAGAAGATGAACCCCACCACGATCGGCAGGGGAAAGTGCATGAAATAGAAGAACATCGCGATGAGGTCCTGCGGGCTCACGGCGTCGGATCGGTAGAAGGCGTTCTGCAGCGTGACCGTGGGCAGCGTGCCGGCGAAGAGGCCGCGCTCCAGGCCCGAAAGATCATGCGGCGCGAACCCCGTCTTCGCCGCAAACCCTCGCATCGCCTCGTACGCGAAGAACAGGAGCAGGAAAGGGGCCCAGTCGACGATGAACGAACGGCCCCGACCGAGCGCGATGGCGATGACGAGCAGCGCCAGCACCACCCACTCGGGCTCGATCGAGATGCCGCGCCACAACATCACGCCGAAGATCAGCGCCAGGTAGAGGACGCTGCCGACGAGGACGATGCGCGGGCGGCGGGGCTGCGCCCGCTCGACCTCAGCCGGTGCGGACAACCGCGACCGCTGCGATCTCGACCGTCACTGAAAAGGGCAACGCATGGGCGCCCACCGCGACCCGTGTGTGCTTGCCGGCTTCGCCAAGCACTTCCGCGATGAGGTCTGACGCGCTGTTCATCACCTTCGGCTGATCGCCAAAGTCTTCAGTCGACAGGACAAATCCTGTGAGCTGCACCACCTGCTCGACCTTGTCCAGCCCGGCCGCGGCCTCCATCTGGGCCAGCAGGCTGAGCGCGCATGCGCGGGCGGCATCCTGTGCCTGCTCTACGCTCACCTGATCCGGACAGCGGCCGGTCAGGCGCTTGCCGTCCCGGGCCGATATCTGTCCGGCGATGTACACGAGGGATCTGCCGTCTCCGATCGGCACCAACCGCGTGGGGATGTACGACGCGAGCGGAACCGGCGGGGCGGGAAGCTCGAGGCCCAGGTCGCGGAGTCGCTCGTGCGGCGATGTCATTGAGTGGCGAGTCTACCTACGGCTGCCGCGGAAATGCGAGACCGCGGCCAGCGCCAGGACGAGCAGCGCCGCCACGCCGAGGGCGATGTACGGCGTCTGCGACGACGAGAGTGGGCGCAGGAAATCGAGCAGCCCGTTCTGATTGTTCTGGCTGATTCGAACGCCGCTTGCGGTTGGGGTCGCGGTGGCCGAGCCTCGCGGCGATGCCCCAGTGTCGTGATACGCCCACAAAGCGGGGCTGTGATCCGACGCTCGGAACGTTGCAACGTACAGGATGGGCGCCTCGTCGTTCGAAACGGCCAGCGCTGTGATCGACGCGATCGGCGGCACCAGCCACGTGAAGTTCTTGCCTGAGTCACGCGTCAGCCACAGACCGCCTGTTCGCGACCCACCTCCGTCGCTGGCCACATAGAAGCGGTCGTAATGATCGGTGACGAAGGCAATCTGCGTGTAGTCGATGGATGGGAGCAGGTCACCGCCGCTGAGAGGTGAGAAGGTTGCTCCGTTGTCCCTGGACAGAAACAGGCCCGAGTTCGTGCCGGCGACCAGCGGCCGCACGTTACCTGTCGGCGGCAGGGGTCCCGCCGCAAGCCGGGAGATGACCGTGCCGCTGATGGGAGCGGTGATCGAGCTCCATGTCGCGCCTGCGTCAGTGCTCTCGTAGAGCGGCGGACCGGCCACGCTTGTGGACGTGTCGCTGCCGGCGACGAGTCGGACAGGAGGGTGAATTGCTGCCACCGTGAGGGCGTCGATGCTCGTGTTGGGCAGTCCAGACTGCTTCCACGAGCTGCCATCAGAGCTGACGTAAACACCGTTGTCGGTGCCTGTCGCAACGAGCGCGAGCGCGAAAGCAAACACACGCACGTCTCGCCCATCCAGGCCACTGACCACGTTCCACTTCGCTCCGCTGTCAGTGCTGATCAGCGCGCCACCTCCGCGGGTGCCGGCCAGCACGAGCCCGGCCGCGTACGGGCTGAAGGCGATGGTCGTCACAGGAACACGTCCGCTATGAACCGCGGTCCATGTCGAACCGCCGTCAGTGGAGCGCAGCAGCGAACCCTGCGAACTTCCCGCGATGACCGAGTGAGCGTCAGCGGGATCGACCGCAAGCGCGAACACCGGTGAGCGGCCTTGCTGGGGGAGCTGGGTCAGGCCCACCCACGTCGAGTCGGGGAGCGTCTCGGCGATGGCGCCGGCGCTGACGATGAAAACCCCGATCAACGCCACCAGCGTCGCGGCAAGACGTCGGCTGGAAAGCGACACGAGCCTGCCGATTATCACCCAAACGGCTGGCCTCCCAGTCCCATGGGGAGGTCCGGCCGCGCCCGGCCAGGGCGCCGCCGGGAAGGGGCGCACGGCATCAGCAGGGAGCCCAGATCCCTACAATCCATGCGTGCTGGCTCGCGCCGGGGCCTGGCTTGACCGGGCCGCATTCAATCCGGCTTCTCTTCCGGATGGCCTCATCGTCGGGATCGCGCTGACGCCTCCGGTCGCGGCCGGTCTCCTCATCTTCAAGCTCCCCGCCGTCGAGATGCTGGGCGCCGCGCTCGCGCTTGGTCTGGGCGGACAGCTGCTGGTTTTTCTGCTCTGGCGCCGTCAGGTCGCACGACCGCAGGCGAGCCCTCTCATCGCCGCGGTGTTCGGGGCTGCCTTGGTCGGTGCCGGCGCGCCTCTCGCGGTCACGATCGCGATCTCCGCCCTGGCTGTGATCCTCGAGGTGCTCCGCGCCCGATACGTCCCCGCGATCCGTGCGCAGGTCGGCCTCCTGGCATACGCGGCCGTGGCGCTGATCACACGGGGGGCTCCCTTTGCATACGTGAACCCGGTCACAGGCCGTCAGTTTTCGGACCCGATCGGACTCTGGTTCCACTATTTCGGGCCGCAGGCCGCTCCCATCGACGCCGTGCGCCTATATGTCGGCAACGTGCCCGGGCCCGTTTTCGCGACGTCGCTGCTCGCTGTCGCCATCGCCATCGCATGGTTGGCGTACGCGCGCCGGCTGAGCCTGGTCGTGCTCGCGACATTCTTGCTCGGAGCCCTGGTGCCGATCTACCTGTTCCATTGGGATCTGGTGTTCCACCTCGACAGCGGGCCGACATGGTTCGTGGCCGGACTGCTGCTTGCGGACCGCCGCCTGCTTCCCGGCTCGTGGGCCGTGCGGCCCGTGATCGGGCTCGTGGGAGGCATCTTTGCGGTCGGACTCCGTGGCAGGGGCTACGGAATCGAGGCCGCGTTGTTCACGGTCGCGGGGATCCAGGCGGCGATGGCTGTGGTGGCGGTGATCATGTGGGGCGCCGCGCTCCTACGCGAGCGATGGCAGAGGAATCGCCGGCTCAAGCAGCGCGAGGCGCAGCTTCGGGTGGTCAACGGCGACGTCTCCCGGGCCAGCTAAACCGAAGCGACCTTCACTATCGCCTCCGACAGGGCCAGCGCAGCGGCGATTTCATCAGCACGGACACGAACGTCCTTCATTACCGGCTGGGCCAGCTTGCGAAAGGGCGAGACGGACACGACCAGGGCGTTCTTGGAGACCTGGTGCGACCAGGTCGCGACCACACGGCCGTCAACCAGCACCACCGGCGAGATCCAACCCGCTATACGGCTGACGCGCCAGCGGTACTGCGCGTCGAAGAGGTGGTCGCGGCTGGAGTGGCCCATCAGGTAGGGGTCGAAGCCTGGCAGCAGATGCACACCTGAGGCGGGTTGCGCCGTCGTGATGGCGTCGAGATCCGCGGCCAGGATGTCTGCGCGCTTGCCTTCGATGCTGACGGGCGCGAGCTCGGCGGTCATGCCCGTCCAGGCGGCCTTGCCGATTCCGGGCCAGTTGCCCCACCAGCGTGCGAAGTCGTTCTTGGTCGCGGGCCCGTACCCGCGGAGGTATCGGCGGCCCATCTCGACGAGGGCAGTCTCGGAGTCCATTTCGCGCCAGCGCCCCAACCACTTGCGCGGCTGAACGAAGGTCACGCTCTGACCGCGACTGGGGCCAAAGCACAGCATGCCTTTCCGAGCGACAGGCTTCAGGAGGCCGCCCCATCCCGACTTGAGCGCGATCTGGATGCGCTCCGAGCGGCCCTGGCCGACCTTTGCAATCAGCTCTTCGCGCGTGAGCGCCTGCCCGTCCAGTGCATCGCCGACGGCCCGGATCACGTCCGTGAACTCGCGCTCCGTCAGCTGCGTGTACTTCAGCCACGCGGCCGGGCTTCGGACCAGGTGGCTGCTCATCGCGGCGGTGAGCACGGGCAAGTCCTCCGCGGGGACGAGGTGGAGCGTCCCGCGCATGAGCCAGGTCTTGACGAGCGTCTTGTCTTTCCACAGCGCTTTCCGAACGTCGTCGACCGTGCAATCCGCGCGCACCGCCACCTGGAGCTCGGCCGCGGACATGACCTGCGCCTGCGCGCCACCGATGTCGCCCACGACGCGCGCGAGATCCTTCTTCGGCCCCCGCCGAATCAGATGGTGGCGTGTCAACCGGAATGCGTGCACCTGCTCCCACCTGAGCTCGGCGGCTGCTGCGGGCGTGCCTTTCAATCCACCGAAATGATCGGACTTTCCGGCGGGGCTCTTCAGGACGCGATCTGAAGTGCTGAGACCTTGATCCACGGATCGCCGCCGTCGATCGTGAACCAGACATTCACGGCATGGACCACATGTTTCAAGACACCGCAATCGGCGGTTTGGTTACGTCAAGCGGCCGGGCGTCAGTCGAACAGCTTGCGGCCTCGGGTCACGAACTGGTCGCGCCTGGGTCCCGTGCCGACGAGGTCGATGGGTGCGCCGATGAGCTCCCCGACCCGATCCACGTAATCGCGGCAGGCCTGCGGCAGGTCCTCCCAGCAGGCTGCGCCGCCGATCGCCTGCTGCCAGCCGGGCATGTCCTCGTACACGGGCTCGCAGTGCTTGTAGTGGGAGATGTTCGCCAGCGGATGGTCGAAGCGCCGGCCGCGGAAGTTGTAGCCCGTGCAGATCTTCAGGAAGGGCTGCTCGTCGAGGATGTCCAAACGCATCAGGGCGGCGGATCCCACCCCGTTCACCTTGACCGCGTAACGTGCGACGGCGGCGTCGAACCAGCCGATGCGTCGGGCCCTTCCGGTCACCGTGCCGAACTCGTGGCCTCGCTCGCGGATCTGGTCGCCGATCTCGTCGAGGAGCTCGGATGGCATGGGTCCATAGCCGACCCGCGAGGTGTAGGCCTTGAAGACGCCGATGGTCAGGTCGATCCGCGTCGGCGGAATCCCGCTGCCGGTAAGGGCGCCGCCGGCGGTGGGGTTGGAGCTGGTGACATATGGATAGGTGCCGAAGTCGAGGTCGAGCATCGTCGCCTGGGCGCCCTCGAGAAGGATGTTGGCGCCGGAGTCGAGCGCGTCCTGGATGAGCGGGAAGGTGTCCTTGATGAAGGGATCGAGCTCTCGGGCATAGCCCATGTATTCGGCGAGCATGTTTTCCCAGTCGTAGGGTTCCCGCTCGTAGAGCTTGGTCAGGACAGGGTTCTTGACCTGCCCGACGACGAAGGCCAGCTTCTTGCGCATGAACGCCTCCTTCTGGAGGTCGCCGATGCGGAAGCCGATGCGCCGGATCTTGTCGGAATATGCAGGCCCGATACCGCGCCAGGTGGTCCCCAGGCGGTCGTCGCCGCGGGATTCCTCCTCGAGCTGGTCGAACAATGGGTGGTAGCGCATGACCATGTGCGCGCGCTCGCTGACGACGAGCTTCTTCGGCTCGATCCCCCGCTCGCGCAGCTGCGAGATCTCGCGCAGCAGCACGATGGGGTCGACCACGACGCCGTTGCCGATGACGCAGGTGCAGTGCTCGTAGAGGATGCCGGAGGGCATCAGCTGGAACTTGAACTCGCCATGCTCGGTGACGACGGTGTGGCCGGCGTTGTTGCCGCCCTGGGTGCGGATGACCATCTGGGCCTTCGAGGCGAGGTAGTCGATGACCTTGCCTTTGCCCTCGTCGCCCCACTGGCCGCCGACCAGGATGATGACCACTACTTAACTAAGTCCCAACAATCGGAAGGAGAGCAGCGCCCCTTGCCCGGCCGCTTGCGGCCGGGTCGGCATTCCGCTGGGGCCCCCGCGACTTCTGTCGCGGGAGCGCGTGAGGGGAAACAGGCTGTTTCCCCTCATTATTCTGTGCCGGGCTCGGGCCGCCTCGTCTCCAGGTTGTAGAAGCGCGTGTGGTCGCGGCGGAACTTGAGCTCGATCATGCCGGTCGGGCCGTTCCGGTGCTTGGAAACGATCACCTCCGCAATGCCAGGGCGCTCATCGGATTTGTAGTACTCGGGCCGGAAAAGGAACATCACGAGGTCCGAGTCCTGCTCAATCGAACCAGACTCGCGAAGGTCGCTGAGGATCGGCCGTTTGTCCGGACGTTGCTCTGGTGCGCGGCTCAACTGAGAGATGGCGAGCACAGGTATGCGAAGTTCCCGGGCAAGACCTTTGAGCGCCCTCGAGATCGACGACACCTCTTGCACTCGATTGTCGTCTCCACGTGAGCGACCATGCATGAGCTGCAGATAGTCGACGATGATCATGTCGATCCCATGGCGCATCTTCGCCTGGCGGGCTTTCAACTGCAGGGTGAGCTCATCCATGACTGGCGTGTCATCGATATAGATGGATGCCTCACCCAATGGCCCTAGGGAATTGGAAACGCGGTCAAATTCCGCCTCGCTAAGCAGCCCACGGTGAAGACGCTGAGCGTCTATTTGTGCCTGTTCGGTGAGAAGCCGTTCAGTCAGCTGCTCCTTCGACATCTCAAGGCTGAATATCGCGATTGATTTCTTGTTTTCAAGGGCTGCATGCAGGCCGACATTGAGCGCAAATGACGTGTTGTGGACCAGGATGTCCTGGGCGATGAAGTTGTTCGTGTCGGGCACCGTGAGGTCATACACCTGGTGCTCGCCGGTGGCTTCTATGGAAACGATCTCGTCCCAATAGAGGTCGTCGCTCGCGATCTGACGCAGGGCCGCGTCGTTCAGGACGTCCGCATATGCCGCAAGTCGGGCTGAGGGCAGACCGCGCGACGTGTGAGGGTTGAATCCTCGTACCTCTGAATGGGGCTCGCCGGCCCGCCGTGCCACATCCATCAACGTCATGCCGCGCTGGTCGGCAGAGAATCGAACGTCTGACCAGATTTCCTTCGACAGGTGGCCGACGTTGCTCCGTCGGTCGGGTAGCACGCTCGTGAAACGTCTCGACTTCTCGCCAATCCAGCCGATCTGCGTCTGGTAACGGCGCACAGATTTGGGCTCAGTGATCTCGACGCGCCAGCAGCGGTCCTTCTTCTTCCACAGCTTGGCGATGATTCCAAACCGCACCAGAGCGTGATGCATGTCCTGAGCCAGACCCTCGGACGCGACGGCAAACTCGATTCGTGGATATCCGCTCATGGAATAGACCGTCCCGTCGCAGCTCATCAGCGCCCTGATCAGCTCGGCGAGGCGAGGACGATTCCATTTCCAAGCGCAATCAGGAAATCGCTTTTCCTCGGCCTTCTTGCCCCAGAGCCGAAGATCCTTAAGCCACGACTTGACAGGGTTCCTGCGTCCAAATGCCAGATCTCGAGACGCGTGGTAGGCGATGCCTCTCCGCCTGACGTGGACTCCCGGGAACTGCGCTGATAACGCGGTGCGGTAATCGGACACGATGTCCGGATCTGCATTCGTGATGCTCGGTGTGGAGCCTGTGAGCGCTCCTTCCGCAATGTAGTAACCCACGAGTCTGACTAGCTCGAGGGGCCACGACTCGTCTCGTCCAAAACATGGCAGCCAACGAGGCACGGCAATGCGGCTACCAATCGCAATGTCGTGCAACGGGCGCCAACCGGACACGGTCAGAAACGGATGATGACCGGTAACCTCAACAGTGCGACCCGTGCGAGTTGTGACTTTGAAGCAGGGCTTGACACCGCTGTCCACCCAGGCGTGTACGTCTTGCAGGCCAACCGACCCATTCCATGCGAAGCCGAATACGGTTGGCATCCGCTGACGAATGGCCTCTTCAATCGTCAAGCGCTCGCCGGTGGCCGGATTGATAACGAGACTATCATGTTTTACACACTTTCCCATACTCGGTCGCCCCGCCACGATGATCAGGTCCGAGTCCTTGAACCCGCCCGTCATTCGGTCCAGGTCGTGGAAACCCGAAGGCACCCCCACCACGCCCTGCCCGCTCTCCATCTGCAGCGAGATGCGCTCCATCGCCGGACCGAGCAGGTCGTACAGCTTCGACAGCTCGCGCTGGTCGCGGTCGTCGGCGACGCTGAACACCAGCGACTGGGCCTGGTTGATCGCCTCCTCCGCCTCCACCCCATCGTCGTAGCCGAAGCCCGCGATGTTGGCCCCCGCCGAGATCAGGCGCCGCTTGTACGCCTTCTCCTTGATGATCCGGCCGTAGTACTCGATGTTGGCCGAGGTCGGCACCGAGCTCTGCATCGACGCAAGCTGAGCCCGCCCGCCGATGCGATCGAGCATTCCCATCGTCTGCAGCTGCGCGGCGAGGGTGACGTTGTCGATCGGCTCCCCGGCTGCGAACAGGTCGAGTGCCGCGCGGTAGACCTGCCCGTTGTTCTCCCGGTAGAAGTCCTCTGGGTGCAGGAACTGCAGCACCTTCGCGATCGAGAGGGGGTCGAGGAGGATGGAGCCGAGCACCGACGTCTCGGCGTCGAGGTCGTGGGGTGGCACCCTCCCGGGTGTGAGCGCGATCGTCGCCATGCCGGGAACCTGCTACCGGTCCTGCGTGACGATCACATTGACGTGGGCGGCCACGTCGCGGTGGAGCTTCAGGTCCACCTGGTGCTCGCCCAGCGTCTTGATGGGCTCCTTCATGTCGATCTTGTGGCGATCGATCTCGACCCGGTGCTGAGCCTTCAGCGCGGCGGCGATATCCTGGTTGGTGATCGAGCCGAAGGCTTTGTCCTCGGCGCCCACCTTCAGCCGCACCACGACCGTCTTGTTGTGGATCTCGTCGGCCAGAGCCTGCGCATCGACGCGGTCTTTCGTTTCCCGCTTCACGGCCGCATCGCGAAGCCGCTTCGCCTCCGCCTCGACGCCCTTGCGCGCCAGTACTGCCAGCTTCCGGGGAAGAAGGAAGTTGCGGCCATATCCGTCCGTGACCTCCTTCACATCGCCGGCCTTGCCGACATTGGCGACGTCTTTGGTCAACATCACGCGCACTTTTCCCTAGCCCTCCGATACCGGTTGATAAGAGTCGCCGCGTGTCAGGCGCGCGCGGATGCGACCGGCGATGCGGCCGGTGCCTTCTCGCGCGGCCGACATCGTGTCTCGAACATCGCGATCGAAAACGCTCTCGCCCGCCTTCAACGCCTCCTCGTGCTCGCGGCGGACGTCCTCAGGGCACGCCTCGATGAACGTCTTCACCGCCAACACCGCAAGAGCGAGCATGTCCAGCTCGCCGAGAACCGGCACCCAGGCCGGGAAGTCGATCGGGCTGACGATCAGGGCCATAGCCCCCAGAACCGCCGCTTTCGGGGCGGCTGGAACCCTCGGGTCACGCAGCAGGCAGTACGCCAGCTTGCCATGCCGCGGCACCTCGATGAGAACCTCTTTTGCGCGCGAAAGGACAGGATGCATGGGGGCCGCCAAAGCCTACAGCTTTTCCGCCCCCACGGAAAAGCTACTTAACTTAGCCTTTCGCCATGTCCGTGGCGACGATCGTGCCTGAGACCAGGTTTGGCAACCTCCGCCACGCCGCTCTTGCAAGCCTCTGGTTCGGATTCAACTTTCACTGGCTGCCGATCGGCTTCGTCCTGATCCAGAGCCAGCTTCGCGACCTGGTCCCCCACGACGTTTTTGGGTCTTCGTTGGGGACGATGGTTGGCGTCGGCGCCATATTCGCGGTGGCGGTGCCACCTCTGGTGGGCCAGCTCTCCGACTACCTGTACACGCCGTGGGGAAGGCGCCGGCCGGTCATCTTCATCTGCACCATCCTCAACCTGGTCGGCCTGGGCATCATGATGACCGCCCACAGCTACGCCCAGCTCTTCGTCGGGTACATGTGGATCCAGCTCTTCGCCAACGCCGCCGGCGCCGCTTATGCAGGCGTGATCCCGGACGTCGTTCCGAACCCCGAGTTCGGCCGCGCCAGCGGCTACCTCGCAGCGATGAACATGGCGGGCGGCCTGGCCGGGGTCGGCACGACGTCAGTGCTCGCGGGCGCACACCAGCTCGTGTGGGCGTACGCAGTCATCGGCGCCGTAACGGTGCTGACCATGATTCCGGCCCTGGTCGCCTCCAGGGGCGAAGGAATGACACGCATCCAGCGGGCGCCGCGGATTCCTCTGGTGGAATCAGCGCGGAACTTCGTCGCGCCACTCCACAGCGGCGACTTTGCATGGGTGATCTTCACTCGCCTCATGGTCACGGCGGCCATCACGATCGTCGCCTATTTCCTTTCCCCCTTCTTCCACGACGTGGTGCACGTGGGCAATGCGGACCAGTTCACGTCGAACTGGCTCGCCATCGTGTTCGTGTCCGCCATCCCATTTGGAATCACAGGTGGCCTTATATCGGATCGCCTCGGCCGAAAGATATTCGTCTACCTCAGTGGCGCTGCACAGAGCCTGGTCGCATTGATCTTCATCGCCCTCTACCCGACCCAGATCCCGCTGGTTCTGGCGATGGCAGCGATATACGGCCTCGGTTACGGGCTCTACTACGCAGTCGACTGGGCGCTTGCCTGCGACACTCTCCCGGACCCCACGAAGTCCGCCAAAGACATGGGCCTGTTTCACGTCGCACAGACCCTTCCTCAAACCATCGCCCCGGCAATCGGGGGCTTTCTTCTCGACTACTTCAACCATGCATCCCCAAACTCCGGTTACCGTGCGGTGTTCGGAAGCGCGATCCTCTTTTTCGTCCTCGGGACGGTTTTCGTCAGCCGAATCAAATCGGTGCGTTAGCCCGTTCTCTCCGGACCGCCAGCAGGCTCGCAATCCAGAGTGCGGCGATCCCAACTACGCCGACCTCGGCCAGCAGTCTCAAGACGACGAGGTTCGAGTAGCCCGACACCAGCAAGACCTGGAACGCGTGGTGGCCCGGCCCGATCAGTGCCCAGCCGAGCGCGACCAACCCGAGCACCGTCCGGTCGTGTCTACGGATCGCCCAGGCTACAAGCACGAGGATGGGCAGCAGCAAGAGCACTAGATGCGTGCCCCACGAGTAGCTGGCCACGATTGGGGTAACGGCTACAGCTGCGGCGGCTTCCAGCGCCCTACCGGTGGCGCTGGATGACGGCCTCCGCAGCACCGCAAACGTCACGACGACGGCGGCTATCGCGATGAGTGCCGTGATGATCCTGGCCGCGACGGGGGCGCCCCGCGCCGCGCCCAGGAAAGTGTCCGGCGCGAGCAGGCGCGCGATGGTGCCGCCCGGCGAATGGTTCTCGAAGAAGCCAGTCCCGGCGCCGATCGCCGGCACCACCTTGAACACGTACTCCAGCAAGTACTGCGGCGCCGCGATCAGCCACAGTCCCAGGCCCGCGGCGGCCGCCACCGCGAGCATCGACCAGCGCCGCGCCCACAAGACGAGCAGGCCGACCGGCGCCTGGATCAGCTTCAAGGCCACCCCAATGCCAAGCGCCGCGCCGCCCCACCACCGGCCGGCGACCCACGCGAGCAGCCACACGCCTGAAAGCGCCAGCAGCAGGAGATTGATCTGACCTTCGACGATGTTCGCCGCCGTTGGCTCGAATGCCAGTGCGGCGAGCACCAGGAGCGCGGCCAGCTGCCAATCCCGCACCTGCAGCGCGCGCAGGACGCAGACGAGAAAAACGACCAGAGACGCATTGAGCAGGATGACCGCCGCGGACGCGAGCGCATGGCTGTCGACGCCGACCGCAGGCTGAAGGAGCCAGGCCAGCGGCAGCGGCGTCACGTATTGCGGCCCGGTCGGCTCCAGGCAGCCCATCGTCTGGCAGAGGTCGTAGGGGTCTTGCCCGGCGGCGAGCCGTCCCGCCGCCCGCATGTAGCTCTCCTGGAAGTCGCCGAGGTAGGTGCCGAACGCGAGCGGCTGGACCAGGGCCTGCCAGACGTAGAGGAGGGTGATCGGGATCCCCGCCCAGATCACAAGCAGGCCACTGAAACGCCGGTTGGCCAACGCCGGTAGCCACCTTACCGCCGGCGCGTCCACTGCCGAGAGTTTATGGGGTAGTCACAAAAAGCGAGGCGGCGCCTGCAGCGGGCACCGCCTCGGCCGGGTTCCATCGGGTGACACGCTGTGTGGTTTCTGCGCCGCTTTACGGCCGTTGCCTACTTGTGGAGGCCAACCTTTGCGCGAACTGCGATGGACCCGACGCCGAACGAATCGGCTCTCAGCTTGCGCGGATCGGCGGGGGGTGTCAAGGACTTGGCGGTCCCGGGGTTGAAGGTGCATTATTGAGTGTCGGACCTCGGCTGAGGGCACGGTTCTGAAGGAGGAGAGCATGGGCGAGCTCAGCTACGTTCACGGTGCCGGCGAGACTCCCCTCCTGGGCGAAACCATCTTCCACAACCTGCGGCGTACCGCGGCGCGCTTCGGCGACCGCGATGCCCTGGTAGTCGCGCACCAGGTACGCCGCTTCACGTATCGCGCGCTCGTCGAAGAATGCGAGCGCGTCGCCCGCGGCCTGGTCGCGCGCGGAGTTCACAAGGGCGACCGCGTCGGCATCTGGTCGCCAAACCGCTACGAGTGGGTCATCACCCAGTACGCGACCGCGGCCATCGGCGCGATCCTCGTCAACATCAACCCCGCGTACCGCACGTCGGAGCTCGAGTACGTGCTCAACCAGTCGGGGATCAGCTTCCTCATCCTGGCCGCCGGTTTCCGGCAGGCCGACTATCGTGCGATGCTCGCGGAGGTCAAGGGCAGATGCCCAGAGCTGCGCGAGGCGCTCGTTCTGGAAGACGGCTGGGACGCCCTTCAGCGCGATGCGGCGCAGACCGGGATCGATGCGCTTCGCGAGCTGGAGGCATCGCTCCAGTTCGACGACCCCATCAACATCCAGTACACCTCGGGCACCACCGGCTTCCCCAAGGGCGCCACCCTCACCCACCACAACATCCTCAACAACGGATTCTTCATCGGCGAGACGCTGCGCTACACCGAGCGCGACCGGGTCTGCATCCCGGTTCCCTTCTATCACTGCTTCGGGATGGTGCTCGGCAACCTCGCGTGCACAACACACGGCGCCACCATGGTCATCCCGGCGGAGGCGTACGAACCACAGGCGGTCATGGAGACGGTGCAGAAGGAAAAGTGCACGTCGCTCTATGGCGTGCCGACCATGTTCATAGGCGAGCTCGAGCATCCGCGTTTCAACGAGTTCGATTTCAGCTCGCTGCGCACTGGCATCATGGCCGGCTCACCATGCCCGGTCGAGGTGATGAAGAAGGTCCAGACGGTGATGCACATCCCTGAGATGACCATTGCCTACGGGATGACAGAGACGTCGCCGGTGTCGACGCAATGTGCGACCGACGACCCCCTCGAGAAACGCGTCACGACGGTAGGCCGCGTCCATCCGCACGTTGAGATCAAGATCGTCGATCCGGCAACCGGCGCCGTTGTGCCGCGCGGGGCGTCAGGCGAGCTGTGCAGCCGCGGCTACTTGGTCATGCTCGGCTACTGGAACAACGAGGACGCAACCCGCCAGGCGATCGACGCGGCGCGCTGGATGCACACCGGCGATCTCGCGACGATGGACGAGCTCGGTTACGTGAACATCGTGGGGCGCATCAAGGACATGATCATTCGCGGCGGCGAGAACATCTATCCGCGAGAGGTCGAGGAGTTTCTATACGGCCACCCTGCGATAGCTGACGTCCAGGTGATCGGGGTGCCTTCAGAGAAATACGGCGAAGAGGTCATGGCATGGGTCAAGCTCCGTGAGGGAGCCGCCGGCACAGGCGATGAGCTGGCAGCCTGGTGCAAGGGCAAGATCGCCTCATACAAGATCCCGCGCCACTGGAAGTTCGTGGACGCGTTCCCGATGACCGTCACGGGCAAGGTCCAGAAATTCAAGATGCGCGAGGCTGCCGTCGAAGAGCTTGGCCTGGAGAAGGCCGCCGGAGTGCGAACCGCCTAGCCGAACTTCACCTAGGCGCTACTGGAGGCTCTCGTACGGGATGGCGACCGCGAAAGGCTCGTAGAGGAGCAGGACCTGCTCGACGGGCAGGAGGTCGCGCAAGAAGATGCCGCCCGCGGCCACGCCGGCATGGCCGACGATCCCGGAGCCGTCGTGCGGCGCCGCCATCTCGGCTCCGTCCTGCGCGGCGCGGAAAGCCATCGTGCGGCCCGACTTGTGGGCGGCGTCGATGACCGCCTTCCACGCCGCCTGATAGTGGGCGGCGGGATCCAGCGCCGGCGACGGCGCCGTGAGCGGTGAAGCCGCGCCGGCAGGAGCCGGGGCGGCCTTGGGCGGGTCGCTGAGGACCCTCGCGACCGTGGCGGCCTCAGCTTCGTTCGGGCCCGAGAGGGTCGGCAGACGGGCCAGGAAGGCGGCAATCTGCCGATCGACAGGCGCCGGCGGCGCATAGCCGGGGCCGGGCAGGACGGTGGCAAAGGGCCGGTACAGGGCGGCGAAGTGGACTGGGTCGAGCTGCTCCCGGACCAGGATCCCCAGGGCGACGATCTGGGCCGACTCCAGCGCCACGGCCGCCACCTCCTCCGGCACCACCTTCGTGATCGCCAGCTTGGTCTGGGCGACCCTGAACCCAGCGGTGAACGCGTTGACCATGGACTGGTCCGCGTTCGACAGCAGGTTGTCGAGGACCTGCTCGACCTCGGCTGTCGATGCGCGCTGACGCGAAAGCACGCGGGCGGTCGCGATCCACTCCCACTGCGCCTTCCCGAAGGCTTTGACTGCGGCGGCGAGGAACTGCCCCGCCTCGCTCGCGCTCAGGGGATCGCCACCTGCTCAGGAAGCAGGCCCTTGGCTCTCAGCTTGTCGATCGGGTGATACGCATCCACGATGCGCATGGTGCCGGATGCCGACCGCAAAACCATCGATTGTGTGTACGCATAAACGTCTTCGTAGCGGACGCCCTTGAGCAGCTCGCCCGACGTGATGCCGGTGGCCGCGAAAAAGATGTCTTTGCCCGAGCACAGGTCATCGAGATGCAGGACCTTGTTCGGCTCATGGCCTTCATCGAGCGCGAGCCGGCGCTCTTTTTCGTCCCGGAAGAAGAGCTTGGCCTGCATGTCGCCACCGATGGTCTTGATGGCGCAAGCGGCCAGCACCCCTTCGGTGGCCCCGCCCGACCCCATCATGCAGTGAATCCCCGACCTCGTCTCGAGAGCAGCCTCGAGCGCCCCAGCGACGTCGCCGGCGGTGATCAGCTTGATGCGGGCGCCCACATCGCGGATCTGCGAGACCACCTCCTGGTTGCGCTCTCGTTCGAGGACCACCACGGTGAGCTCCTGCACGGGCAGGCCCTCGGCTTTGGCGATCCGCCTCAAGTTCCAGGCGACCGGCATCTCCAGGTCGATCACTCCCCTGGCCCGGCGGCCGACGACGAGCTTCTGCATGTAATGCACGTGCGTCGTGAACATCGAGCCACGCTCGGCGAGAGCGACGACGGAGATCGCGCCGGGGAGACCTGAGGCGGTGAGGCTGGTGCCCTCGATGGGGTCGACGGCGACGTCCACCTCCGGCTCGAGGCCGTTGCCGATCTGCTCGCCGAAGTAGAGCATCGGCGCCTCGTCCTTTTCGCCCTCCCCGATCACGACCGTTCCCTTCATGTCGACGGCCGCCATCGCGCTCCGGATGGCCTCGACCGCGCGCTGGTCGGCGGCGACTTTGTTGCCGCGGCCCTGCAGCGGGGCGGCGGCCAGGGCGCCGGCCTCGGTCACCCGCAGGAGCTCGAGCGCCAGGTTGCGGTTGGTGCGCGGCTCGATCACTGTCACACCCTCGAATGCGGCATCGCGGCCGGTAGCTTAGCCGATGCCCCGGCGCCTGATCGGCAGCTTATCCGCCTCCACCCAGAGATCCTTCTTGCGGGCGAGCCGGCGGTCGCCTTCTCGATCCACGTAAACGCACGTTCGCTCGAGGACTGCGGTGATGCGCACGCTCACCCCGTCGAGCGTGGCGTTGAAAGCGTCGATCAGGACCTCGTCCTCGTCGAGCTCGACCTCGCTGAGCCGCCGTGGACCGGGAGGGCGGACTTTGTCCGACAGCACCAGCTGCGTCCTTATCGCTCCAGGCGGCCCCGGTTTGATCGTCAGCCTCGACGACCCGGTCCCGGCAAGACTGATGGACGGCTTCGCCCTTGGCGGCGAAGTCTGGTCGGGCGTGATTCGCTTGCGCGCAGTCGCGGCCTCCGGCTTCGCCGCCCTGGCGGACACCCGAGCGGGCCCGGCCTTCGACTTCCGGGCGGGTGGCCGTGGTTTCCCGCGCCTAGAAGAACTCACCCCAGAACTTCCTGACCCGGCCGACCGGGTTCGGGATCGTCTTGAGCGTGACCATCTGCGCGGGCCGCGGGGACTCGATGATGGCGGTGTCCTTGGCCTCCGGAACCCCTTCGGGGTGGACCCGGATGACCCCGTGGTGAACGCCGCCTTCAAGGACCACCAGCGCCCCCACGCGCGCGTCGCCCTCCAGGCGCCCCGTATTCGTGATCTTGAGCCGGTTGACCGCGACGATGTTTCCCTTCACGAAACCGGCGATCGTCACCCGCGCACTCTTGACGTCGGCCTCGACATGGGCGTCCGGGCCGATGAAGAGATCGCCGTCGCAGTCGATCTGGCCGCTGAAGCTGCCCAGCACCTGGCCGCCGCCTTTGATCTGCAGCCGGCCGGACACGGCGTCATCGCGCGCGAGCACTGTAGCTTTGGGCTCCCCGGCAATGGAAGACTCCCGGTCACCGTTCGTGGCGGGCGCCTCCAGCGTCTCCACACTCGAGTCGATCATCGATCTCCCTCCACCTCTAAATAACCTACTAAATAAACCCCTGGCCCCAATCGCAGCATAGCGGGTAAATTCGCGGAGGGGACAGAGTCCCTCCCACGCTTCGCGTGGGGACCCCAGCGGAAGCCCTCCCCTCTCCTCGGCCACGCCTGGGTAGCGCTGGGAAGGTGGAGGTCGGGAGCCCGCCGGAGTAAATCCGGCCAACAGGTGCACCTGACCTCTAATTCAGAAAGATGGATTCGCGCCTGGGCGGATCAGACCTCCGGGTGGGACTCCAGGTAGGCCAGGACGGCTTCGCGCGAGGGCTCGATCGCGCCGTCCATGACGAGCTCGGTGAGCCGCTGCTTGATGCGGCCGACCTCCGGTCCCGGGCTGATCTGGCGCACCCGCATGATGTCCTCGCCGTCGACCGGCGCGGCCAACCTCGACGGCTCCTCGGACAACACGGCGTCGAGCCTGGTCTGTAGCTCATCCAGCTTCTCGCGATGGGGATAGGCCGAAGCCCCGATGTCGGCTCGCGCCAGCTGCATCAGCCGACCCAGGTGCGGGCCGGCATCGCGGGCCAGGCGGCGCACCGCTCCGTCCGTCCAGTCCGAGCTGTAGAAAACCGGCCGGAGGTGCAGACGCACGAGCAGGGCGACCACGTCGATCTCCTTCTGCGCGAAGCGCAGCCGGGCCATCGCGCGGATGGCCATCTCGGCGCCGAGGACCTCGTGTCCGATGAAGGAGCCGTCGGGCGTGGCCGTGGCCGGCTTGCCCACGTCGTGGAAGAGCGCGGCGAGTCGCACGATGAGCTCGGGCGGCGTGCCCTCGACGGCCAGCAGCGTGTGCCCGAATACGTCGTGGGTGTGGTAGCCGCCCTGGTGGATGCCCTTGCAGGCCGCCACCTCCGGCAGGATCTCCTCGAGCAGCGAACCCTCGTCGAGGAGCTCGAGGGCCAGCTTGGGGCGCTCGGAAACCAGCATCTTGCTGAGCTCGTCGGCGACACGCTCGACCGACACCACCGGCGGGGCAAGACGATCCTTCCGGCGGCGCATGGTCGGCAGGAGGTCAGGTGCCGGCACGAAGCCGAGCTGGGCAGCAAAGCGGATCGCCCGCAACATGCGCAGTGGATCGTCGGTGAACGTCTGCACGGGATCGGCGGGTGTGCGCAGCACCCTGGCTTCGAGGTCGGCCAGCCCGCTGCCGAGCGCATCGTGGACCTGGCCGTCGAGGTCCATCAGAAGGGTGTTGATCGTGAAGTCGCGCCGGCGGAGGTCCTCCTCGAGAGTGGCAGGGCGCACATCCGGCTTCCGCGAGCTGGGGTCGTACGACTCCGCTCGGGCGGAGACGAACTCGACCAGGTGCCCAGGCAGGGTGACCTGGGCGGTCCCGAATCGCTCAAAGACCGCCGGCTCTCGCGCGCCGGCCAGCTCGGCGAAACGGGCGGCCACGACGAAGCCCTTGCCATCCTCGACCACGACGTCCATGTCGGGGTGGGGCCGGCCGAGCAGATGGTCGCGCACATAGCCGCCCACGATCCAGACGCCTGCGCCGAGCTCGGACGCCGCCTGCTTCAGAAGGCGGCGGATCTCCTCGTCGGGTACCGGATGCTGGGTTACTGGTTGATCCGCGCCCATTCCACCGCCCCGACCTGTCCCGCCCTGTCGCCCAGTCGGGCTCGGCGGACGCGAGGCCGGCGGGCGGGCTTGATGAACGGCGACGAACGCAGGGTCTCGAGCATGGTCGGGGCGACCAGCTTCCACGAACGAGTTACGCCGCCGCCCATGACGAACATCTCGGGGTCGATGGCGTTGGTCAGGCTGATGAGCGCAAGCCCCATATAACGCGCCGAGCGCTCGACGACCATCCTCGCGTGCGCGTCGCCCCTCGCTGCGGCTGCGAAGAGCTCGGCCGCCGGATGCCCTGTCTCCTTGGCCAGGTTGGCGCCGCCGCAGAACACCTCGAGGCAGCCGTACTGGCCGCAGTTGTCGAGTGGGCCATTGGGGTCGATGATGATGTGCCCGACCTCGCCGGCAGTCCCGTGGCCGCCACGATGCAGCCTGCCGTCGATGATGAGCCCGCCGCCGACGCCCGTCGACCAGGTGATGTAGATCATGTTGCGCGTCCCGCGGCCGGCCCCGCGATGGAACTCGCCGAGCGCCGCCATGTCCGCGTCGTTGGCCAGATGCACCTTTGCGCCCGTGGCGCGGCCCAACATCTGCGCGAGGGGCACGTTCTTCCACGGCAGGTTGGGCGGGTTGACCAGGATCCCGCGCTTGAGGTCGATCGGGCCTGGCGCCCCGATGGCGATGCTGCGCACCTTCTCCCGGCCGCGAAGTCGATCGATCTCCGACGCCGCCCAGTCGACCATGCCCTGCGGACTCTTGAGCAGCGGGGTCTTGGTCTTGACGCTCGTGATCAGATGGCCGTCGGAGCGCGCCAACGCGACGCGCACCTGTGTACCGCCTAGATCTATCCCCGCCAACATGGCTCGCCTAGGGTAATGGGTGCGGTTCGGTGAGTTAAGACGCGAGCAGCTGCTGGCCGCGCAGCGCTCCGAGAATCTCGATCGCGGCGCGGGCCCGGTTGAACGTATAGAAATGCAACCCTGGCACGCCGGCTTCGAGCAGCTCGGTGCACTGGCGGATGCAGTGCTGGACGCCGAGCTTGCGGATGGCGTCGTCGTCCGGCGCCTCGTCGATCGCTTGCTGCAGGTGGTCGGGCACCGTCGCCCCGGACATCTGCGTCACGAAAGCCAACGATCGCCGGCTGGGGATCGGCATCACGCCAGGGACGATCGGCACCTTGATGCCGGCAGCACGAGAGCGCGCGATGAGATCGAAATAGAAACGGTTGTCGAAGAAGAGCTGGGTGATCAGGAAGTTTGCTCCCGCCTCGACCTTCTGCTTCATGTATCGAAACTCATGTTCGAGATCCGGGCTCTCTGGATGCTTCTCGGCGCTGCACGCGGCGCCGATGCCCAGCCGGTAACCGTTGCCGCGCACGAATGCCACGAGGTCGCTTCCATGCGCAAGCTCGGGATCCACCGGTTCAAACGGCTGTCCGGGCGCAGGCGGATCCCCACGCAGGGCGAGTACATTGGCGACGCCCTCACGCTCCATCCAGTTGAGTATCCGTCGCGTTTCGTCGCGCGCGTTGGCACATGTAAGGTGGGCCATCGATTCGATGTGGTACTGGCGCTTGATACGCGTCACGAGCTCGAGTGTCTTTTCGCCGGTGCGCACGCGATATGTCACCGACACCCAATCAGGCGCGTGGCCCGCCAGCGCAGCGACAGTGCGTTCGAGAATCCCCACCTCATCTTCGTCTCGAGGCGCCATGAACTCGAAGGACACGGTGGGCCGCCCGCGGTTGAGCAGGTCAGCAATGCGCATTGGCCCGAAGCCTACCGCAGGAGGCGGACATCGCCGACGCGGCGCGTCACCTTGGCGCCGTCGAGGTATTCCAGCAGCGCGAGCATCGGACGGCGGCTGGCACCCAATCGATCGCGAAGCTGCGCGACGCTAACCGACCCTGTGCCGGCGATGAGCTCCTTCACCGCCACGACGCCCTGCTCGTACGCATCGCGGGTGAATGCGACGTCGTCGCTGAGGCGCACGATTTCGCCGCGCTGAGCGAGCGCGCGAACCATCTCCGCGCTGGCCCCCGCGGTGCGCATCGCCTCAGGCAGCGACGGCGGCGAGAACGGCTGCGTTGACAGCAGCTCGACCAGGCGCATGGCAGGACCGTCGGAGGCCGCCTCAACGACCTTGTGGGTGGGCGCGGCCACCTCGCCCTGGCGATCTTCGATCCTCCCCTCGTCTGCGAGACCTTTCAGCACCGGCTGGAAGGCCGCGGGCTGAATGCCCAACCTGCTCCTCAGCTCCTCCCGGGGCATGCCGCGGCGCAGCGGATGCGCGCGGTGGTACGCATCGAGCTCGCCAATGGCGCGATCGGCGATGGCCGCCCAGGCCTCCTCGGCAAAGATCCACTCTCCAGAACGGCGCGCGCGCAGCCGGGAAACATCTGCGTCGGTCGCCATCGTGGCCTTGAGCAGCGCTTTCACGGCGACGCCACGTGGGTACTTGTGCAGCTCTTCTTGTAGAACGTCTCCGGCTGCACGCCGCTCGAGCGATGCGCGCACCGCGGCATCGTGGCGTGGATGCTTGCGCGGCGCGACGTCATTGAGCTGGCCGCCCGCGATGGTCATCGATGGGCTGGGGATACGGAGGATGAAACGATCGCTGTTGGCGGCAGCGATGGGGCGGTCCAGGTACAGCTGCACCCATCCGTCCGCGCCGGGCTCGATAGCGCCGCCCTCGAGCAGGATCGCGCGGCAGCCGACCTCGACCGTGCCGGTGTGGAGGAGCAGCTCGGCGCCATGCCGCAGCCCTCTCGGCGCTGATGCCAGCACATGCACGCGCGCGTCGACGCGTCGTGTCGCCGCCAGTACGTCGGGCCGCGCCAGCACGTCCCCGCGATGGAGGTCGTCCTTTTCGACGCCGATGAGATTGGCGGCCACACGATTGCCCGGCGTCGCCGTGTCGACCTTCTCGTTGTGCTGCTGCAGGCCCCGCACGCGCACGGTGGCTCCGCCGGGCAGCACCTGCAACTCGTCGCCGTCGGAGATCGCCCCATCGACCAGGGTGCCCGTCACGACTGTGCCGAATCCGCTCATGGTGAAGACCCGATCGATCGGCAGCCGCGGCCGCCCGATATCGGCTCGCGATTCGACCCGATCGAAGATCGCCTCGAGGCTTCCGGTCAGCTCGCCGAGACCTTTTCCCGTTACGGCTGAAACACCGATGAGCGGCGCGCCCCGCAAAGAGGTGTGCTCGAGCGCGTCGCGCACCTCGCCCTCGACGAGCTCGTACCAGACCTCGTCGACCAGGTCCACCTTCGTCAACGCGACTATTCCGTAGCGCACGTCGAGGAGGTCGATGATGTCCAGATGCTCGCGCGTCTGGGGCATGACGCCCTCGTCCGCGGCCACGACCAGCATCACCGCGTCGATCCCGTGCGCGCCCGCAAGCATGTTGCGGATGAAGCGCGCGTGTCCAGGAACGTCGACCACGCCGATCTCCAGTCCGCTCGGCAGCCGCATGTGGGCGAAGCCGAGGTCGATGGTCATGCCGCGGCGCTTTTCCTCGGCGAGGCGGTCCGGGTCGATCCCGGTCAGCGCCGTGACGAGCGTCGACTTGCCGTGGTCGATGTGCCCCGCGGTGCCTAGGATCACCTGAGTACGCTCTTGACCGCCGCCTCCACCGCATCGAGGAGCTGCTCGTCCTCACCCTTCAAAACCGTCCGTGGGTCCAGGCAGCACACATCTTTCTCGATGCGCGCGATCACGGGCGGCTCGCCGCGCCGAAGAGCGGTCGCCAGCCGGGACGCCGGGCCGGCCAGGGCGAGCAGCATGGTCGGCAGGGCGTGGCCGGGAAGGGACCCGCCGCCGGCGGCCGAATCGCCTGGCGTAAGCGTGGCCCGCACGCCACGCTCTTCGAGCTTGACCGACCACAGGCCGGCGCGCCTTTTGATCTCCGCGATCTGGGTCCGCAACATGCGCTCCACCGGAATGTCTTCGAGGTGGCCTGCCAGGCGCTGGCGCAAAGTGGCCTCGAGCGCCGCCAGGGTCAGCTTGTCGATGCGGACGGCCCGCGCCAGCGGATGCCGCGCGAGCTTGCGCACCGCGGCGATTCCCTTTGGACTGCGCGCGAGGATGACGCCTGCTTGCGGGCCGCCCAGCAGCTTGTCCCCGGAAAAGGTGACGACGTCCGCCATGCGCAGCGATTCGCCCACGGTGGGTTCGTCCGCGATCGGCTCCGCCGCACCACTGCCGAGGTCGTCAATGAGAAGCACGTCGTGCACGCGCGCAACCGCCTCCATCTCCGTGAGCGACACCGACTCCGTGAACCCCGACACCCGGTAGTTGGAGGTGTGCACGCGTAGGAGCGCGGCCGTTCGCGGTGTGATCGCCTCCTCGTAGTCCGCCGCTCGCGTGCGGTTGGTGGTGCCGACCTCGACCATCCGCGCGCCCGACAGGCGCATCACATCCGGCATTCGGAACGAGCCCCCGATCTCGACCAGCTGGCCGCGTGAAACGATCACCTCTTTTCCCTTGCACAGCGCCGTCAGGGCGAGCAGGATCGCGGCCGCATTGTTGTTCACGACCAGCGCCGCCTCGCAGACGAACAGCCTTGTCAGCAGCCCGCTGAGAAGGTCTGCGCGCTCTCCTCGTTTGCCGGTGGTGAGGTCGAGCTCGACGTTGCTGTAACCGCCCGCCACGGCCAATGCTTCGGTCGCCGACCGCGACAGCGGTGCGCGGCCGAGGTTCGTGTGCAGAATGACGCCGCTCGCGTTGATGACTCGCTGGAGCCGCGGCGCGACGCTCGCCCGGAGGCGCGCCGAGACGCGGCGGCTGCGCTCTTCGTCGTCAAGAACCTCGTCGCCCCGCTCCTCGGCGACCTGCTCACGGATCGCCTCTACGACCCGCACGCGGCCGAACTCCCCGACCATCGCCGCGTAGTGCGGCTGGTTGATGAGCCTGCCTACAGCAGGCAGGGATACAGGGCGTTGAACCTCGGAACGCCGTAACCGATGCATTGCCCTACAGAGATTAGGCTCGCCGGCTGGTAGAAGGGCGTCATCACGATGCTCAGGACCGGAATCCCGATGAACTGGCCGATGAAGTAGACGGCGAATGCGCCCGCCCAGATCTCCCTGCGTCGGACCGAGGCGTTGAAGAAAAACCGCGCATTGCGTGAGCGAAAGATGGTCTCGATGATGTCCCAGCCATCCAGCCCAGGGATCGGCAGCAGCTGGAATGCGAACAGCGACAGGTTGAGAAAAACGATCGCGTAGACGAGGAACGCGAGCAGGCCCGTTGATGCGGTGAGCGATTCGTGTATGCCGATGGCATGGAGGCCTCGCAAGACGAGGCCGAGCGCGATCGCCACCAGGAGGTTTGCGGCGGGACCGCCAAGGGCGTGGACGAGTCGCTGGCGTGTGGTGCTGATGCGGTTTGGCTGCACCGTCACCTTGCGGCCCCAACCGACCAACGCCACGAATACGGCGATGACGCCGATGGGCTCCAGGAAGCGCCTCGGGTTGAGGGTGAAGTAGCCGAAATAGCGGACCGAGCGATCGCCCTGGAAGTACGCGGCCGCAGCGTGCCCCATCTCGTGGACCGGAATCGCGATCAGCAGAGCCGGCACAAGCATCACCGCGGAGAGCAGGAAAGCCGCGAGGCCGCTCACGTACTGGGTGTCACTCGATCGGGATTTTGCCGGCCCGGGTCGGCGTCCGCCGGCGCGATGCAGCCCGTCGCGGCGAGGCCGCGGCGCGGCGACTGCGGCTGCTTGGGCCTGTTGTGACGCGATGTTCGTAGATCAGCATCAGCGCTGTGATCAGCTCGCGCTGCGCGTTGAGCAGGTGCACCTGTGCGGCGGGCGGAACCATGTCCGACAGGAGGTGGCTGACCCGAGTCCCGAGCTCGTTGACCAGCTCGATCAGGCGCTCTCCGTCTCTGCTCATGATGTTTCGCTCCCGCCGCAGGGGGGAGGTCCGGAGAGGTGCTCCAGGCTCATTTCCGCTTCGCCGCAGCGGGCTGCGTGAATCGCACGCGCAGCTCGCCGTCCTGGATGGTCGCGCCGCCGGTGTCGCGCTTGGCGAGGACCCTCGGCAGGGAGATCTCGCGGCGGTAGTTGCCGACGGTCACGTAGAGCTCGCCGTTGTGCCGGCTCAGGTCCACCGCCGAGCGGTCCACGAACGGCACCTTGAGGCTGAGCACGTAGTCGGTTCCCTCCTTGTCGATCCGCTGCGGGTTGGTATGCGCGAAATGCTGGGCCGGGTCCCGCTCGCCGTAGATCGCCGTGGCCATGCGCTCCAGCATCTTGACGCCGACGACCTCGCGGTCGAAGAGCGGCACATTCAGGATTGGTATACCGGCGAACGATTCCTCCACCTCGGCCTCATAGCGCTTGTTGATTCGCTGCCACTTCTTGAACAGCTCGTCATGCACCTCGTCCGGAAGGATGCGGTTCACGATCACCGCGTCGGTGATGTAGCCGAAAAGGCTGAGGTAGCTGAACGCGCGCTTGGCCTCCTTGACGACCATCTTCTCGAGGTTGAGGACGATGCGCACGGTGGTGGTGGCCGGATCCGTGAGCACCTTCCGCATGCCGCCCAGGTCGAGGAGCAGGTCCTTGAGGGACGCGAAGATCTCGTCCGACGGCAGCGGGATCCCCATCATCGGCTGCAAAACCGGCCGGGCCACCCTCATCGCGCGACGCTCCCAGGGATATATCTTGTCGAGCCACCACTTGGCGGCGTCGGGAAACGTGAGCAGCTGCAGCGTCTCGCCGGTGGGCGCGCAGTCGACTATCAGGACGTCGTGCTCTGCGCGCTGGGCATAGTGCTTGATCCACATCAGAGATGCGATCTCGTCCATGCCCGGAGGATTGGCGACCTCGTCTGCGACCACCTCGTCGAGGCCTTGCGTCGCGAACACCTCGACCGCGTACTCGTGCAGCTTCTCCCAGTGTCGCTGCATCTCATGGAGCGACGACACCTCGTGCGCCCACAGGTTGTCTGCGATCGGAGTGAGGTCCGAACCCATCTCCACGTCGAACGAATCACCAAGAGAGTGCGCCGGGTCGGTGCTCATGACGACGGTGCGGTAGCCGGCGCGCGCGCACTGGACGGCCGAGGCCGCGGCAACCGAGGTCTTGCCGACGCCACCCTTGCCCGTGAAGAGGATTACCCGCACGCGCTTGAGTGTACTGGCAGGCAGAGTCCCGGCCCGATTACGCCCCTTGCTGCGAGACCCTTTCGGCGTCCTCGGCCATGTGATTGGAGACGAGCGCCTCGACGTGGCGAAGGATCTGGATGGTGACGTCGGTGTTTTCCTTGATCGCCTTGAGAATTTCGACGTTCTGCACGTCCGCCTTCTCAGCCTCCTCGGCAGCGTGCTCGAGCGTGAGGCGGTCCTTCTGCGCCTGGCGGTTGCCGGCCAGAAGAAGCACGGGGCCGGTGTACGCCGCTTGAACGCTGAAGAGCAGGTTCAAAAGGATGAACGGAAAAGGATCCCACCTGTGAACGAAGCCATACCAGTTGAGCGTGACCCAGGCAGCCACGGCCATGGTCTGGACGACGAGGAAAGTCCATGACCCGATACTGGAAGCAATCTTGTCGGCGAGCATCTCGCCGAAGGTGGCTTCCTCGTGATGGATGACGTTGACCGGGTGCTTGTGGTCGTCCGCCTTCAACTTTCGGGTGCGAAGGATGTGCTTGAGCGCCGCCTGGCCCGACCCGCTTGTGCGTAACGACATGTCGAGCCGAACTCTAGCTTTCCGATCGCGGGCTTGTGACCCACTTAAGCGGCCTTTCGTCAGGCCGTCGGTCTACTTGACCAGCTGAGGGACGACGAACGAACCCACCGTCAGGAGCACGACCATCGCCGCTCCGACCACGGCCAGTCGGACGAGGTCGCGGGTGAAGTAGGGCACGCGATCCAGCGGGATCGACGGGTCGCCCGACTGCACCACCATCCGACCTCGCGGCCCCCTGACGACCTGGTTGCGAGCGCCCAGCGAGAGCTCGACCGCACGTACGGTGGCCTGGTCGCCGCCGACTCGCGCTTGTGACACCGAGCGTGTGGCGATGGCCGTTCCGGCGGCTCCCACCGCCCCGGCGCCGGAGACGCGGACGGGCTGGCGGTATCGGTTGCGGCCCTTCTTGCGGCCCTTCTTGCTCATGGAGCTAACAAGTTTAGGAGGTTCTACTCAGCTGCCCGAGAAGTGGAACCTCCCCACCGCCCGGCTCGCTGCGCGAGCGGGGCCACCTCCCCACAAGTGGGGAGGGAGTGCACCCTCTTGACAGGTTGGCTCGTTTGTAGGGCAGGCAGGCGGTGGGGGGAGCCGTTTCGGGAGCGTGGGGTGCGACCTGAAGGGTGTACCGCCTGCCTGCTGTTGGGCCGTGGGACTCAACCGAGAAGGACGTTGGCTACGATATGTTGTGTCCCGGGTGGAGTTATAACGCTGAATGTAGGTGCTGTCAAGCCTTTACACGCCGCCGAGGGATTTCCTGCTCAGACGGTCTGTGGTTGCACCCGGAGCCGGATCGGACCGAGCAGGATCCAGCCGCCGGCCATGATCGACACCGCGATGCCGGCGTACATGGCCGGCAGAAGTCCCCACGTGCTGCCGATCGCGCCACCGATCAAAGCACCGATGGGTATCGTGCCCCAGATCACCGTCCGCACGGTGGCGTTCATCCTTCCCTGAACGCGGTCTGGCGTGATCGCCTGGCGGAGGCTCACCTGGTTGATGTTGTAGACAGGGCCGGTGATGCTCCCGAAAAACGCCGAGAGCAGCAGCAGCGGAATCGCGAACCCCAGTTGAGCGAAGGGCACCAGCGCCATCGAGAGGCCGCCGGCGACGATCGTCACAAACAACGTTGGCCCGAGGCCGAGTCGACGAGCAAACCATGTCGCGCTGAGGGCGCCCAGCAGTCCGCCAACCGCACCCACACCAAAGATCACTCCAATCAAGCCAGGGCTCAGATGCAGCACTCGGTAAGCGAAGATCAGGTAGACCGCCTGGAAAATGTTCGAGCCCAGGTTCGATGTCGAGGTGCTGCCCGCGATCTTCCAGATGGTGGGGTTGCCGAAAACGAAACGGATGCCCTCCCACATCTCCGACCAGAAGCCTCGGCGCCCCAACTCAGATGCCGGCTGAGGCTCTGGCTCGGGCCGGCGTATCCACCACAGCGACAGCACCGAGACCAGGAACGATGCGGCATCGAACGCCACCGCTCGCGCCGCTCCAAAGAGCTGGATGAGAAAGCCGGCCAGCGCCGGCCCCGCCATCTGCGCCACCGAGCCGCTGACCTGAAGCTTGCTGTTGCCCTCGACGAGATCGGCACGCGAAATGAGTGCAGGCAGATACGACTGGTAGGCGACGTCGAAGAAGACCGTACCCACGCCGGTGACGAGGGCAACCACGTACAGCTGCGGCATCGCGAGCGCGTTGAACGCGTAAGCGATCGGCACGCTGGCGAGGGCTGTCATCCGCGCCAGGTCGCACGCGATCATGATCGGCCGCCGGCGCAGCCTGTCCGCGTAAACACCGGCGACCAGGCCGAGGGTTGGAAAGGCGAGGAATTCGCACGCCGTGAGCAAACCGACCTGGAACGGCGTGGCGCCGAGCAAGAGAATCGCGACGGTCGGCAGCGCAAGCTGGCTGACCTGGCTGCCGAGCTCGCTGATCGACTGCCCGCCCCAGAGCTTCAGGAACTCGCCGTCGCGCCACAGCTTCCCTTTCAACATCGCCGCGTAATGATGAAGGGCGTCGACGGACCGCCTCAGACCTCGGTGGTCAGCTCCGCATACTCCTCTTCACTTATGAGGTCCTCGAGCTCAGCGGGGTCTTCGATGCGTACGCGCAAAAGCCATCCCGACCCATACGGCTCGCCGTTCACGATGTCCGGGTTCTCGAGGGCCTCGCCGTTGACCTCGATCACCTCGCCGCTGATGGGTGCCTCGATTGGCGATGACGACTCCTCAGACTCGACATACCCCATTCGCCGCCTCGCCCGCAGCACATCCCCGAGGTCAGGCAGCTCGAGAGACGTTATCTCCCCCATCTGATCCTGGAGGTAGTCGCTCAGCCCCAGCACCGCATCGCCGTCCTCGACCCTCACCCAGATGTGAGCGGAGCTGAACCGGATTTGGGACATGCGTAAATGATGGGGCAGCAACTGGTGCGCTGACGACCCCCACCAGCCGGTTCGCAAGTCCCCAACCGTGGCGGTCGTTAGACCGGTAATGCGATGGGTGATGCTCGTGGTAATTCTGGCTGTCCTGGTCTACCTGGGCAACATGCTCTGGACGTCGTTCTTCGGGGGAAGCTCACTCTTTTAATAAGGCCTACCGACCGACCCTGAAGAACACGACGTCGCCGTCCTTGACCAGGTACTCGCGTCCCTCGACGCGCAGCTTTCCCGCGGCTCGGAGTGCCTCCATCGATCCCGCGGCGACGAGCTCGTCGACGGAGGTCACCTCGGCGCGGATGAAGTGTTTCTCGAAATCCGTGTGGATCTTACTGGCAGCGACCGGCGCGGGCGCGTCGCGTTCGCACGGCCACGCCCGGACCTCCGGCTCGCCCGCCGTGAAGTAGGTGATGAGCCCGCCGGCCTCCCACACCGCCCTGGCGATGCGGCCGAGCCCGGATTCGTCGATGCCGTAACCGGCGCGCATCTCGGCCTGCTCGCTCGCTTCCAGCTCACCAAGCTCCGCTTCCAATCGCGCTGACAGCACGATCGCCGGCGCCTGCTCGCCCGCGGCGAGCTCTCGAACCTTGGTCGCCGGGTCTCCTCCATTGGGGAGGAGCTCGTCGGCCGTGTTCGCGACGTAAACCGCAGGCTTGAGCGTCACCGGGAAGACGCCCTTGAGGAGGTCCCGCTGCTCCCGTTCCGTCGCAAGCGTTCGCAATTGCTGACCTGCATCGAGGTGCGCCTTCGCAAGCTGCAGCACCTCGTTCTCCGCGGTCGCATCCTTCTTGCCGGCGCGCACCTCTTTGGCCACCGCCTCCAGACGCCGCTCGACCGATGCGAGGTCGGCGAGGACGAGGTCGAGCGCGAACTCTTCGAGCTCGGCGGCGGGCTGCGGCTCGGGCCCGAAGCAGCGTGCAACCTTCACCAGGACGTCGGCCTGCCTCGCAAACGCGACGCGCTGGGCCCGGCTGCCAGGCGGCGTGTCCTCGACCCGAACCTGGGCCGGCGTGACCTTCTGCGGCTTGACCGCATCAGCCAGCCGCTGCAGGCGCTCGTCCGGCACGTCGACCATGCCGACGCCATCCGCGCCACGCCCAGCGGTGAGCGCTTTGAACAGCGTGGTCTTGCCCGACCCGGCCGGGCCGACTATCGCGACGTTGACCGGCAACTACGCCTTGTCCAGTTCGAAGGTCTTGTGAAGAGTTCGGACGCCCTTCTCGACCTGGTCGCGAGAGACCAGGCAGGTGATGCGGATCTCGGACGTGCTGATCATCTCGATGTTGATACCGGCGTCGGCCAGGGCGCGAAACATTCGGCCCGCAATGCCCGGAGTGCCGAGCATGCCCGTACCGACGATCGAGAGCTTGGCGATGCCGCCCGCGGACGAGACCCTCGTCGCGCCCACCGTCTTCGCCGCGGCTTTGACCAGCTTCTCGGCGGCCTTCCGGTCCGACTCCGCCACCGAGAACGTGAGGTCGGTGTGACCGGAGCGTCCGATGTTCTGCACGATGACATCGACCGAGATTCCGGCCTTGCCGAGCGGTTCGAAGATGGCGGCCGCGACGCCCGGACGATCGGCGACGCCGATCACCGTGATCTTCGCCACGTTGGATTCCTGCGCGATCCCGCGCACTCGCTGCCTGTCTTCCATCGGCACTTTGGCCACGATCATCGTACCCACGCCGTCGTGGAAGCTCGACCGCACGTGGATGGGCACGTCGTACAGCTCGCCGATCTCGACCGCGCGCGGATGTATCACACGCGCGCCGACCGCGGCCAGCTCGAGCATCTCGTCGTAGCCGATATGCGTGAGCTTGCGAGCAGATTTCACAATGCGCGGGTCGGCGGTGAAGATGCCGTCGACGTCGGTGAAAATCTCGCACGCGTCAGCCTTGAGCGCGGCAGCGAGAGCCACCGCGGTGGTGTCGGACCCACCACGCCCGAGCGTGGTCACCTCGAGGTCCTCGGTGACTCCCTGGAATCCCGCCACCACCGGCACCTTGCCTTCGCGCAGCGCCTCGAGGATGCGATCGGGTCTGATGTCGTGGATGCGCGCGCGCGAATGATGCGCGCTCGTGCGCACGCCCGCCTGCAGGCCGGAGAGCGAAACCGCCGGGACCCCCATGCCCTCCAGGCACATCGCCACCAGCGGCGCCGTGATCGTCTCGCCGTTGGCGACGAGCATGTCGAGCTCGCGCGCGGGCGGTTCGGGGTTGACACTCTGCGCGAGCGCGATGAGGCGGTCAGTGGTATGGCCCATTGCGGAGACGACCGCGACCACCTGCTCGCCGTTGGCGACCGTGTTTGCGATGCGCCGGCTCACGCGCCGGATCCGAGCGGCGGTCCCTACCGAGGTCCCGCCGTACTTCTGAACGATCACAGGGTCCTGAACATCCCCTTGTCCGTGACGCGCGTGACCATCGGCTTGCCGTGATGCGGCGCCGCGGCCGCCATGGCCTTGGCGATGCGGAGCGCTTGCGAGCTTGCGCAGAAGGCGAAGACGCTCGGGCCGGCGCCGCAGATGGCCGCGCCGTATGCGCCGGCTTTCTCCGCCGCATCCATGACGTCCTGCGTCCACGGGTAGAGGTGAAGGCGGTGCGGCTGATGAAGGCGATCGCGAAGCGCCTGGTCGAGCAGGGTCGGGCGCTTGGCCGTGATCGCCCGCACGAGCAGCGCCGTACGCGCGGCGGTGTAGACGGCCGAGTCCAGCGGAACAGATTCGGGCAGCACGGCGCGCGCCTTTTCGGTCGCCACCGGAGCGTGGGCGACGAACACCGCGAGTCCCCAACCGGGGTTGGGCAGGCGCTCGTCGAACTGCTCGGTGACGATGCGAATGCCCCCCGCCGCCGAAGCCGCGACGTTGTCCAGGTGACCTTCGTCTGCGCCGGCATCGATGACGTGGCTCTTCACGTCCCACGGGCTGTTGAGCGCGGAGGCCGCCAGCCGCGCGGCCGCGCTGCTGCCAAGGCCGACCCCGAGTGGGATCTCGCTGCGGACGCGGCCTCTCATGCTCAGCCGCGTGAACGGGTTCTCGTGCGCGGCGAGGTATTCGGCTCCTTCGCCTTCGAAGTCCCATGACGGATGCTCCGCCACCTCCGCCTCGACCTCGAGCCACAGATCGATGGCCATGGCCATGCAGTCGAAGCCGGGGCCGATGTTGGCGATGGAGCCGGGTACGCGGACGCGCAAGTCAGTTACAACGCTCCATCACAGCTTCAAGACCTTAGCGAGTGTACGGGCATCACCATCGAGTTCGATCGGCGGCTCGACATTCTTCAGCGCAGCATCCGGATCCTTGAGGCCGGAGCCGGTGAGCACGACCACGGTGGTCGAATCCTTCTCGATCTTTCCTTCCAGCACGAGCCGGAAGAGAAGGGCGAGGGGCGCCGCCGATGCGGGTTCCGCGAACAGTCCCTCGGTGTTGGCCAGGCGGATCTGGGCCGCGAGGATCTCGGTGTCGGTGACGGCGGCGATGAGGCCGCCGGACTCGTCGCGGGCGCTGGTCGCCCCCTCCCACGACGCGGGGTTGCCGATGCGGATCGCGGATGCGACCGTGCGCGGGTTGGCGATCGGATGCCCGGTCACGATCGGCGCCGCACCCTCGGCCTGCGCGCCGACCATGCGCGGCAAACGGGTGGACTTGCCGGCGGCGTGGTATTCGCGAAAGCCCTTCCAGTACGCGGTGATGTTGCCGGCGTTTCCGACCGGAAGGAGAAGGTAGTCCGGCGCGTCGCCGAGCACGTCGACGACCTCGAACGCCGCCGTCTTCTGCCCCTGCAGGCGGTCGGGGTTGACTGAGTTCATCAGCGCCACCGGGTAGCGGTTCGCGAGGTCGCGCACCGCATCGAGCGCAGTGTCGAAGGTGCCTTTGAGCGCGACCACCTTGGCTCCGTACATGAGCGCCTGCGAGAGCTTGTTCATCGCGATCTCGCCGGATGGCACGACGACGATGGCGCGAACCCCGGTGCGAGCGGCGTACGCGGCCATCGATGCGGAGGTGTTTCCGGTCGATGCGCAGACGAGGACGCGACTGCCCGCCTCGAGCGCCTTCGCGACCGCCACGACCATGCCCCGATCCTTGAACGAACCGGTCGGATTGAGGCCCTCGTACTTGAAGAAGAGGCGGCTGAGGCCGAGCGCGCGCCCGATGTTTCGGCTGGGCACCAGTGGCGTCGAGCCCTCATGGAGGTCGACCTCAGGAGTCGACGGCCCGATGGGAAGGTAGTCACGGTAACGGGCGATTACCCCCATCTAGGTGGGACGCCTCTGAGACACTTATTAAAAGACGCGCAGGAAGGAGGACACCGCGTGCACCGGCGGCAGCTTTGCAATCCGGTCCCGCGCCTTCTGCAAGCTGGCGTCAGGCGCCGGATGCGTCGTCACGACCAGCTCCGCCGTCTGCTCGTCCACCCACGCGTCCTTCTGTATGAGGCTGGAGATGCTCACCCCCTCTTCCGCAAACACCTGGCCGAGGGCGGCGAGCACGCCGGTGCGATCGTCGACGCGCACGCGGTAATAAGCGCGCGTCTTCACCTCCCCCATCGGGATCACACCGATGCGGTCGTCAAAGCTGAACGACGGCCGGCTCTGCACGCCACGGCGGATCGACCGGGCGAGGTCGATCAGGTCACCGACCACCGCCGAGGCTGTCGGCCGGCCGCCGGCGCCCTGTCCCACGAGCAGCACCTGGCCGACCAGGTCGCCTTCGACGAAGACTGCGTTGCTGGCGCCTTCGACCTGGGCCAGCGGATGGTCGAGCGCGACCATCGCCGGGTGCACACGCGCCTCCACGCGGCCGGGGTGGCGCTGCGTGTGCGCGATCAGCTTGATTGCGTACCCGAGCTCTCGCGCATATCGGAAGTCGACGGGCTGCACATGCTCGATGCCTTCGCGATAGATGTCGTCCGGCCGGATCTTGATCTCATAAGCGATGGATCCGAGGATCGCCAGCTTGTAGGTGGCGTCGAATCCTCCGACGTCGTCGGTGGGATCCGCCTCGGCGAAACCGGCGGCCTGAGCTTCGCGGACGGCTTCGTCGAGCGAAAGCCCGCTGGTGGCCATCCGGCCGAGCACGTAGTTGGTCGTGCCGTTGATGACCGCCGACACACGCTCGATGCGATTGGCCTGGAGGTCGGTCCGGAAAGTGCTGATCAGAGGGATGCCGCCACCGACCGCGGCCTCGAAGTACACGTCCACGTTGCGCTCGGCGGCAAGGTCCAATAGCTGTGGCCCGTGTTTCGCCATCACGACCTTGTTGGCCGTGACGACGTGCTTGCCTGCGCGGATCGCCCGCTCGAGGTAACCCCGCATGGGCTCGTCGCCGCCGGCGACCTCGACCAGGATCTGGATCGAGGGGTCGTCGACCAGCTCATCCGGGTCTGCGGTCAGCAAATCGCGCGCCACTGTCACCGCCCGCGGCTTCTTGACGTCGCGTACCAGGATGCGGCGCAGGCACAGCTCGATGCCCGCCCGGCGGGCGAGCTGCGGCTGCCACGTGAGCAATCGATCGGCCACCTGGCCGCCCACGGTGCCCAGGCCGATGAGCCCGACGTTCAATATCCCGGCCATAGGGTGTGTATTCTCCCCGCCGTGACCCTCGTGCTGCGTGAAGCGGACGTCCGGCAGGTCGTGGACATGGATGCTGTAATCGCGGCGGTGGACCGCGCCATGCACGAGCTGGGCGAGGGGACGGCTCAGAACGAGGCCCGCCGCAGGGCTTTTGCCCCGGGCGGCCTCCTCAACGTGATGTTCGCGTCGTACCCGGGCGGTGGCTGCACCGGGCTGAAGGCCTACACGGTCACCGCCGGTAAGGTCCGCTTCCTCGTCGCCACGTTCGCACTCGATGGCAGCCTCCAGGCGCTGATCGAGGCCGATTACATGGGGGCCTACCGCACGGGGGCGGCAAGTGCGGTGGCGGCTAGGGCGCTGAGGCCACGCGCGCCGGTGGTGGTGGCGTTGATCGGCGCCGGGTACCAGGCGACGACGCAGGCGCTCGCGCTGTCTCGCGTTTGCGAGATCACCGAGCTGCGCGTTTTCGGCCGCAACCCTGAGAAGCGAGCCGCCTTCGCGCGTGACCGCCAGGCCGCCCTTGGCATCCGCGTCACCGCCGCCGAATCCGCCGAGGCCGCGGTTCGTGGAGCTGACATCGTCGTCACGATGACCACCAGCGCCGAGCCGGTCCTCGAGGCGGTCTGGGTGAAGCCCGACGCCCTGGTGATTTGCGCCGGGTCCAACTTTCCAAGCAAGATGGAGATTCCGACCGACCTGGTCGCCATCGCCCAGAGCGTCATCGTCGACCAGCTGGGCGCCGCGCAGCTGGAGAGTGGCGACCTACTCCTGGCGAAGGCGGCCGGCTTGTTCGACTGGGACCGCGCCACCGAGCTCGGCTCAGTTCTCACCGGCAAGTGGCGGCCGCCCGCGGAGCCGGGCATCACCCTGTTCGAGTCGCACGGCCTGGCGATCTGGGACCTGGCCGCCGCCTCGACGGTCATCCCCGCTGCCCGAGAGAAGGGCCTGGGCGAAGAGGTGGCTTTCTTCTCGGCCTAGTGCAGGGTCGCGTTGACTGGCTGCGGCCCGAGGGCGCCGATCTGGAGCGCCGAGCCGATCAGGAACGCCGCCAGCACGATCACGACCAGGGCGGCGCTCGCGGCTGTGTAGAGGAGCCATGGCGGCGGTCCCGAACCGGCGAGGCGGATGAGCACATCCGACCAGTCGGGACCGCGCCGAGGCTTCCATGTCTCGACCGTGGACCGGATCATCCGGCCCAGGTCGGCTTCCGAGGGCGTACGAAACCCTTCCTGTGTGGGTTTATCTTCCACGTAGGGCACCTTCACTAGTCGAACGCTCCGGTCCGAGATCCTGATCGCTCCCTATCGATTTCCTCATGATCGCCACCGCCTTGGCGATCCTGGAGGCGACCGTCCCCGGCGGCACGCCGAGCACGGAGGCGATCTCCTCGCGGGTGAGACCGTCGTAGTAATGGAGCACGATCGCGGCCCTGAGCTTGGGGCTGAGCGCGGTCATGGCCTTGGTCACGACGTCGCGGGCTTCGGCGCGGTCGTAGTCGCGGCGGTCGGGTGCCATGTAGAGGCGAGCCGGCAGCACCCGGGCCAGCTTCTGGCGGCGAAGGTACGAGATGGCCAGGTTGATGCCGATCCGCCGCAGCCAGGCGCCAGGCGGCGCAGTTGGCGTGTAGCGATGGCGGGCGCGGTAGGCGCGGACGAAGGTTTCCTGGGTGAGGTCCTCGGCGGCGGGGCCGTCCAGGACGACACCTCGGATGGAGCGGTAGACCGAGAGGTACTGCTGGTCGTAGAGCTGGCGGAACTCGGTCGCCGGGTCGAGCTCCCTCTCGTCGGTCACGAAGGTAGTTTGATGGCTGGGCAAACGCCGGGCACGGGTTTACGAACGTGTACCCAGCCGTCGGCCGGGCGCATATGTTTGCCTGACGACCACCTTGGCCCGAATGACGATATCGCCGGCCGGCAGATCCAACCATCTGCGCCCGAATGGCGGGATCCGGTCCGGTGGTGGGCGACCCGGGACTCGAACCCGGATGAGTTACCTCACACGCCCCTCAAACGTGCGCGTCTACCAGTTCCGCCAGCCGCCCGGCTGCGCCGGTGATTCTACCGGGACGATTATTCCTCCGCCATCGCCGGCAGGGTCCGTTATCAGGGATGAATCCGCCGCGCGGGCTGCTTAACTTCGTTCGTCAAATGAGCGCGTGGGTGGCTTCCAACGGTCGGCGGAAGGCCTTCGCGATCACCGTGGTGGCGGTGCTGGTTGTTTCCATCGCCTACGCCCTCATCGTCCGCAACGTGTTGTTGGGCGATCGCGCCACTACCGCCTTCGACGACATCGGAGAGGCGGTGGCCGCGGCTGTTGCCGCCGCCGCGTGTGGATGGGCCGCGACGCGAGCCGCCGGCAGAGAGCGGGTCGGCTGGACGCTGCTGGGCATCTCGGCTGGACTCTGGGCAGCAGGTGAAGTCGTGTGGTCTTACTACGAGGTCGGCCTGAATGTCCCCACGCCCTATCCCTCGCTCGCCGACGCAGGATTCCTTTCGGCCGTTCCTTTTGCCGTCGGTGGCATTCGTGCGTTCTGGAGCCCCCCGCGGGGGACGTCGTCGCACTGGCGCGTTTGGTTCGACGGCCTGATCGTCGCCCTGGCCTTGACGTCGACCGCGTGGGCATTCGGGCTGAAGTCGGTATGGCTGTCCAGCAGCAGTACCAAGATTCTTGACCTCGCCTATCCGGTCAGCGACATCCTGATCGGGACGATCCTGATCCTCGCGATCCGGCGTGCAAACCAGCAGCAGGCCGGGAGGATGGTTTTCCTCCTCGCCGGCATCGCCTCATACTCGATCGCCGACAGCGCGTTCGCCTACCTCAACGCCCAGGGCACGTTCGGAGCCGTGGGCAACGTCATCGATACCGGATGGTTTGCGGGCTTCCTGATGATCGGGCTGGCCGCGGTCTATCCTGCGGCCCCACTCAGGCCGGCGACCCAGCAAGCTCCCCTCGATCTCTGGCAGCTCGCCCTGCCTTGGATGACGCTGCTCCTGGCTTCGGCAGGTGACGTGTATTCGTCCCTCTCGGGGCACGATATCGATCTGTTCATGTCGTCCTTGACCGCCGCCCTGGCGATCCTGCTGACGCTGAACATGATCATCGAGCGTAGGGAATTCCTCGAGATGCTGACCGACATCGAGACAGCCCGCTCCACGCTCAACCGTGAGTTCAAGACGGCGTTGACGGGGATCCAGCGCCTGAGCGAGCAGGTGAATGAAGCGGATCGTGCGTACGACGCGGACGTGCGCCGGCTGGCAGCTGACATCCACCTCCAGGCCGAGCGCCTCGATCGCATGGTCGAGGGGATGCTCTAGGAGGACCCCCGAGGCCGCGGCGCCGCGCGGGACCTGGTACCCGCTGCAAGACTCGAACTCGCAACCTCCTGATCCGAAGTCAGGCGCTCTATCCATTGAGCTAAGCGGGCGTCAGCCCATCCTAATTAGAACCACGGTCGCCGGCAGGCCAGGCAATCCCGCGCGTACGATCCGAGTCGATGGCCGCCGAGCCTCCGCCGCCCACATCACAGCCCGCCGGGCCGCCGCCACAGCCCGGCCCCGGCGCTTCTCGCGATGAGTGGCGGACGTGGCGCCATCAGGTGCACGACTACTGGCGCGCGCAGCGGCATGCCGGCGACTGGTACGGACCCTACCCCTGGTTTGGGCCGTGGAACTGGTGGGGCGGCGGCTGGTTCTGGGGCGCGGCGCTGCTCGTAATCGGGGCCTACTACCTGCTTCGCAACCTGGGTCTGATCAACTTCATATCGGGCGACATCCTGTGGCCCTTGCTGCTGATCCTATTTGGCCTCTACCTGCTGGTTCGCCGCGGCCGCGGCTGGATGCGCTAAGCCCGGACGGTCAGACCGCGACGACGTAGCGCTGGTGGTTGAGCCCCCAGGCCGCGTAGCGCACCAGCCCGACCGCCTTGTACCGCCGGCGGCCGGCGCGCGTCTGCCCCGTCTCGATCGCCTTCCGCAGCTCCAGCGGCGTCTTGCCTGGGAATTCGGTGAAGGCTCGGCCGACGGCGTCGACGATGTGCGCGTCCGAGCCGCCGAACTCGGCCGCCCCCAGTCCAAGGTTGAGCCGCCGCGCGAGCTGGTTGAAAAGGTAGAAGCCTGGGGTCGCGTTCTCGACCTCGATCCCGTCGAACGCGAGCTCCGCCGCGAGCCAGCCCACCCCATGCGCGTTGCCGGCGCGCACATGCCGCTGCGTCCGCCAGAACGGGTGCGCGGCGACCGCGATCCCGCCCTGCTCGTGAATGCCGTGGATGGTGGCTGCGGCTGACAGTCCCGGCTTGACTCGGTGCTCGAGGAAGAGGCCGATGATGTGCCCGTCGCGGCTCGAAACCTCTTCGCCCACGATCACGTGCAGCTTGGTTCGCCGGGCCGCATATTCGGCGGCGCGGCGGGCGCCCTCGATGGTGTCGTGGTCTGTGATCGCGATCACATCGAGGCCCGCGCGCCGGGCGGCGTGCTCGACCAGCTGGGTGGGCGTCGGCCAACCGTCGCTTGCGGTCGTGTGCATGTGGAGGTCGGCGCGACCCCAGCGCGGCATAGGTGTGCATCCTAACCCGGCCAGGCTTACCATCGACCTCTTAGACGCTTACCCAGGACATCTCTTGCTGGAGGTTGGGCCGTGGAAGGCTTGATGCAGGACTACGAGCTCTCTATTCAGCACGTGCTGTGGCGGATGGAGCGCTTGCACCAGAGGAAGGAGGTGGTGACGAAGCAGGAGCAGAGCCTGCATCGAACCACCAATGGAGAGATCGTTCGCCGCGTCAACCGGCTCGCGGGTGCGCTCAAGCGGCTCGGCGTCAAGCCCGGCGACCGTGTGGCCACTCTCGCCTGGAACAACTACCGGCACCTCGAGCTCTACTACGCGGTGCCGTGCATGGGCGCGGTACTCCACACGCTCAACTTGCGCCTGTTCCCCCAGCACCTCGAATTCATCGTCAAGGACGCCGAAGACAAGGTGCTCTTCGTCGACCAGACGCTGCTCCCGATCCTCAAGCCTCTGGTCGGCAAGATCCCCAGCATCAAGACGATCGTGCTGATGGGAAACGGGGCCCCGGTTCCCACCGACCACGGGCTGGGCGAGCTGCTCGACTACGAAACCCTGCTGGCGGCCGAAAGCGAGGACTATCCGTGGCCGAAGATCTCGGAACGCATGGCCGCGGCCATGTGCTACACGTCGGGCACCACCGGCAACCCGAAAGGGGTGGTGTACTCGCATCGCTCGCAGTTCATCCACACGATGGGAGTGCTCCAGGCGGACAACCTCGGTCTGACCGAGAAGGACACCGTGCTCCCGATCGTGCCCATGTTCCACGCCAACAGCTGGGGCCTGCCCTACGCGTGCGGCATGGCAGGCAGCAAGGTCCTCTTCCCTGACCGCTTCATGGGCGATGCCAAATCCATCGTTGACCTGGCCGACGAGGAAAGCGCCACCATCCTCGCCGGGGTGCCCACGATCTGGATCAACACGGCCGCTTACCTGAAGGAGAGCGGACGGCGCCTACCCAAGGTTAAGAGCGTGATCTGTGGAGGCTCCGCCATCCCCCGGGCGGTCATGCAGACGATGGACTCCCTCGGCCTGCGCATGCTGCATGCGTGGGGCATGACCGAAACGTCGCCGCTGGGCAGTGTCGGCCGACCCCGCGGTGACACCAAGCCGGAGGACGAGCTCGACGCGCGTCTGACCCAGGGGGTCATCGTGCCCGGCGTCGAGCTTCGCATCTGCGATGCGGCGACCGGTGAGGAGCTGCCGTGGGACGGTGTCGCGTTCGGCGAGATCCAGGTCCGCGGGCCGTGGATCGCCCGCGGCTATCACAACGGCTACGACCCCGGCAAGCTCACCGAGGACGGGTGGTTCCGCACTGGTGATGTCGCCAAGGTCACGCCAGAGGGCTACATCCAGATCGTCGACCGCACCAAGGACGTCATCAAGTCCGGCGGCGAATGGATCTCTTCCGTCGAGCTCGAGAACGCGATCATGGCGTACCCCAAGATCATGGAAGCGGCCGTGATCGGCCTCGTCCACCCTAAGTGGGATGAGCGGCCGGTGGCTTATGCCGTGGCCAAGCCCGAGTTCAAAGGACAGGTGACGCAGGAGGAGGTGATCGACTTCCTCAGGGACAAGGTCGCCAAGTGGTGGCTGCCCGACGAGGTGCGGTTCATCGACGAGGTCCCCAAGACCTCGGTCGGCAAGTTCGACAAGAAGGTTTTGCGCGCAAGCGCGGCGCCCATCAAAGAGAGCGCGGCTCCGATGGTGAGGAAGTGATGGCCAGGACAGGCGTACGGGAGCACTCGATCGCGCATGACACCTTCCACTACAAGTGGGACAACTCGCTGCCTCCGGCGGTCGAGATCGAGTCGGGCGACATCGTCCACTTCGACACCGAGGAGGTGACCTCCGGTCAGCTGAAGAAGGGCGACGACGCTTCCAAGCTCGGAGCGCTCGACTTCGACAAGCTTTACCCGCTGGGCGGTCCGGTCTTCGTCAAGGGTGCCGAGCCCGGCGACGCCCTCGAGGTGGAGATCCTGAGCCTCAAGCCTGGTTCGTGGGGGTGGACCGCCCTGCTGCCGGGCCTGGGACTGTTGGCTTCGGACTTTCCCGACCCATACGTCCGCTATTTCGACCTCGGCGACAGGACCACGGCCGAGCTGCGCCACGACATCCACATCCCGATCGCGCCCTTCTGCGGAACCATGGGCGTGGCCACCGACGAGCCCGGACGGCACGATGTCCTGCCCCCGACCAAGGGCGCGGGCAACATCGACACGCGGCACCTGACAGCCGGCACGAAGCTCTACCTCCCGGTTTTCGTGCCCGGCGGCATGTTCTCGGCCGGCGACTGCCATGCGGCGCAGGGAGACGGCGAGGTCTGCGTTACCGGGATCGAATGTCCGATGTCGTTCTCACTCCGGTTTGGAGTGGTGAAAGGCGGGCGGCTGCGGCCGTGGAGCTACCACTTCCTGACACCTCCCAAGCCTCTGCAGCCGAGAAGCGATGCCGCCGGCTACCACACGGTCTGCGCCCTCGGCCCGGACCTCATGGAGAACGCGCGCAACGCGGTGCGCGACACCATCTCGTGGCTTGTGGCCGACCACTCCTTGAGCCGCGAGGACGCCTATATCCTGTGCAGCCTGACGGGCGATCTCCGGATCAGCCAGATCGTCGACCAGCCAAACTTCGGGGTCTCGTTCTACCTGCCGCTCTCCGTCTTCAGCTAGACCGGGCGCCGTCCCGAAGGAGCGGTTTATCGGCTAGTTTGCCGCGTGCTGTCGGGCATACTGGGTGCCCCTCTTACCCAACGTGAGTACCACACAACTCGGGCGATACCCGATCGAAGCCGAGCTCGGACGTGGCGCCATGGGCGTCGTGTATCGCAGCACGCATCCACGCCTCGACATACCCGTGGCGATCAAGGTGCTGGCCGAGCAGTACTCGGGCGACGTCAGCTTCCGCCAGCGCTTCCACCGGGAGGCGGCAACGGTCGCCTCTCTCAACCACCCGGGCATCGTGCGCGTCTACGACTTCGACGAGGACGGCCCCGTGCTGTTCATCGTCATGGAATGGGTCGACGGGCGGTCGATGCGCTCGTGGCTCGACGAGTACGGCCGCTTCAGCGTCGACGTCTCCGTCGACCTGGTCCAGCAGCTGCTCTCAGCGGTCGGCGTCGCGCACGACTTCGGGATCGTCCACCGCGACCTGAAGCCCGACAACATCCTCATCTCCAACCGCGGCAAGACCAAGATCCTCGACTTCGGGATCTCCAAGCTGATCGACGACAAGCACCGCCTGACCGCGACCGGGAGCATGGTAGGGACGCCGGCCTACATGGCGCCGGAGCAGGTCAAGGGCGAGGCCGTCGACAAGGCCTCGGACATCTACTCGCTGGGGATGATCCTTTACGAGCTGCTGCATGGCGAGCCGCCGTTCACCGGCCCGCTCCCGGCCGTGCTGCACTCGCAGGTGTTCGACCGGCCGCGAGCGTCGACCGCCATCCCCTCGCCGATCATGGAGATCATCTGGAAGGCGACGGCCAAGGATCCCTCGCAGCGCTTCCAGACGTGCGAGGAGTTCTCCGGCGCGTTTCACTACATGCCCAAGCCAGGCGTCGCGCAGCCCGCCGCGGACGGTATGTCATCGACAGACAGCTCGGGCCCGGTGCAGCTGATCACCGAGCCGCAGGTCGCCATCCCCCAGCGCACCGACGGGCCGAAGCCGCCGGGAGTGTGCACCTTCGCCGACTGCGGCGAGCGTCGCGGCTGGGCCTGCGCGTATCGCGACCTCACCGGGCGCGAATGCAAGAGCTGGTGGTGCAGGCGACACATCCAGTTCATCGAGCGGACTCCTTTCTGCCCGCGCCATGCGAGCGTCATCCGCGCGCTGGCGCCGACGGCCAACACAATCTTCGAGATCAAGAACCGACCGGCGGTCGACGACCGCGCGCTGCCCCTGGCCGCGCTGGTCGCGGAGGACGTGGACAAAGACGTGACCGAGCTCGTGCGCCGCCGCTATCAGAACCGTAAGGACGTCACGCTGGCTCGCGACCGCACGGTCCGCCAGACGTGGTCGGGTCGCAACGAGGTGGCCTGGGAGAGAAGCTGGTCGGCCCTCAAGAGCCAGGGCTACCTGGTGCGGATTGCTGTGCGCGTGACCACGGCAGAGCCCGACATGGTGCAGCTGCTGATCGGCAACACGGTGGTCTTCAAAGAGGTGCCGAACTGGATCAGCCGGCGGCGCGAGGGCGAACCACCGGACCACGCGGATCGCGCGCGATTCGGCAAGAAGCTTTTCGCCGCGATCCTCGAGCACGTGGATGAGCCTCAGCCCATGCCGCCGCCGACCGGGACGCCATCAAGCAGCCCCGACCTCGGCACCCCTCCCCCTCCGGAGATCAACCGCGCCCTCGTCGAAGGGATGGTCCTGCGGCTCGCGTCGACGGCGACCCGGCTCACTGGCTACGAGGTGGCCGACCAGCTGGCGCTGCCGTTCATATCAGTCGAGCCAGTGCTCAAGCTGCTGACGAGCGCCAACTTCCTGGACGCCCTCGGCCTCGCGAACGAGCAGGGCCCGTGGCTGGGCCGGCCGCTGCCGGAACGCATGGCGTATGCGCTCACCAAGCAAGGGCGCACACGCAGCGAAGAGATCGCGCGCGCGGGCACACGCTATGCCGGGCCGGCGCCGGTGTCGCTGCGCGAGTACCGCGCTGTGCTGGCCGAAGCGGCCAAGCCGGGGACGCTCGACCTGACCAAGGTCACGGCCGCCCTAGCCGGCATCGAGCTGGCGCCTGGCGTGACGGAAGCGGTGCGCGCGGCGGTCAACTCGCGTTCTTCGATCTTCATCTACGGTGCACCGGGCAACGGCAAGACCTCGCTTGCGCGCCGGCTCCCGCGACTCCTCGGCAATCCCATCGTCGTCCCGATGGCGCTGGACATCGGCGGCGGCGAGGTGATGACGGTCTTCGACCCCGCGGTGCATCGCCTGGAGGCCAACCAGCCGGCGGACCGGCGCTGGCGGCGGGTGGCACGTCCGCTGGTCCAGGTTGGTGGTGAGTTCCAGATCGAGATGTTCGACCCGACCTGGGAGGACGGCAGCCGCACATACGGCGCCCCTTTGCAGGTGAAAGCGAATGGTGGAGTGCTGCTCATCGACGACCTCGGGCGCCAGCGGGTGTCGCCGAAGCAGATCCTCGACCGCCTGCTGATCCCGCTGGAGCAGGAGATCGACTACATGAACCTTTCGGCCAGCGGACGCAAGGTCGAGGTGCCGTTCTGGGCGCAGCTGGCGCTGTCGACGAACCTGAAGCCCGTCGAGCTTCTGGACGAGGCCTACCTACGCCGGCTCGCGTACAAGGTTTTGATGCCCGACCCGTCGTGGGAGATGTTCACTCGCATCTTCGAGCGGGAGCGAGAGCGCCTTACGATCCCGCCGGACGGGACGGCTCTCGAGATGATTCGCTCTTTGTACGGGGGGCGGCCGCTACGGGGCAACCACCCTCGCGATCTTCTCGAGAGGCTCGTAGATGTCTCATCTGCTCGAGGCGTGCAGCCCGCTCTTTCTCCCGAGCTCGTCGAGGCGGCCTGGCACACGCTCTTCATCACCACCTAGCAACCGGCCTGGTTCGATCCTCCGAACAGCAGCGCATTCCCGTCCATGTTCTGCGCCATGGCCGCTCCCCAACGAGCTGAAACGGCGGCATTGGCGAGCTTCGACCACGCTTTTCCATCCCATGCCCATGTGGCATCCGAAAGTTCAGGACAGCGTATCCCCAGCAACACGACCACTCGCTTGGCGGCGCGGTCCCAGACGGCGGTGGCATACGCCAGGCGCCCAGGCCCGGTGGTGCTGTTCAGCTGCGCCCACCTACCGCTGGTGAGCGACCACGCATCGCTCAGCGGTGTCCCTTGTGCGCCAGGTCCGGCGGTGGCGTTCAATCCGGAACCGCCGAAGACGAAAAGAGAAGAATCCACCGGATCCCAGGTCATCGCGGCGGTTCCGCGTCCAGGAGGCCTGGGAGCGCTGTCGGCCTGAGACCACGTCTTGCCGTCCCACGACCAAGCGTCACCGAAATAGGACGCGTTGGCCAAGCGACCTCCGAAGAGGATCACTCGGTCACCGGCTGTGATGAGGCTGACTCCTTGCCGCTTCTCAGGCCGCCTCGGTCCCACGTCCACCTCCGTCCAGTCGCTGCCATCCCACGTCCATGTGTCGTTTGACTCGAAACCCTCTGCCTGGTCAGGGATGAGACCGCCGAAGAGCACGACGACTTTGTGCGCAGGGTCGTAGGCCATGCCCGCGGCCCGGCGCGCTGGCGGCCTGTGAGGCGGCGAAAGCTGCTTCCAGGCTTTGCCGTCCCAGGTCCAGGTTTCGTCTGACGTGCCCTTCGCGGTCTGGCCGCCGAAGAGCACAAACACTTTGCGCGACTGGTCATACGCGAGTGCAGCGAGATATCGGGGCGGCGGTCCCGTGTTGCTCGCCAGGTGCCAAGTTGCCCCGTCCCCGATCCAGGTGTCGCCGAGGGGGCCCGGGGCTTGTGGGGTCGGAGTGGACTGGGCGGCGCTGGGCGATCCGGTGCATGCGACCAGCAAGAAGGCGACCGCAATACACGCTCTTTTGGCCACCCGTCGACCAGCTTAAGTCGCGGGCGAGCATCCCCCACGGAAAGACTGGGAAGAAGGAGTTGGGGTACGGCCTGGAGGCCCAGATCAGGTCAGCGTGCAGATCGCGAAATTTACAGCTCATCGGTTGACATACAAACAAACGTTCGTATAATGTGAAACATGGAAAGTGGGGAGGGGGTATTTGCACTCCAGACCGGCGCCGAGATGCTCGAGTATCTCGTTCGGCGCCGGGCTCAGATGGACCAGGACGAGCTGGATTGGTGTCTGATTGCGGCCAAGTTCGCCCAGACCGACGAGTACGACGAGCAGGGCTTCAACAGCCCCATCGCCTGCCTCAAGGCCAGCTGTCACATGCGCAGCGGGGCGGCGGCCGATCGGGTCTGTGTCGGCGAGGAGCTGGCACGGCTCGATCGGAGCGCGGAGGCGGTTGCCGCCGGAGAGATCGGGTTTCCCCACCTCGCGCTGATCGCGCGGACCTCAGTTGCCTGTGGGCAGAAGTTCGACGAGGCCAGGCTCTTGCGCCACGCGCGCAAGGAGAGCGTGGTCAAGTTCGAGCACACCTGCATTCATGCCAGGCATGCCGCCGACCCCGATGGCGTCGTCGATGAGGAGAAGCAGGGAGTGGAGGCGAGAAGCCTCACCTTCAGCACCGCCGA
>WNGQ01000322.1_pt1 | contig 48754 bp, 44 predicted proteins | sample 5407661 | NCBI WGS metagenome assembly WNGQ01 (sample SAMN13153382, study PRJNA577476) | soil metagenome | isolation source: 60 cm soil or saprolite under Garry oak tree replicate 2 | place: USA:California | collected 2016-06-15 | reverse complement strand
GGGCATAGGCTTCCAACGCCTCGAAACTGCGCCAGTACTGCACGACAAGGATGTTGGGAAATCCGAAATGGTTGCGCGCGTGCAGAAGGCCGAGCTCGGGCTGCCGCGCCAGCTCGATCAGCATCTTCGGCATCGCCGTCGCCACCGGTCCCCAGCGCCAGACTTTCCAGAGCTTGTTGATCCGCATGCCGATCAGGAAGACGACGAAATCTCCATCGATCTCGGCGCACATCCGCTTGGCGATGATGTCGGCCATTTCCGGATCTCCTTCTCCGTCTGGAACAGTTGCTCTCCGAGGAAATTGTCGGGCGCGCTTTCTGTCCGAGGCTCCCCGAGACCGGATCGCCCTAATTATCTTGACATTGTAAAGATAATTAGGACGCCGGCTAGGCCGCGTCAAGGATCATCTTGCCGGCGAAGTCCCCGTCCCGCGGGCCGCGAGTCGGCAGTGGCAGCATGTTTGTTTCGAAAATGGGCGGCGGCAACCGCAGGCGCCGCGAGACCTCGAGTGACATTGATCAGGTTCGGCGCCGCTATGGGGTCTATCATGGAGCAACCTTTGCCAAGATGCTGCCGGACGCCACATGGATCGTTTGACCAAAGCAACACTAGGGATCGCCGCCCTCGTGTTATCTTGCTATTTTGTCTGGTTCTTCCTCGACTGCTGGATGGATGCGAGCTGTCATCTCTCGTGCCGGTTCAGCGGTAGCCGTGGTGGTTGCACGACGGTCAGGACGCAGGTGCTGAAATCGCCCTAGCGGCCGTCAACGGCGTTTCCCGCGAATGATTGAAGCCGCGGTTCAGCGGCTGTGAGCGAATAGACAAGCACGACGTCCTTGATCTGGATCATGGCGTCGGCAACGACCGCTGAAATGATCCAGCCGCGCACAAAGCCTGGGCCGACAATGAAGCGGTCCGGAATACGGCTCTTGCGGCGCCAAAGTCGGCAGATCGAACAAGACCGACGATGTGAGTACCGGTTTCTGGGAGGAAAACATGCCGGTCAGTTCGGAAGTCCGACACGTCGACCAGATCCAGGCCGCGATCGCGTCGAACGGTGCGGCAAAGTCGGCGTTGATCGCATCCTGGCGAAGATCGTCCGCCTTGCATGGACTCGATCCTACCCAGACGAAATCGCCCGAGCGGGTGAGCGATTCCGAACTTCGTGAGGTCCGGCAGGAAATCGAGCCACTGCTTCAGATCGCCCAAGCCAGTCTCGACCGGCTTCATCTCGCCGTTGGCGGTGTCGGATGTTGCGTACTGCTTGCCGATCGCAACGGCATTCCCGTCGAGCGACGCGGTGCGGCCGGCGACGACAAGACATTCTATTCCTGGGGGTTGTGGCCAGGAACGAGGTGGGGCGAAGAGAGCGCAGGCACCAATGGCATCGGCACATGTCTTGTCGAGCAGCGCGCGACGACAATCCATCGTGACCAGCATTTTCTGACGCGCAATACGTTGCTCAGCTGCACGGCTGCCCCGGTCCATGATCACGAGGGGCAACTGGTTGCCGTGCTCGACATATCGTCTTGCCGGGCCGACCAGACGGCGGGGTTCGTCAATCTCCTCGCCATGGCGGTCAACGATGCGGCAGCAAGGATCGAGACCGACTATTTCCGTTCGGCATTCGCCCGTGCGCGCATCGTGGTGGTGCCTGCCGCCGACAAAGGCGCCAGAGCCCTGATCGCGGTCGATGCGGATGATCTCGTCGTTGGCGCGACCCGTGCGGCGCGCCAGGCTCTCGGAATTACCGAAGCTTGCCTGCGGAAATCGTTGCCCGCGGCCGACCTTCTCAGCACGGCGGGCAAGGGGATCGAAAGCCTCGCCAGTGCCGAGCGCGGTGTGCTGCAGCGCGCGCTCGCGCGGGCCAATGGCAACGTCACGGCCGCAGCCGGAGCGCTCGGCATGAGCCGTGCCACGTTCTATCGCAAGCTGCAGCGACTGGACCTGCAGCGTGCCCATTGAGTCTTGTTCGCTCGACTGTCTCAGTCCTGCGACACTCGCCGCGACTGTCCGTATTGGTGGGGCTGACAAGGATGCGCCGTTGCGACATTGCTCTATCAAAGCGCCGCACCCAGCGACGCTAATTCAGAGGAGGAAGATCGTGAACAAGGTGGAATTCTCTCGACAAGCGAAGGTGCCCTTCGCAAAGCGCTACGGCAACTTCATCGGCGGCAAATGGGCCGAGCCGCGCTCCGGCAAGTATTTCGAGAATCGTTCGCCGGTGAACGGCCAACTGCTTTGCGAGATCGCGCGCTCCAACGAGCAGGACATCGAGGCCGCGCTCGATGCCGCGCACGCCGCCAAGACCGCGTGGGGACGCACCAGTGTTGCCGAACGCGCGGTCGTTCTCAACAAGATCGCCGACCGCATGGAAGAAAACCTCGATCTTCTTGCGTTGGCCGAAACCTGGGACAATGGCAAGCCGATCCGCGAGACAACGGCGGCCGACCTGCCGCTGGCGATCGACCATTTCCGCTACTTCGCCGGCGCCATTCGGGGCCAGGAAGGCAGCCTGTCCGAGATCGACCACGATACGGTCGCCTATCATTTCCACGAGCCGCTGGGCGTCGTCGGCCAGATCATTCCGTGGAACTTCCCGCTCTTGATGGCGTGCTGGAAACTCGCGCCTGCGATCGCGGCCGGCAACTGCGTGGTGCTGAAGCCCGCCGAGCAGACCCCGGCTTCGATCATGGTGTGGATCGATCTGATCGGCGATCTTCTGCCGCCCGGCGTGCTCAACATCGTCAACGGCTTTGGCCTCGAAGCGGGCAAGCCGCTGGCCTCCTCGCCGCGTATCGCCAAGATCGCCTTTACCGGCGAGACCACGACGGGCCGGCTGATCATGCAGTACGCCAGCCAGAACCTCATTCCCGTGACCCTCGAACTCGGCGGCAAATCTCCCAACATCTTCTTCAAGGACGTCGTCGCCGAGGACGATGACTTCTTCGACAAGGCCATCGAGGGCTTCGTGATGTTCGCGCTCAACCAGGGCGAGGTCTGCACCTGTCCGAGCCGCGCGCTGATCCAGGAATCGATCTACGACAGGTTCATGGAGCGCGCGCTCAAGCGGGTCGAAGCGATCGTTCAGGGAGACCCGCTGGATCCCGCCACCATGATCGGTGCGCAGGCGTCGGGCGAGCAGATGGAGAAGATCCTCTCTTACATCGACATCGGCCGCCAGGAAGGCGCGCAGGTCCTGACCGGCGGCGCCCGCAACCTCTTGCCCGGCGATCTCGCCGGCGGCTACTATGTCAAGCCGACCGTCTTCAAGGGTCACAACAAGATGCGCGTCTTCCAGGAGGAAATCTTCGGGCCGGTGGTATCGGTCACGACCTTCAAGGACGATGACGAGGCCTTGTCGATCGCCAACGACACGCTCTATGGGCTCGGTGCCGGCATCTGGAGCCGTGATGCCAACCGGCTCTACCGCTTCGGCCGCGCCATCCAGGCCGGTCGTGTCTGGACCAACTGCTACCACGCCTATCCGGCGCATGCGGCGTTCGGCGGCTACAAGCAATCGGGCATCGGCCGCGAAACCCACAAGATGATGCTGGACCACTACCAGCAGACCAAGAACATGCTGGTCAGCTACAGCCCCAAGAAGCTCGGCTTCTTCTGATTCTCCCGAGACTGGCCGACGCGGTCGCTTTTTCGTCCGCGTCGGTCATTTTTTTGGGCGTCATGGAGGCGGGGATGGAAGACAAGGTTTCAGCAACTCCGGCAGCGCTCGGACTGCTCGCGCAAATCATAGCCGAGCATGGTCCGGTGCTGTTTCATCAGTCCGGAGGCTGCTGCGACGGATCGTCGCCGATGTGCTACCCCAAACACGATTTCATCGTTGGCGATGCGGACGTGCTGCTCGGGCATATCGGCGGAGCTCCGTTCTACATCAGCGCCTCCCAGTTCGAGGTCTGGAAGCATACCGACCTCATCATCGATGTCGTTCCGGGTCGGGGCGGGATGTTCTCGCTCGACAATGGCCGTGAGCTGCGATTCTTGACGAGATCGATGCTCTGCTCGCCGTCTCAGTCCTCCGGTCCGTGAACGTCGACGGCACGCCGTCATACCGATTTTTCCGGCACGCCGGGAAGAAAGTGCGCGCCCTCGGCGCTGAGAAAATCCAGCATCGCCTGCGCCGGCGGCAGCAGGACCTTGTCCTTGCGCCGGACCACGAACCATTGACGCACGACCGGCAGGCCGGCGACGTCAAGCGCGACAAGCCGTCCGTCCTCGAGTTCGGTCGAAACCGTATGGGCGGAGATGAATGCAATCCCGAGACCGGCAATGACCGCCTGCTTGATGGTCTCGTTGCTGCTCATCTCCATGCCGATCTTGGGCTGAAGCTCGGTTCCGGCGATCAGCTGTTCCATCAGCATCCGCGTCCCCGAGCCCTGCTCGCGCATCAGGAAGGTCTCGTGGGTGAGATCAACCGCGGCCAGTCCAAAATCCTTCGCCAGCCAATGTCCTTTGGCCGCAACGACGATGTGCGGATGATCGCCGATCAGGTGCGTTTCCACCTCGACGTCCGGCGGCGGCCGTCCCATGATCGCGAAATCGAGTTCGTAGCCGTGCAGCGCCTGCCGTATCTCCTGGCGGTTGCCGATCGACAGGCTGATATCGATCTTCGGATGTAGCTTCGAAAAAGCGGCGATCGCAAACGGGACAAAATATTTCGCGGTACTGACCGCGCCGATCGACACGCGGCCGCCGCTGCGGCCCGCGATCATGTCGAGCGTTGTGGCGCAGGCCGAGATCGCTTCCTCGATGCGCCCATGTAACGCGAGGACCTCCCGCCCGGCTGCGGTCAGCAGCATTCCATCGTTGCTGCGCTGGAGCAGCGGCAGGCCGGCCAGATCCTGAAGATTGCGCAACTGCAAGGTCACTGCGGGTTGCGTGAGATTGAGCTTGTTGGCAGCGGCGGTGACGCTGCCGTTGGCCGACAACGCCGCCAGCGCCCGCAACTGCCTGATCGTGAGGTCGCGCAGCCCAGTCATATAAGAAAAACTTTTGTTCTATGAAAGATATTGAAATTTTACTTATTTAAATGACGCGGTCAACCTCCGATCAGCGGTTCGTCAGGAACCGGCGCGCCGACCACCCTTCAGGTGAGGCGGCGGAAGGGAGGCCATCGAATGAGTCCCGCGATGAGCTTGCACCAGTACGTGGGTGATGGGGGCGGCACCGAGCTGCCGCGCCGAGCCGTGGCGGATACGGTCGTAGCGCTCGCCCAGGCCTCGATCGAGATTTCCGACCTGATCTGCTCCGGCGCGCTGGCCGGCATCACCGGACAGGCGCAGGGCCGCAACGCCGACGGCGACATCCAACAGGATCTCGACGTCCGCGCCGATCGCATCATCCGCATGGCGCTCAGGTCGCTGCCGATCGCAGCACTGGCATCCGAAGAGGCGGCATTACCCGAATTCATGAGCCCGGCGGCGCCAATCAGCGTTGCCATCGATCCGCTGGATGGTTCGTCGAACATCAACACCAACATGTCGGTCGGCACGATCTTTTCGATCGTGAGGACGCCGGACGACGTTCGCACCGCTTTCATGCAGCCCGGGACGGCCCAGCTCGCGGCCGGCTTCTTCATCTACGGCCCGCAAACCTCTCTCGTCCTCACCCTCGGCCGCGGCGTCGACATTTTTACGCTGGACCGCGCCGCGCACGAATACAGGCTGATCCGGTCGGCGGTTGAGATCCCCGCCGATACTGCCGAGTTCGCCATCAACGTGTCGAACCAGCGGCACTGGGAAGCTCCGGTGCAGGCCTTCGTCGAGGACTGCATGGCTGGCACGAGCGGCGGGCGCGGCAAGGACTTCAACATGCGCTGGATTGGATCGCTGGTGGCGGAAGCCTACCGGATCCTCACACGCGGCGGGATCTTCCTGTATCCGGCCGACGCGCGCGACGGCTACGGCGAGGGCCGTCTGCGGCTGGTCTACGAAGCCAACCCGATCGCCTTCATCATGGAACAGGCGGCCGGTGCTGCCTCCACCGGGCGCGCGCGGATTCTCGATCTCACGCCAGGCGCGCTGCACCAGCGTGTGCCGCTGATCATGGGCTCGAGGGACAAGGTGCGGCGTCTCGATCACCTGCACCTGTGCCCCGACATCGGTTTCGAGAAAAGCGCCCCGCTGTTCGCCCACCGCGGCCTGTTTCGCAATTGAGCGTAAGGACTGAGCGATCGTGTCCAGGAAGCATCCCATCATATCGATCACCGGTTCGTCGGGCGCGGGCACCACGTCGGTCAAGCGGACCTTCGAGCAGATCTTTCGCCGCGAGAATGTCGCGGCCGCCTATATCGAGGGCGACGCGTTCCACCGCTACGACCGCGCCGAAATGCGTGGTCGCATGAGCGAGGAGGCGGAGTGCGGCAACAAGCATTTCAGTCACTTCAGCCCGGAAACGAATTTGTTCGAGGAACTGGAGGCCGTCTTCAAGAGTTACGGCGAAACCGGATCGGGCACGACCCGCTATTACGTCCACGATGATGAGGAAGCCGCGTTGCACGGCACCCTGCCTGGGACCTTCACCGACTGGCGGCCGCTTCCGAACGAGTCCGATCTCTTGTTCTACGAAGGGCTGCACGGTGCGGTCGTGACCGACAAGGTCAATGTCGCACAATACGCCGATCTCAAGATCGGTGTCGTGCCCGTCATCAATCTCGAATGGATCCAGAAACTGCATCGCGATCGCAGCGCGCGGGGCTATTCGACCGAGGCGGTGACCGACACGATCCTTCGCCGCATGCCGGATTACGTCCACTATATATGCCCGCAATTCGCGCAGACCGACATCAATTTCCAGCGCGTGCCGACGGTCGACACCTCGAACCCGTTCATCGCAAGGTGGATCCCGACGCCGGACGAGTCGATGGTGGTGATCAGGCTCAGGAACCCGCGCGGCATCGATTTTCCCTATCTGCTGTCGATGATCCCCAACAGCTTCATGTCGCGCGCGAATTCGATCGTGATTCACGGATCGAAGGTCGACCTCGCGATGCAACTGATCCTGACCCCGCTGATCCTGCAACTGATGGAACGCAAGAGGCGCGCAGCATGAATGTTCAAGCCCCATCTTCCATTTCAACCGGCGTGGATGACGTTGTGCATGCGGATATGGCGAATGCCATCCGGTTCCTGGCGATCGACGCCGTCGAGAGAGCAAAATCCGGCCACCCTGGCATGCCGATGGGGATGGCAGACGTCGCCACCGTGCTGTTTTCGCGCTTCCTGAAATTTGATCCCAAGGATCCGAACTGGCCGGATCGCGATCGCTTCGTGCTGTCCGCCGGTCACGGTTCGATGCTGCTCTACGCTCTCTTGTTCTTGACGGGCTACGAGGATGTCACGCTCGATCAACTGAAGGCGTTTCGGCAGTGGGGGTCGAAGACGCCGGGCCATCCCGAATACGGGCACACTCAAGGCGTCGAAACGACGACGGGTCCGCTGGCGCAGGGCGTTGCCACAGCGGTCGGCATGGCGCTGGCGGAGCGTCTGCTGAATGCCCGCTTTGGCAGTGATCATGTCGATCACCACACATACGTGATCTGCGGTGACGGCTGCCTGATGGAGGGCCTCAGCCACGAGGCGATCTCGCTGGCTGGCCATCTGCGGCTTAACCGGCTGATCGTGCTGTTCGACGACAACGAGATCTCGATCGACGGCGCGACGTCGCTGTCCTGCTCGGATGACCAGGTCGCGCGCTTCAAGGCTTCCGGCTGGTCGGCCTGCCGGATCGATGGCCACGATCCCGCAGCGATCGCAGCGGCAATCGAACGGGCCAGAGAGAGTGACCGGCCGTCGCTGATCGCCTGCCGCACGGTCATCGGCTTCGGTGCACCGAACCGTCAGGGCAGTGAAAAAGCCCATGGCGCGCCGCTTGGCGCCGACGAGGTCGCGAGAACCCGCGATGCGCTGAACTGGCCGCACCAGCCGTTCCAGACTCCGGAATCCATCCTTGCGCAATGGCGCCAGGCCGGCGCGCGCGGCCAGGCTGCCCGCCGCAGCTGGATCGAGCGGACCAGACGCCTCAATGCGGCTGTGCGCTCGCCGTTTCACGATGCTCTCAATCGCAATCTGCCGGGCGGCTATGCCGAGGCGATCGCGGGGTTACGCGATCGCTTCGCCAGCGAGCGGCCGAACATCGCCACCCGGCAGGCCTCGCAACTCGTGATCGACGGAATCGCTGAGGCGTTGCCGAACCTGCTCGGCGGCTCGGCCGATCTGACCCACTCCAATCTGACGCGCGCCAAAACGCAGCAGCCGGTGCGGCCGAATGGCTTCGATGGCAGCTACATTCACTATGGTGTCCGCGAGCACGCCATGGCGGCGGCGATGAACGGCATCGCGCTGCATGGCGGCTTCATCCCCTATGGCGGCACGTTCCTGACCTTTGCCGACTACAGCCGCCCCGCGATCAGGCTGGCGGCGTTGATGGGCGTCCGCGTCATCCATGTGATGACGCACGATTCGATCGGATTGGGCGAGGATGGCCCCACTCACCAGCCGGTCGAACATCTGGCATCGCTGCGGGCGATTCCCAACCTCTTGGTGTTTCGCCCCGGCGATGCCATCGAGACCGCCGAGGCCTGGGATTGCGCGTTGCGGGCGCAACATAGCCCGTCGGTGCTGTGCCTGTCGCGGCAGGCGGTGCCCACGTTCCGCGACGTCGCGGGCGACGCCAACCAGGTCGCGCTCGGCGCCTATGTCGTGCGCGAACCGGAGGCTGGCCGCCACGTGACCCTCATTGCGACCGGTTCCGAGGTTTCGATCGCGCTACGGGCGGCGGAGCTCTTGAAGGGCTTTAGCGTCCGCGCCGCTGTGGTCTCCGCGCCTTGCTTCGATCTGTTTCGCCAGCAGCCGCGCGAATACCGCACGCAAGTGCTCGGAAGCGTGCCGAGGATCGGGGTCGAAGCCGCGGTCGAGGGCGATTGGGCTCGCTGGCTCGGTGACGACGGCGAGTTCATCGGCATGACCGGCTTCGGCGCCTCGGCTCCGGCGGAAACGCTCTATCGCGAATTCGGCATCACGGCGGACGCAGTTGTAGAAGCCGCGTTGCGCCGCATCGCGCCCGCGAGCATGGCGGCAACTCACGCCTCACACCCCACACGCCAACCCTGACACGGAGGCTCCGATGGCCCGGATCACATTGCGACAATTGCTCGATCACGCCGCCGAGCACGACTACGGCGTGCCCGCGTTCAATATCAACAATATGGAGCAGGCCGTTGCCATCATGGCCGCGGCCGCGGCGGTCGACGCGCCCGTGATCATCCAGGCCTCGCGCGGCGCGCGCGCCTACGCCCACGACATCATGCTGGCGAAGATGATCGACGCGCTGGAGGAGATGTATCCGCAGATTCCGCTCTGTCTGCATCAGGATCACGGTAACGAGGAGGCGACCTGCGCCACCGCGATCAAGCACGGCTTCAACTCGGTCATGATGGACGGCTCGCTGAAAGCCGACGCCAAGACGGCCGCCGATTATGACTACAATGTCAACATCACGCGCCGTGTCGTCGAGATGGCGCACTGGATCGGTGCCTCTGTGGAAGGCGAACTCGGCGTGCTCGGCTCGCTCGAACATGGCGGCGGCGAGCAGGAGGACGGCCACGGCGTCGAGGGCGAGGTCAGCCGCGATCAATTGCTGACCGATCCCGACCAGGCGGTCGACTTCGTTCGCGCCACCAAGGTCGACGCGCTGGCGATCGCGATGGGGACATCGCACGGCGCCTACAAGTTCTCGCGCAAGCCGGATGGCGACATCCTCGCCATGAGCGTCGTCGAGGAGATCCACCGCCGTCTGCCCAACACCCATCTGGTGATGCATGGCTCGTCCTCGGTCCCACAGTCGCTGCAGGACATGTTCAACCGGTTCGGCGGCGAGATGCCGCAGACCTGGGGCGTGCCGATCGAGGAAATCGTGCGCGGCATCAAGCACGGCGTGCGCAAGGTCAATATCGACACCGATTGCCGCCTGGCGATGACGGCCCTGTTCCGCAAGGTCGCGACCGAGAACAGGGGCGAATTCGATCCGCGCAAGTTCCTGAAACCGGCGATGGAGGCGATGCGCGATCTCTGTCGCGAACGCTTCGAGCAGTTCGGCACCGCCGGCCACGCCTCGAAGATCAAGGTGATTGCGCTCGCGGACATGGCGAAGCGCTATCGCTCCGGCGCGCTCGACCCGCGCATCGGAGGCATCGCGCATGCCGCCGAATGAGCCAAACGCCATTCAATCCAGATTTCGCCCGCGCACTTACTAACGAGGAGACCAGCATGAACCAGCACTCGATGACCGTCCGCGGCAGCGATCGCTACAAGTCCGGCGTCATGGAATACAAGAAGATGGGCTATTGGGAGCCCGACTACGAGCCCAAGGACACCGACGTCATCGCGCTGTTCCGGGTCACGCCGCAGGATGGCGTCGATCCGATCGAGGCGTCGGCCGCGGTCGCCGGCGAATCGTCGACGGCGACCTGGACCGTGGTGTGGACCGACCGGCTCACGGCGGCGGAAAAATATCGCGCCAAATGCTATCGCGTCGATCCGGTTCCGAATGCGCCGGGGCAGTATTTTGCCTATATCGCCTACGACCTCGATCTGTTCGAGAACGGCTCGATCGCGAACCTCTCGGCCTCCATCATCGGCAACGTGTTCGGCTTCAAGCCGCTGAAGGCCTTGCGGCTGGAGGACATGCGGCTGCCGGTGGCCTATGTGAAGACGTTCCAGGGCCCGGCCACGGGCATCGTCGTCGAGCGCGAGCGCATGGACAAGTTCGGCCGTCCGCTGCTCGGCGCGACGGTGAAGCCGAAGCTTGGGCTCTCGGGCCGCAACTACGGCCGTGTGGTCTACGAGGCGCTGAAGGGCGGGCTCGATTTCACCAAGGACGACGAGAACATCAACTCGCAGCCGTTCATGCATTGGCGCGAACGTTTTCTCTATTGCATGGAGGCGGTCAACAGGGCGCAGGCGGCGTCCGGCGAGATCAAGGGCTCCTATCTCAACGTCACCGCCGCGACGATGGAAGACATGTACGAGCGCGCCGAGTTTGCCAAGGAACTCGGCTCCGTCATCGTCATGATCGATCTGGTGATCGGTTATACCGCGATCCAGTCGATGGCGAAGTGGGCGCGTCGCAACGACATGATCCTGCATCTGCATCGCGCCGGGCATTCCACCTATACGCGGCAGCGCAGCCACGGCGTCTCGTTCCGCGTCATCGCAAAATGGATGCGGCTTGCCGGCGTCGATCATATCCACGCCGGTACCGTGGTCGGCAAGCTCGAAGGCGATCCCGCCACCACGCGGGGCTACTACGATGTCTGCCGCGAGGACTTCAATCCGATGCGGCTCGAACATGGCGTGTTCTTCGATCAGCATTGGGCCAGCCTCAACCGACTGATGCCGGTGGCGTCCGGCGGCATTCATGCCGGCCAGATGCATCAATTGCTCGATCACCTCGGCGAAGACGTGGTGCTGCAATTCGGCGGCGGCACCATTGGCCATCCGATGGGCATCCAGGCCGGCGCCACCGCGAACCGGGTCGCGCTGGAGTCGATGATTCTCGCCCGCAACGAAGGCCGCGACTACCTGCACGAGGGGCCCGAGATTCTCGCAAAGGCGGCGGCAACCTGCACGCCGCTCAAAGCCGCGCTCGAAGTCTGGAAGGATGTCACCTTCAACTACGAATCGACCGATATGCCCGACTACGTCCCCACCGCCAGCGTCGCGATCTAAGGAGCCTGCCCATGCGCGTTACCCAAGGCTGTTTTTCATTCCTGCCCGATCTCACCGACGAGCAGATCTCCCGGCAGGTTCAGTACTGTCTCGGCAAGGGCTGGGCGGTGAACATCGAATTCACCGACGATCCGCACCCGCGCAACAATTTCTGGGAAATGTGGGGGCTGCCGATGTTCGATCTCCATGACGCGGCGGGCGTCATGATGGAGCTGAACGAGTGCCGCAAGGTCTATGGTCACAGCTATATCCGGATGTCGGCATTCGATTCCAGCCATGGCTGGGAGTCGGTGCGGCTGTCGTTCATCGTCAACCGGCCGAGGGATGAACCGGGTTTCCGAATGGAACGGCAGGAAATCGATGGCCGCCGCATTCGTTACACCACGAAATCCTACGCCGTCGACCGCCCCGAAGGTCGCCGCTACGGCGCGTGAGGTCATCCGGGACGGCGGACGATTTGACTTCCCCGATCGTTCGGCTGCCCCTGGATGCACTGCTCCGTCGCTGCGAAAGCGGCGGCGGAGTTCTTTTTTCCACGACTGGACGGGTCACCGATGACAGAGCACATCAATCTTCGCGCGGAACTGGAGGCTGTCGGCATCGAGCCTGTTCTCGATCAACTCGATCGCGAATTGGTCGGTCTGCGTCCGGTCAAGACCCGGATTCGCGAGATCGCGTCGCTGCTCCTGATCGAGCGTATCCGCACCCGCATGAACCTCACGACCGAAGTGCCGACGCTGCACATGTCGTTCACCGGAAATCCCGGCACCGGAAAGACGACGGTGGCGCTGCGCATCGCGAGCATTCTCCACAAGCTTGGTTTCGTGCGGCGCGGGCAGGTGGTGTCGGTCACGCGCGACGAACTGGTCGGCCAGTACATCGGTCACACCGCGCCCAAGACCAAGGAGATTCTCAAGAAGGCGATGGGCGGGGTGCTGTTCATCGACGAGGCCTATTATCTGCACCGTCCCGACAATGAGCGCGATTACGGGCAGGAGGCGATCGAGATCCTGCTTCAGGTGATGGAGGCCCAGCGCGAGGACCTGGTCGTGATCCTGGCCGGCTATGGCGAGCGCATGGACAGGTTCTTTGCCTCCAATCCGGGGTTCCGCTCCCGGATCGCCCATCACATCGACTTCCCCGATTACTCCGACGACGAACTGCTCAGGATCGCCGAACTGATGCTGCGCGACATGAACTACGCGTTCAGTCGAGAGGCGCGCGCGGCATTCGTTCGCTACATCGGCCTGCGCAAGACGCAGCCGTTGTTTTCCAATGCGCGATCGATCCGCAACGCGCTCGACCGGATGCGCCTGCGCCAGGCCAACCGCCTCGTCGCCGATCTCGATCGCGTCCTGACGGCCGACGACATCAAGTCGATCGAAGCGACGGACGTCTTGGCCAGCCGGGTGTTTTCGACATGCGCGCCGGCGCCGGTCGAACTCTTGAAGATCGAACGGAATTCCTAAAGAGGGTTCGGCCATCGGCGTGGTCGTCTCGCGCGCGCCGTCGCGCGTGGCGCTTCCAAACGAACGCCACACCCCGCGAAACCCTGATGGCGCCTGCTCCGGCGATCGCGCGGCCGGCCGCCTTGGATTTGCGAGGGCGATCGCCAAGACCATTTATTCCGATTTCGGCTTGGTGTATGGGTAGTTGCCCATGAGATGAGTATATACTCTATCTGGGTTCGGGAGACATTGGATGACCAGGCCCGACCTGATCATATTCGACTGCGACGGCGTATTGGTCGACAGCGAGGTGCTGAGTTGCCGTTGCCTCTCGGAGGCCTTGGCCGGATATGGCATCGAACTCGGCCTCGACGAGGCGCTCGATCTGTTCCTGGGGCGAAGCATGACCGCGGTGCTCGAGCATTACCAGGCGCTGGGACGGCCTATCCCGGAGCGGTTCTCGGCCGACCTGAGGGCAGCGGTGCGGGCTACGTTTCAATCCGGACTGAACCCGATCGAAGGCGTGAGCTCGGTGCTGGAGGGTCTGCAAATCCCACATTGTGTTGCCTCGTCCAGCGATGTCGACCGGGTATCCTTGTCGCTTTCCCTGACCGGCCTTGCCGCGCATTTCGATAGCCGGCTCTATACGTCGCAGATGGTCACGCGCGGCAAGCCCGCTCCCGATCTCTTCCTTTACGCCGCCGACAGGATGCGGGCGGATCCTCGCCGCACGCTGGTGATCGAGGACAGCGTGAGCGGTGTGAGGGCGGGCAAGGCGGCCGGCATGACGGTTTGGGGATTTGTCGGAGGCAGCCACTATCGATCGCGTGACGGCGAAGCTGTCCTCGCCGCGGCAGGCGCTGATCGCGTGTTTGGGCGGATGGCGGATTTTTGGGCGGACGGACCGGTCGAATTAGATGGCAGCATCCGATAACGAGAAATCGCGTCTGGACGAAGCTGCGCGTGCCGGCTGGCTCTATTTCATCGCCGGCCACACGCAAGACGAAATCGCCAAGATGCTGCAGATCTCGCGCGCGTCGGCTCAGCGCCTGGTTTCGCTGTGTTTGGCCGAGCGGCTGATCACTTTCCGGTTGGAGCATCCGATTGCGGCTTGCATGGAGTTAGCCGCGCGCCTCAAGGACTTTTTTCATCTGGCCTACTGCGAAGTCGTTCCAACCGATCTAGCCGCACCGCTTGCAGCGGCCGGGATCGCCGAGCGCGCCGCCAACATGCTGGAATCGACGCTGCGCGTCGAGAAACCCGCGATCGTCGCGTTGGGCACGGGCAGGGCCGTGCGCGCCGCGGTCGAGCGCGTCTCGCCGATCGACTGCCCCAATCACCAGATCGTATCGTTGGTCGGAAACATTTCGGCCGACGGCTCGGCGAGCTTCTTCGATACGGTCGGCCGGCTCGCCGATCGCACCAAGGCGCGTCACTATCCGATGCCGCTGCCGTTTCTGTTGGCGTCCGCGGGCGAGCGCGATCAGATGCTCAAGATCGATCCGATTGCCAAGGTGAGGGCGGTCGCGGCCAAGGCCGATTTGCGGCTCGTCGGAATTGGCCAGATGGACCAGCGCGCGCAGGTGTTGGTCGACGGCTTCGTCACCCGCGAGGAACTGCTCGAAATCATGCGGCTGGGCGCCGTCGGCGAGCTGACCGGCTGGGCGTTCGATGCCGAGGGGCGCATCCTCGAGGGCGGGACGAACGCGCGCCTGACCAGTATCCCGCCGCAGGTCCCCGCCAAGGCCTTGACCATCGGCGCTGCCGTCGGTCCCGCCAAGGTTTCGGCAATCAGGGCCGCGCTGAAAGGGCGCCTGATCAACGGGTTGATCACGGACGAAGCCACGGCAGGCGCCATCCTGAAGCAGTAGCGGAATGAGCGCGCGCTCAGGGCTCGGCCGGCGCGAACCGGGGCCCGTGCGCGGAGCATCGTGCGGTTGCGAGCGCAAAAACTGCGTGCGCCCATTGCATCTTGATCTTGACACGGTCATCGGGCGGTGTGAACATAATTGCAAGGCGTGGGTATATGCTCAACGTCAACTAGGGAGGTTACCGTGAAGCACGTCCTTGGCGCCCTGCTGGGCGCGGCTACCCTTTTGGTTTCTGCCCCCTCGATTGCACAGACGACGCTGACGATCGCCACCGTGAACAACAGCGATATGATCCGCATGCAGGGGCTGTCGAACGAATTTACCGCCAAGAACCCCGATGTGACCGTGAAATGGGTGACGCTCGAAGAGAACGTCCTGCGTCAGCGCGTCACCACCGATATCGCGACCAAGGGCGGCCAGTTCGACGTCCTGACCATCGGCACCTACGAAGTTCCGATCTGGGCCAAGAAGGACTGGCTGGTGCCGCTCGACAATCTCGGCGCCGACTACGACACCGCCGACCTCATTCCCAAGATCCGCGATGCCGTCTCGGTATCGGGCAAGCTTTTTGCCGCACCGTTCTACGGCGAGAGTTCGATGGTGATGTATCGCACCGACCTGTTCCAGAAGGCCGGACTGACGATGCCGGAAAGCCCGACCTGGGATTTCGTGATCGATGCGGCGAAGAAGCTCACCGATAAGTCCGATGGCGTCTACGGCATCTGTCTGAGGGGCAAGGCGGGCTGGGGCGAGAACATGGCCTTCTTGACCGCGATGTCCAATTCGTTCGGTGCGCGCTGGTTCGACGAGAAGTGGCAGCCGCAGTTCGACAGTCCGGAATGGAAGAAGACCCTGACGACCTATGTCGACCTGATGAAGACTGCGGGCCCTCCCGGTGCCAGCTCGAACGGCTTCAATGAAAATCTGGCGCTGTTCAGCTCCGGCAAATGCGGGATGTGGATCGATGCCACCGTTGCGGCCTCGATGGTGACCAATCCGAAGGACTCGAAGGTTGCCGACAAGGTCGGCTTTGCGCTCGCCCCGAATGCCGGGCTCGGAAAGAACGCAAACTGGCTATGGGCATGGAGTCTGGCCATTCCGGCCGGCTCGAAGAAGGTCGAGGCGGCGCAGAAGTTCATCGCCTGGGCAACCGGCAAGGATTACACCAAGCTTGTGGCTTCGAAGGAGGGGTGGGCGAACGTGCCCCCGGGCACGCGGACCTCGCTCTACCAGAATCCTGAATATCTGAAGGTCGCTCCGTTCGCCAAACTGACGCTGGCGTCGATCGACGCGGCCGATCCGAACAAGCCGACGGTTAAGCCAGTGCCTTACGTTGGTGTGCAATATGCGGCGGTTCCCGAATTCCAGGGCATCGGCACCACTGTCGGGCAGCAGTTCTCGGCCGCACTGTCCGGCTCCTCGACCGTCGAAGCCGCGCTCGCAGCCGCCCAGTCGGCCACGGAGCGCGAAATGAAGCGCGCCGGCTATATCAAATAGCCGGTCGCTGTTGCGGTCTCCTCCCGAGAGCCGCAAATGGCTGCCGTCCGTTCTCGCGACTGAATGGACGGCAGCCCTCGTCGAGTTTCCCGAATAGCAGGAGGCGGCGATGGCAACCCAGCAAACGCAGGTTCTCGGCAGGACCCTGCTCGCTCCGGCCGTCGTATTGTTGTTTATCTGGATGATCGTCCCGCTGGCGATGACGATCTACTTTTCATCGCTTCACTACAGCCTGCTGGATCCAGGGACCGAGAGCTTCGTCGGCCTGGAGAACTTTCGATATTTCCTGACCGACCCCGCCTTCCTGACATCCCTGCAGAATACCCTGGTGCTGGTCGGTTCGGTCCTTGCCATCACCATCTTTCTCGGCACGCCGCTGGCGCTGCTGCTCGACCAGCCCGTTGTCGGTCGCACCATCGTCCGCCTCATGGTGATCGCGCCGTTCTTCGTAATGCCGACCGTCAGCGCGCTGGTCTGGAAGAACCTGCTGATGCACCCGGTCTCGGGACTGTTTGCCTGGGTCGCGAAGCTGTTCGGTGCGACGCCGATCGATTGGTTCAACGATGCGCCGCTGCTCGCCGTCATCCTGATCGTCGCCTGGCAATGGCTGCCGTTTGCGACGCTCATCCTGCTCACGGCGCTGCAATCCCAGGACGAGGAGCAGAAGGAGGCGGCCGAGATGGACGGCGCCAGCGCGCTGTCGAGGTTCATCTACCTGACCCTGCCGCATCTGGCGCGACCAATCACGGTGGTGATCCTGATCGAGACGATATTCCTGTTGACCGTATTCGCCGAGATCTTCGTGACGACCGGCGGCGGACCGGGCCTGCGCACCACCAACATCGCATTCCTGATCTACTCGCAGGCGCTGATCCAGTTCGACGTCGGCAACGCCTCGGCCGGCGGATTGGTTGCGGTGGTGATCGCCAACATCGTGGCCTTCTTCCTGGTGCGGATCATCGGACGGAATCTGGAGGCGTAGGCGATGGCACGCAAGGTGACGTCAAGACACGTGATGATTTCCACCGCCGCTGCATGGCTGTTCGGATTTTTGATTTTCCTGCCGATCCTGTGGATGGTCCTGACCAGCTTCAAGAGCGAACTCGACGCATTTGCCATGCCGCCAAAATTTCTGTTGTTCCAGTGGACGACGGAGAATTACGGGACGGTGCAGAGCCGCAGCGACTACCTTCATCATGCGCTCAATTCGATCATGGTTGCGGGCGGCTCCACGCTGATTGCGATGTTGATCGCAGTTCCCGCGGCCTGGTCGATGGCGTTTGCGCCAACGAAGCGGACCAAGGACGTCCTGCTCTGGATGCTCTCGACCAAGATGATGCCGCCGGTCGGCGTGCTCGTTCCGATCTATCTGATCTACCGGGATTTCGGCATCCTCGACACCCGTGCGGGTCTCATTCTGATCCTGTGCCTCGGCAATCTGCCGATCGTGATCTGGATGCTCTTCACCTATTTCAAGGAAATCCCGAAGGACATCCTCGAGGCGGCGCGGATGGATGGCGCGACGATCGGGCGTGAGCTCGTCTATGTGCTGACGCCGATGGCCGTTCCCGGGCTTGCCTCGACCCTGCTTCTCAACTTCATTCTGGCCTGGAACGAGGCGTTCTGGACCCTGAACCTCTCGACGTTGGACGCCGCACCACTGACGGTTTTCATCGCGTCCTATTCAAGTCCGGAAGGGCTGTTCTGGGCGAAGCTGTCGGCCGCGTCGACGCTTGCCATTGCTCCCATCATCATACTCGGTTGGTTCACCCAGCGGCAGCTTGTCCGCGGCCTGACGTTTGGCGCCGTCAAGTAGATCTGCGAAAGGACGAAGGATCATGGGCCAGATAACGCTGCAGGGGGTCCGCAAATCGTTCGGGCCGGTCAACATCATCAAGGATGCGAATCTGGATATCGCCAACGGCGCCTTCGTGGTGTTCGTGGGTCCCTCCGGTTGCGGGAAGACGACGCTGCTGCGCCTGATCGCCGGACTGGAGGACGTCACCGGCGGGCAAATCCTCATCGACGGCAAGAACGTGGTGGACGTCCCGCCCGCCAAGCGCGGGCTGTCGATGGTGTTTCAGTCCTACGCGCTCTATCCTCACATGAGCGTCCGCGGCAACATAGCGTTCGGCCTGAAAATGGCGGGCCTGCCGCGCGCCGACATCAATCGCAAGGTGGAGGCCGCCGCCGCCACGCTGAACCTGACGCCGTATCTCGAGCGCAAGCCGCGCGATCTCTCGGGCGGGCAGCGCCAGCGGGTCGCGATCGGGCGTGCCATCGTGCGCGAGCCGAAAGCCTTCCTGTTCGACGAACCCTTGTCGAATCTCGACGCCGCGCTGCGCGTCCAGATGCGGCTGGAGGTCACCAAACTGCAGAAGCAGCTCGGCACCACTGCCATCTATGTGACCCACGACCAGGTCGAGGCCATGACCATGGCCGACAAGATCGTGGTGCTCAATGCCGGCGACATCGAACAATACGGCTCGCCGCTCGAACTCTACGAGCACCCCGCGAATCTGTTCGTCGCGGGCTTCATCGGCTCCCCGAAGATGAACTTGGTGTCCGGCGAGGCAACCGGCCACAGAGACGCGGCCACGCTGGGGATCAGGCCCGAACATCTGAGGGTCGGCAAGGAGGGGGAGGGATGGCCGGGGACCGTGTCGGTCGCCGAGCATCTCGGCAGCGACACCTTTCTTTATGTCGACGGCGGGAAGCTCGGCACGCTGACGGTGCGCTATGTCGGAGAACTCAATCTGAAAGCTGGCGACCGTGTCTGGCTTTCGCCGGATCCGGCCCGCCTGCATCGCTTCGACAAGGAGGGCTTGGCCATCAGGACGTGATGGGTCGGTCAGCAAAACCACCGGCAAACAGGGACAGGAACAAGATGTATCTCGAAAAATTCAAACTTGGCGGCCGCATCGCCGTCGTCACCGGCGCCGGGCAGGGGATTGGGCTGGCATGCGCTGAGGCGCTCGGGGAAGCCGGCGCGAAGGTCGTCATCGCCGACCGCGATCCGAATTTGGCCGAGGCCGGGTGCGCCAGCCTCAAGGCGAAGGGCTACGATGCCACGATCGCCATCATGGATGTGACCGATTCCGGTCGCGTCTCCGAGGTCGCGGATCAAGTTGCGGCGCAGCACGGAAAGATCGACATCCTCGTCAACAATGCCGGCATTGCACGCAGCGAAACGCCGGCCGAAACGGTCACTGACGAGCACTGGCTCAATGTCATCGACGTCAATCTCAACGGCACGTTCTGGTGCTGCCGCGCCTTCGGCAGGCACATGCTGGGTGCGAAGGCGGGTTCCATTGTGAACATCGGTTCGATGTCCGGCTTCATCGTCAACAAGCCGCAGGAGCAATGCTATTACAACGCGTCGAAGGCCGCGGTGCACCATCTCACGAAGTCGCTCGCGGCCGAATGGGGCGCGCGCGGGGTGCGCGTCAATGCGGTCGCGCCAACCTATGTCACCACACCGCTCAATGCATTCGTCAAGAGCAACCCGACGATGTATGATGCCTGGATCGGCGGGACGCCGATGGCCCGGATGGGCGACGTCGACGAAATTGCCTCGGTTGTCCTGTTTCTCGCCTCCGATGCGGCGAGCCTGATGACCGGAAGCATCGTGCTCGTCGACGGAGGCTATACGTGCTGGTGAGCATGCGCGGTTCTTGAACGGGGTTGCAATGAGGCGGGCCTTCATCGGCATCGACGTCGGGACATCGAGCGCGCGTGCCGGGGTGTTTGACGAGAAGGGAGGCCTGCTGGCGACCGCCCGGCATCCGATCACGGTCTGGCATGAGGCCGGCAATGTCGTCGAACAGTCGTCTTCCGAGATCTGGGCGGCCTGCGCCGCTTCGGTCCGTTCGGCCATGCTGGAGGCGGCACTTCCGCCGTCCGCCGTCAAGGGTATCGGCTTCGATGCGACGTGTTCGCTCGTGGTGCTCGACGCCGCGGCCAATCCGCTGACGGTCAGCACCTCGGGCGACGAACGGCGCAACGTCATCGTCTGGATGGACCATCGTGCGATTGCCGAGGCCCGTCTCATCAACGACACCCATGACGAGGTGCTGCGTTATGTCGGCGGCTCCGTTTCGCCCGAGATGGAGATTCCCAAACTTCTCTGGCTGAAGCGACATTTGCCGTCGACCTACGCTCGGGTCGGCCATTTCTTCGATCTCGCCGACTATCTTTCGTTTCGCGCCACCGGATCGACATTGCGTTCGATATGCACGCTCGGCTGCAAATGGAATTTCCTCGCCCATGAACGCCGCTGGAGCGACAGCTACTTCGAGCGCGTCGGTCTTGGAGATCTCGCCTCGGATGCCTATGCGAAAATCGGAAGGGAAATCGTCGCGCCTGGCACGTCGCTCGGCAGCGGCCTGACCCAATCCGCCGCGCGCGATTTCGGCCTGCTCGAGGGCACACCGGTCGGCGCGTCGCTGATCGACGCGCATGCCGGAGGCGTAGGCACGATCGGGGGGCGCGAGACGTCGGGCGGGCCGGTCGATGTATGCCGCCGTCTGGCCTACATCATGGGCACCTCGGCCTGCATCATGGCGACGACATCCGAGCCTCGTTTCGTGCCTGGTGTTTGGGGCCCCTATTACTCGGGGATGGTTCCCGGCTTCTGGCTCAACGAAGGCGGCCAGTCCGCGGCGGGCGCGGCCATCGATCATCTCGTGAGGTCCCACCCCGCGTATAACGAGGCGGTCGCGTCGGCGCGCGCCGCCGGCATGGAAATCCTGGAATTCCTGGAGCGGCGCATCGTCTCGAACGCGCAAAACCCGGGCGAGGCGGCGTTGCTTGCGCGCGACATCCATGTTCTGCCGGAGTTCATCGGCAATCGTTCGCCTTTCGCGGACCCCGATTCGCGCGCCGTCGTCTCGGGTATGGATCTCGACGTCGACATCGGCTCGATGGAGCGGTTGTTCGTGGCGGGATTGTGCGGCCTCGCCTATGGGCTTGCGGATGTCGTCGACGCTTTCCGGTCTCACGGGGTCGACAGCGACCTGATGGTGATCGGCGGCGGGGCGGCCCGCAGCGCTCTGGTCCGCCAGATCATGGCGGATACCACGGGGCTGAAGGTTGCGCTCCCAGAAACACAGGAGCCCGTCCTGCTCGGAGCTGCTATGCTCGGCGCGGTCGCCGGCAGTTGTTACGGATCGATCGGCGAGGCGATGGTGTCGATGTCGGCGATCGGGTGCTTGAGCGAACCGACGGCGCCCGGAATAGCGGACTTCCACAGGACCAAGCGACAGGTCCACGGACTGATGCGGAAACTGGACCGGGAAAGCCGCGATATCATGCGCCGGATGACAAAGACATAGAACGATGCTTTTGAGTTGCGGTGACGCCTTGATCGATTTCCTGCCCGTCAAGTCGGTCGACGGGCGCGATGCCATCGTGCCTGTGGTTGGCGGTTCCTGCCTCAACATCGCCGTCGGCATGGCGCGCCTCGGTGTATCGGCAGGGTTCGTGGGCGGCATCGCGACCGATCTTTTCGGCCGCATGATATCAGATCATGCCGCCGCCGCCGAGGTCGACCTGCGCTATGCAACGCGCAGCGCGCACCAGCAGACCCTCGCCTTTGTCCGCACCGTCGCGGGCGAGCCGCAATATGCCTTCTATGACGAGGCGACCGCGTCGCGAAACTGGGTCTATCGGCCGGGCTCCATCCCCTTCGATGAAATCGAGGCCATCCATGTCGGGTCGACGACCCTCACGAACGACACCGGCGCGGCCGAGGCGCTCGCAATGCTCAAGGATGCGGGCGGACGGGTCACCATCTCGTTCGATCCGAATTGCAGGCCCAATCTGGTCAAGGACAAGGCCCCCTACATCGCCCGGATGGATGCGTTCGCCGCCATCGCGGACATCGTGCGGATGTCGGACGTCGACTTCGAATTTCTCTACGGCGGCAGCGACCATGCCGGACGGGCGAAAACGCTGATCGAGGCGGGCGCACGCCTGGTTGTCATCACGCGCGGAATCAAGGGAGCGCAGGCCTGGCACCAAGAGGCGGGCGCGGTCGAGGTCGATGCGCCGACCGTCAAGGTGGTCGATACCATCGGAGCCGGTGACAGTTTTCAGGCCGCGCTGCTGTTCGCCTTGCGCGCCATCGGGCGAATCGGGACGGACGCGCTGGCGCAGATCAATGCGGAGGAACTCCGTCGCGTGCTGTCGTTCGCAACCGGTTGCGCGGCCATCACCTGCGGGCGTGCCGGCGCCGATCCTCCGCGAATAGCGGAGGTTGGTGCGGAATTGTCGCGGCTCGTGCCGCAGCCTTCCTGAAAGCGCGAGGCGATCGGTTGGCATGAGATCCTTGCCACCCACCTGCCGCGCAAATGGTCGGTGGCCGCGTCCCCCTCGATCACGCGACGCCGCCGAGATAGAGCCGCTTGACGATGTCGTTGCCTCTCAGTTCATCGACTGAACTCGCCGCGACGACGATCTCGCCATGGACGATGATGTAACCGCGATCGGCGATGCGGATCGCCTGATTGAAGTTCTGCTCGGCCATCAGCACCGTCAAGCCGACGTGCCGATTGAGCTCGCCGATCTTGGTGATGGTCTGCGAGACCAGCAGCGGCGACAGCCCGACCGACGGCTCGTCGATCAGCAACAGCCGTGGCGACGACATCAGCGCGCGCGCGATGGCCAGCATCTGCTGTTGCCCGCCCGACATGGTGCCGGCGAGCTGGCTGCGCCGCTCCTTCAGGGTTGGAAAGGTCTCGAAGGCGAGCGCCAGGTTGCGAGCGATGTCACGGCGGGCGGCCTTGCGGAAGGCGCCGAGCATCAGATTTTCCGACACCGTCAGCTTGGGAAACAACCGCCGCCCCTCGGGCACCAGCGCCACGCCGAGATCGACGATCGCCTCGGGTGACAGCTTGGCCAGATCATGGGCGTTTCCGTCGATCTTGAGCGAAATGCCTCCGCGCCGCGGGCGCACCAAGCCCGCGATGCATTTCATCAGCGTGCTCTTGCCGTTGCCGTTGGTGCCGAGCAACGCCACGGTCTCGCCGGCCTCGACATTGAGCGAGACGCCGCGCAGCGCCTTCACGGCGCCGTAACCGGCATCAAGATCGTTGATCGCGAGGCTAAGTGCCAAGGTAGGCCTCCTGCACCCGCTGGTTCGCCATGACTTCGGCGGGCGCGCCGATCGCGATGATCCTGCCGGCATCGAGACACATCACGCGATCCGAAAAACGCATCACGGCCTGCATGATGTGCTCGATCATGATGACGGTGATGTCCTGGCTCGCGAGGTTCATGAGGAGATCGAGTACCTCGTCGACTTCGGAGTGGGAAAGGCCGGCCATGGTCTCGTCGGAAATCAAGAGTTTTGGGCGCGTCGCCATCGCGCGGGCGAGCTCCATCTTGCGCAATTCCACCTGGCTGAGCCGCGTCGCCGACACGTCGGCCTTGGACTCGAGACCCATTCGCGCCAGGATCAACATCGCGGCGTCGCGCCGTTGCGCGGCCGAGACCACGTCGTCCGCGACGGTCGCGAAGTCGAGCGCCACCATGAGGTTCTCGGCGACCGTCATGCTCTTGAACGGTCGCGGGATCTGGAAGCTGCGCGCAATGCCGCGGCGCGTGCGCATATGCGGCGGCAACGGTGTGATGTTCTCGCCACGGAACTCCACGGTGCCGGCCTCGGTGCGGAGCGCGCCGGAAATGCAGTTGATCAGCGTCGTCTTGCCCGAGCCGTTGGGGCCGATCAGGCCGAAGCGTTCGCCCGGGCGGATATCGACGCTGACATTGTCGAGTGCGGTGAAACCGCCGAAGCGCTTGGTGACGGCATCGATCCGCAGCAGAGGTTGTTCGGATCCCCCGGGTGGCGTCATGCTTCGCCTCCCGCGCGATTGCCGCTGAGCTTTCGGACGAGACCAAGCAAACCCTGCGGCGCCGCGACCACGAACAGCACCAGCATGATGCCGAGCACCAGCACGTTCACTTCCGACGAGATGGTAACGGCCAGGAGCTGTTGCGTGACGCCCAACAGGATGGCGCCGAGAATCGGGCCGGCCCAATGCGCGGTCCCGCCGATCAGCGACATGGCGAGGACCGTGACGGAATAGTTGAGATTGAAGGCGGACGACGGGTCCGCGTACTGCAGGTACATCGCGGCCGGGGCGCCGGCCGCGCACATCAGCGCGCCGGAAATCACGCACGCCAGCAGCTTCAGCCGCAAGGTCGGCACGCCCGAGCATTCCGCGGCGAGTTCGTCGTCCTTGAGCGCCTGCAGGCCGCGGCCGATCCATGAGCGCTGGGTGTAGCGCGCGATCGCAACCGCCAGCACCACGAGGAGCGCCTGAACGAAGAACAGCATCTGCACATAGCTGTGGAACGGCGGCAGCACCGGCGGCCGCTGCATCTGAATGCCGGCCGCGCCGCCGACGAAGCGCCAATTCGTCACCGACGTCTCGATGATGATCGAGAGCGCGATCGTCGCGATCGAGAAGAAGATGCCCTGCATGCGCAAGGTCAGAAGGCCGACCGCCAGGCCGAGCAATGCGCCGACGATCGCGGCGGCCGCGATCTGCACGATCAGCGGCGCACCCAGCGCCTTGACCAGGAACACCGCCGTGTAGACGCCAACGCCGAAAAAAGCACTGGTACCGAAATTCACGTAGCCGGCATAGCCGCCGAGGATGCTCCATGCCACTGCGAGCACGATGAATTGCAGGATCACGTAGCCGGCAAAGAAGGGATATTCGTTACCGATGACCTGAGTTGCCAAGGCGACGGCGACGAGAAAGAGCGCCGCCCCGATCCAGAACGCAAGATTGTCGCGGTTCATGATAGCCTGCCGAACAGGCCCTGCGGCCTGATCGCAAGGACGCCGAGCAGCATCGCGAACGAAATGGCCGGCGCCCACGAGGCGCCGATTGTGCTCAGGACGACCGATTCGACGACGCCGAGGATGATGGCGGCGATGAGCGTGCCGGTCATGCTGCCCAGCCCCGCCATGACGACGACGCAGAATGTCCGCCCGATATAGGCGCGATCGAGCGTCGGCTCGACCGGAGCCACGATAATGAGCAGAGCCCCCGCAATCCCGAGTGCGGCCGTTGCAATACCGAACGCCCATTGCTTGATCTTGACCGGATTGGCGCCCATCAGCCGCAGCGCCTCCTGGTCCTGCGCGACGGCGCGGATCGCGCGTCCCATGAACGTGCGCGACAGATACAGCGTCAGCAGGATCGTCAGCGCAGAGGCAACCGCGAACGCGACGATCAGCCGGACCGGAATCCGCATGTCGCCGATCCGCCAGGCCTTGCCGATGTAGGACGCGGTGACCGAGCGCTGGTCCACGCCGAATTGCAGGATAATCAACACTTCGATGATGAAGGCGATGCCGAACAGGAACGCGATGCCGCGCACGCCGGCATCGCTGCCGCGTCTTTCGAAGGTCTCGTAGTAGATGCGATAGGCGACGAGGCCGAACAGGAACAGCAGCGGCGTAATCATGAGCCCCGCCAGCAGCGGGTCGATGTCATAGCCGTCGTTGAGGAAATACACGCCGTAGGACGCCAGTATCAGAAAGGCCGGATGCGCCACATGGGGAACGTCGAGCAGGCCGAAAGAGACCGACAACCCAATACTGACGGCCGCATAGAAGCAGCCGAGCAGCACGCCGAGCGCCACCGCATTGAGCAGCAGGTCCATTGAAAACACGTAAGGTCCTTCCTTGACCCGCTCCTCAGCCCACCGCTTCAGGGAAAACCCCCGAGCGCGATGGCTCGGAAGCTCTCTTCATCGTTGCGGCCTGGTCGGTCAAGCGAGCTTCTTTCCGAATCCGAAGCTCGCTTGAGGAGACACTACAAAGGCTGCCAACTTCGGATTCGGGACACGAGGTCACTTCCGGGCGGCTTCGAAGGGACTGATGAGCTCGCCAGATTTGAGCTTGTCCGGGAACAGGATCACCTGTTTGCCCGAGCTGCGGAACTGCGCGATGTTCTTGTCCGCGACGCCGCGGAACTGCGCCATCAGCGTGGCGGTTTCCTTGCGCTCGCCGTCGGCCGAAAACGCGATCGGGCCGACGATGGTCTTGATCTCGTTCTCGCGCAGATATTTTGCGATCGCCTTCTGGTCGAGCGACCCCGTCGTCTTGATGGCCTGCTCGACGAGTTGACCCGAGGCGTAGCCGAACGGCGCGAGATAATAGCCCAGCGGATCGACCTTGGCTTCCACCGCTCGCTTCGTGTAGGTCTCGAAGAATTCCTTGGTCCCGTCGTAATACATGCTCGGTTCCGGGAGCCACGTGTTGAAGTTGACGACGCCGTTGAGCAGCGAACCCATATTCTCCATCACCGGGCCGAATTGCAGGCCGACCATGCCGCCGCCGAAGATCTTGACGCCGTCTCCGATCCCGATCTCGTTCACGGCGCGCAGGATTCCGGCCGAGTCCGGCGGATAGGACGAGACATAGACGATGTCGGGCTTGGTGGCGTTGAGCGCCCGGATGATGCCGGAGAATTCCACCGTGTTCGGCGGGTAGGCCTGGTCGAAGACGATCGGCAGGCCGCGCTTCTTTGCGACCCCCCTCGCGGTCAGCGCCAGATTCTGCGCGAATTCCTGGTCCGCCGTGAGCAGCGCGACGGACTTGCCGCCGGCCTTCTGACCGAGATCCAGGAACGCGGACGCCCAGCTGTCGGCGGGGCCCCACGGCGCATTGTTGAACCACATGTCGTGGCCGACCTTGCTGTTCACCTGGAACGAGAAGTTTCCGATCAGCAACATGCCGCGCTGCTTGACGAGCGGCATGATCGGGGCGGTCGGCACCGTCGCGTAGGGCGCGAACAGGAGGTCGACCTTGTCCACATCCAGCAGTTTCGAATAGATCGCCGGGGTCTCTGACGCGCTCGACTTGTCGTCATAGACGACGAGCTCGACCTTGCGGCCGAGCAGGCCACCCTTGGCGTTGACGTCGTCACGCCAGATCTCGATGCCCAGCAGCGAAGCCTTGCCGCCGCCTGCCAGGCCGCCGGTTTGCGCCATGGTCATGCCGATCCTGATCGGCGCCTGCTGAGCGACAAGGCGCGAAGCCGGGCCAACCACGGCCGCGGCGATCACTCCGCCGAGAAGCGTCCTACGTTTCATTGTTCCTCCCCATAAGTCCCGTTAGTCCGATTTCGGTAGCCCATGTCAGGGTTTGGTCAGCGCGGCGATGGGCCGAGACGGGTGTCCCGATCCTCGCGCGCTGGCTGGAACGTTAGAACCAAAGACAGCCCGGCGACAAGCCACAATAGAACCTGATACCGCCGATCCGGAGGTTCGTCGGAATGGAGGCACCAGGATGGTCTTAGGAACTCAAGTCGAAACGTGCCTGTGTCAGAATCGGACGGCTAGCTCGCCGCCGGCGCCGATGCGGGAGATGACCCATGATCGGCCCTTGCCGGCGGTCTCAAGATCGCCGCCGGGTCCGATCCGACGCGCCCGCTCGCCCTGTCGGCCGCTCCTTCGCGCGAAAGTCGCAGATCGAAGTGGATGCTCGGCAGCCCCTTGATCGGGCAGTTCGGATCATTGGCGTCGAGGTCGACGGCAAGGTCACCCGAGGAACCGAACACGACGTCGTCAGCAAGATGCGGGTCGTCGCGCAAATAGAGGGCCGTCACCAGTTCGCGATAACCCGGTGCGGCAACCAGGAAGTGTATGTGGGCCGGCCGCATGCCATGCCGCGCCTGCGCCTTGACCATGCCCCCCACGGGCCCGTCCATTGGGATCGAGTACCCGACCGGCTTGACCGTGCGCACCAGATAGACGCCGTCCGCGTCCGTGGTGAACACGCCCCGATAGTCGATTGCGGTGGCGCTTTCCTGGATGTCGTAGAGACCGTCGGCGCCGGTCTGCCAGACCGAAACGGTCGCGTTGGCGAGCGGCTTGCCGTTGACGTCGGTGACGCGGCCGTAGAGCGCGCATTCGCTGCCGGGCTTCACGGTCCTGGCGATCTGGCTGCCGGGGGCCAGTTTCGGCGAGGTCTCGCGGTAGAACGGACCGAGCAGGCTCGTATGGGTGCCTTCTTCGATGGCCGTGCCGTCGTGCAGGCCGTTGACCAGCGCCGACAGCCCAAGCGTATCCGACAGCAGGATGAATTCCTGCCGCTCCGGCGTACACATCTTGCCGACCGCGGTCATGAATTCGATACCCCTGATCCATTCCGCGGGCGTCAGGTTCACCTCTCGGGCGAAGGCGTGCAGGTGCTTGACCGCGACGGCCAACACCTCCCTCATGCGTGGGTCCGGTGTCGTCGCCATTTGATCGAGCACCGCGTCTGTGATCGTTTCCGGCGTCAGCTCTCGCATGCGTCCCTCCAATTGACCGAACGGATTTTCCGGCAGCCTACCGCCCTGCGGGCACGACCGCTAGAAGCATCTTGTCCGGGTGGAACAAGACCGGTCGCCGCCGCTCGAGGACCTGGCGTCCGTTCTTGAACCCCAGGAGCACGTCAGGCAGTTCGGCGATCGCGTTTCGGCCGCTGTCGGTGTCGAGCACCACGATATCGGCGGGATTGCCGACGCTGATGCCGTAATCCCCGAGGTTCATCAGCCGCGCCGGAAGGTCGGTCACGAGGTCGAGGCATGCCTCGAACTCGCTAATGCCGGCATGGGCCACATTGGCGTAGAAATTGGCCATTCGCAGCAGTGAGGCGTCGCCGAATGGCGTGAAGGGATTGAGCAAATTGTTGGTGGCGACCGAACACACGACGCCGTTTTCGACGAGCTTGTGCGCAATGGTCAGGCCGCGCGGCGAATTATGCGTGGCGTTGCGGCCCATCAGATAGAGATCGGTCGCCGGAAGCACGGTGACCGCGACGCCGGCCTGCGCCAGGCGCTCGGTCGCTTGCTTCAGCCGTTCCGGCGGGAGCGCCGAGAGTTTCGTGGCATGGCCGATCGCGACCCGGCCGTTGTAGTTGCGCCGCTCGGTCTGCCGGCAAACCTCTTCCATATGCGACCATGACGGGTCGAGATCGAAGTCGAGGTGAAAATCGACGTCGACGTCGAACTGCTGCGCCAGATCGAAGATCTTTTCGATATGCATCTGCGGATCCGTGTCGGTGTATGGGCAGCCGCCGATCACCTCGCCGCCGTCGCGCAGCGCTTCGATGAGAAGCTCTTCAGTGCCGGGATCGTTGGTCAGCCCCTCCTGCGGAAAGACGCAGAGCGACAGATCGATCGCCCAGGCATAATCACGCTTCAGGGCCTTGATGGCCTCAAACCCGCGCAATGCGATGCGCGGATCGATCTCGACATGGGTGCGCATGCGCGTGGTGCCGTGCAGAACCGAGCGTTCGATCACGTGCGCCCCCCGGGCATAGACGTCCTCGACCGTGAAGTCGCGCTTCATCGCCGAGACCTCGGCAATGGCTCCCCCGAGGCTGCCATGATCGTGCCTGCAACGGCCGAGCAGGCAGGCCTTGTCGAGATGGATATGCGTATCGACGAAGCCGGGAAGCACCAGCCTGCCGCCGACATCGATCTCGGCCGCTTCGCAGGCGAGATGCGGTTCGATGGCGGCGATGCGGCCGCCGGATACCCCGATGTCGACCGGCGTCGGGGACGACCGCGTCATGGCATTGCGGAATATCTGGTCGAAGGAGGTGTGTGTGCTCATGGAATGGCAGGCTGGAGGAGGTGAAGAGCAGTGGACAGAGATTCGTCGGCAGCTCTAGCCGGTGTGCAGTTCGCGCACAACTGTTCAACAAATGTGCATGCGGTTTTGCAGGTCAGATTGTAGTATCCGGCGCCTCAGGAGAAGTTGCCATGTCCGTTGTCGAGACGTCCGAAATCCGCCTCTTGTCGGATGCCGAGATCGTCGAGGCCTATCTCACAGCCTCGATGATCCCCGATCCGGAGGCGGCCGCGGCGTTTGTGATGCCGGGCGCCGTGATCACCTTCACCGGCGGCCGTGAGTTCGATCACCCGCGGGGGCCGGCCGCCTTCAACGCGCGGCGTTACCGCTGGGTCAAGAAGAAGATGGATTGCTTCGATGTTTGTCCCGGGGCCGGCGAGACCATCGTCTACAGTGTCGGCACGCTGTACGGCGAATGGCCCGACGGCACGCCGTTCGACGGCAACCGCTATGTCGACCGTTTCGTCGTGAAGGATGGGCAGATCGTCAAGATGGATGTCTGGAACGACAGCGCGGAGCGCATTCTCCTCCAGCGCGGCATCGAGGCGTGAGGCGCGTACTCTACTTCGTCCCCAGCGCGAAATGCAGAACAGGCGTGCGTCGCGTCGGACCCTCCCGGGAATTGACTTCGCGCGAGCCCAGACTCTAATTGCGACGCCGATTGAATGTCGGCAAAGACGCACGATCCTCAATCTGCTCCATTGTTGCACAGCTTCTGCCTGAAATAGAAGCACACAGGAATCATTCATGCGCGTGGTCAATGTCGCCGCCGCCCAGATGGGCCCGATCCAGCAAGCCGAAGGCCGCCAAGCCGTGGTCAAGCGCATGATCGCGCTGATGGACGAAGCCAAGGCGAAAGGCGCCGACCTGATCGTCTATCCGGAGCTCGCGCTCACCACGTTCTTTCCGCGCTGGTACATGGAGGATCAGGCCGAGGTCGATGCCTGGTTTGAGCGCGAGATGCCGAATGCCGCGACGAGGCCGCTGTTCGAGCGCGCCGCGGAGCATCAGATCGCGATGAGCTTTGGTTATGCCGAACTGACGCCGGACGGGCATCGTTTCAACACCTGCATCCTCACCGACAAGTCCGCGAGCATCGTCGGCAAGTACCGCAAGGTGCATCTGCCGGGTCATTCCGAGTTCGAGAGTGAGCGCGCCTTCCAGCATCTGGAGAAGCGCTACTTCGAGCCGGGCGATCTCGGCTTCAACGTCTGGCGCACGCTTGGCGGCGTCCTCGGCATGGCGGTCTGCAACGACCGGCGCTGGCCGGAGACGTATCGCGTCATGGGTCTGCAAGGCGTCGAGATGGTGCTGATCGGCTACAACACGCCCTCGGTCAATGCCGAGAAGAGCGAGGAGGGGCCCGAAAAGCGCCTGTTCCACAATCGCCTCTCCGTGCAGGCCGGCGCCTACCAGAACTCGACCTGGGTCGTGGCCGTGGCCAAAGCCGGCATCGAGGATGGTCACCCCTTGATCGGTGGCAGCCTGATCGTCGATCCCGACGGCGAGATCGCCGTCGAAGCCAGGACAGAAGAGGACGAACTGCTGGTTCATCCTTGCGATCTCGACGCCACCGCCTTCGGCAAGAACACGATCTTCAACTTCGCGCACCACCGTCGCATCGAACATTACGGCCTGATCACCAGCCGCACCGGCGCGGTGCCGCCTCCGGAAGCATAGTGGTCTGGCATCGTCCGCGAGATTGATCCGCACGACCGGAGTCAGTGATGCGCGAACTGCACCGTGCCAAGCGCCATGGTCACGGCCGCCTGTGTCGGGTCGATCACGGGAATCCCGAGCGCCTGTTCCAGCGATCGACGGTGGCGCGCCATGCCGGCACAGCCCATCACGATGGCGCCGGCTCCGTCTTCGTCCTTGAGCGCGCGCCCGACCTCGATCATCTTCGCAAGCGTTCCTTCGCCCGAGGCGGTCTCCGCGACGCTCATGTTGAGTGGTCGCTCGCCCGCCATGCGATCCATCAACCCCATCTGCCGCAGATAGCGAACGTGCCGGCGGATCGAGCGCTGGGCGATCGCAATCACGCCAAAGGTTTCCGCGCGTGCAAGCGCCGTCAGCACACCGCATTCGGCGATGCCGAACACCGGCCGATCCGTTCCCTCGCGGCAGACGTGCAGTCCCGGATCGCTGTAGCAGGCAATGACGAAGGCGGCCGAGCGGTTGTCGCTCTCGACGAGATTGCGCAACGGCATCGCCACGCTGTCGGCATCCGCCTGACTCTCGATCCCGTAAGGTCCCTCAGCCAGCGTCTCGCAGACAATCTCCGGTCCGCCCTCAAAGCCGAGCGGCCTCAAGGCGTCTTCCAGCCCTTGTGTCACGAGGTGGTTGGAGTTGGGGTTGATGACGAGAATGCGCGGCCGGGACATCGAGTTATCCTGCAAGATGAGCTTCAGGAGAAGCTAGAATAAAAGCAACGACCATGCCATCCCCTGCGGCGTGATCGGCTGCCTGCTACCTAAACACAAGGGAGCGTGACGGCACGATCCGTGCTTCCATCCTGCGCGTATGAACTGGGAGTCTGCCATGACCGAGCCCACCTACGACCTTCTCATTCGCGGCGGACATGTTGCGACGGTGAGCGACGTGTTCGAGGCCGATGTCGCCATTACCGGCGAGACGATCGTCGCGATCGGCCGCGGATTGGCGAGCGCAAAGCGCGAGATCGACGCGCGCGGCAAGTTGGTTCTGCCCGGCGGCGTCGACAGCCACGCGCATATCGAGCAGCTCTCCGCCGCGGGCATCGTGAACGCCGATACGTTCGAGAGCGCGACGACCTCGGCCGCGTTCGGCGGCACCACCACCGTGATCTCGTTCGCGGCCCAGCATGTTGGCATGAAACTGCCGCAAGTGCTCGAGGAGTATCATGCGCTCGCCAAGCGTGGCGCCGTGATCGATTATGCCTTTCACATGATCATCGCCAATCCGACGAAGGAGACGTTGGAGACGGACCTGCCCCATCTGATCAAGCAGGGCCATGGCTCGATCAAGATCTTCATGACTTATGATCTTCTGAAGATCGACGACGAGCCGCTGCTCGATATTCTCCTGGCGGCGCGCGACGGCGGCGCGATGCTCTGCGCCCATGCCGAGAACCACGGGATCATCTCCTGGATGGTGAAGAGGCTGCTCGCGCGGGGCTATACGGATCCGAAGTATCATGCCATCAGCCATGCCCGCGTCTCGGAAGCCGAGGCGTTCAACCGGTTGATCGGCATGGCCGCGCTGATCGATCAGCCGATCATGATCTTTCACGTGTCGACGGCCGAAGGCGCCAAGGTGATACGCGATGCGCGCGGGCAGGGCCTGAAGGTCTTCGCCGAGACCTGCCCGCAATATCTCTTTCTCACCGCCGCCGATCTCGACAGGCCGGGCATTGAAGGCGCCAAGTGGATGTGCAGCCCGCCGCCGCGCCGTGCCTCGGATCAGGAGGCGCTGTGGCAGGCGCTTGCGCTCGGCGATCTGCAGACCATTTCGTCCGATCACGCGCCTTACCGGTTCGACTCATCAGGCAAATTGCGCGCCGGGCCCAATCCCAATTTCAAACAGATCGCGAATGGCCTGCCGGGGCTGGAAGTGCGATTGCCGCTGTTGTTTGACGCCATGGTGTCGAAGGGCCGGCTGGGGCTCGAAAAATTCGTCGAACTGACCGCAACGGCGCCGGCAAAGATCTACAATCTGCATCCGCGCAAAGGTTCGATTGCCGTGGGTAGCGACGCGGATATCGCGATCTGGGATCCCGAGCGCAAGGTCAGCTTAAGCGATGCGATGATGCACGACCTCGCGGGTTATACGCCCTATGCCGGGCGAACCTTGCGCGGCTGGCCGGTCATCGTGCTGTCGCGTGGGCGCGTGATCGTGAACGACGGCAAGCTCGTGGCTGAACCCGGCTCCGGTCGCTTCCTCGCGCGCTCGGGCGGCGAGGCGGCCAAACCCACCGGCCGGTTGATGGCCGACATGGATCCCGAACAGAATTTTGGCGCGAAGCTCCTGTGAGCACGGGCCCATCGCGATGAGGGTCGTGATCTTCGGCGGGACCGGCTTCGTCGGGCTCAACATCGCCGCGGCGCTGCTGGCACGCGGCCACACGGTGACATTATTCGACCGCGCGGGTTTGCCGCCTGCCGCCGAGAGGATGTTCGCTCACCATGCGGGTAGGCTGACGACCGTCCAGGGCGATGTCACTGACCCGAAGGCAGTCGAGGACATTGTTTCCTTGGGCTGCGAGGCGATCATTCTCGGGGCCGCCATCACCGCCGGTCCGGAGCGCGATGCCGCCGATCCGGAGGCTACTCTTCGCGTCAATCTGCTCGCTCAGACGCCGATCCTGATCGCGGCGCGGCGCAACGGCGTGCGACGGATCATCAATCTGTCGTCGGCCGCAGCATACGGGACGAGCGGATTTCGGAATTCGCCGCTGGATGAAGAAAGTCCTTGCGATCCAGTTTCGCTCTACGCCATCACCAAATTCGCGTCAGAGAAGGTTGCGGCGCGCCTCGCGACGCTCTGGCAGTGCGAAATCATCAGCATGCGGCTGAGCGCGGTGTTCGGGCCCTGGGAGCGGGCAACCGGGGTGCGCGACACGCTAAGCCCGCAGGCGCAGATTGTCGCCGCCATGCAGAGCGGTCGCGACGCGATTCTGCCGCGTCCCGGTGTCCGGGACTGGATCTACGCACCCGATGTCGCCGACGCCGTGACATTGATGACAGAGGCAGCAACGCCGCAGCGCCCCCTCTATAACATTTCGAGCGGCGTTGAATGGTCGGCGCTGCAATGGGGTGAGGCACTGGCCGCCCTGCATTCCGGGTTCACTTGTCGACTAGCCGAAGCCGGGGAAGCGCCGACGGTGGACTTGCATAGTCCCGCCGACCGCGCGCCGTTGTCGGTCGAGCGGATGGCGCAAGAGTTCGGCTGGCGCGCGCGTTTCGGCTGTGCTGATTCCGCCGCCGATCTGAGCCGATGGTGGACGCAGCATCGAGAAGGGGTGTGAGATGAGATTGATGGGGCGGACCGCGATCGTGACTGGGGCCGGATCTGGCATCGGCCGTGCCAGCGCGGCGCTGTTCGCGAAAGAGGGGGCGTTTGTTGCTCTGGTCGATCGCGATCTCGTCGGCCTGCAGGAGACGATGGCGGTAATCCCCGGCGTGGCGGAGCAGACTTCGCTGCATGTCGGCGATGTCGGCGATGCCGATTTCGCGCGGGTTGCGGTTGGCGACATCGTGACCGCGCGCGGCCGCCTCGATGTGCTGATGACGGCGGCCGGGTTTTCCTGCGGCGGCACGGTGGTGACCACAGATCCCGCCGATTGGGATGCGGTGTTCCGCACCAATGTCGGCGGCACCTGGCTTTGGGCGCGCGCCGCGGTGCCCGAGATGCAGCGACTGGGCTCCGGCTCGATCATCACCGTCGCCTCGCAGCTTGCGATTGCCGGCGGCAGGAACAACAGCGCCTACGTTGCAGCCAAGGGCGCGATCATCAGCCTGACGCGGACGATGGCGCTCGATTTCGCAATGGACGGCATCCGGGTCAATGCGATCGCGCCGGGCGCCATCGACACGCCGATGCTGCGGCGCAGTTTCGTCCGCCATGCCGACCCCGATCAAATGAGGGAAGCCTCACGCAACCGCCACGCCCTGAAGCGATTTGGCAAAGCGGAGGAAGTGGCCGAGGCCGCGCTTCATCTTGCAAGCGATGCGTCGTCGTTTACGACCGGCACCGTGATGGTGGTGGATGGCGGGTGGCTCGCAACATGAGCAGCGCGCTGATCGCACTGGAAGCCGCGGTTCGTGCGGATTTGGCCAAGATCGCGCATCCGGATGCGGCGTGGCTCACGCCCAAGCCGGGACCGGATGGCAAGTCGGCTCTCGACGTGCTGGTGGTCGGCGCCGGGCAATCGGGCATCGCTACGGCTTTCGGGTTGATACGGTCAAAGGTGACCAACATGCTCGTGCTGGATAAATCCGAGGAGGGGCGGGAAGGGCCATGGCTCACCTACGCCCGCATGCACACGCTGCGCAGCCCGAAGTTTTACACCGGCCCCGATCTCGATATCCCGAGCCTCACTTACCAGTCCTGGCACCAGGCACGGTTCGGCGAGGACGATTGGAAAAATATCGACCTCATTCCGCGCGAGCTTTGGGCCGCGTATTTGCTCTGGTTCAGGCGCGTCGTCGGTGTTCCCGTGCGCAATGCGAGCGAGGTCATCGAGATCGCACCCGCCGCGGGCGGATTGCTCGCGGCGACGGTGCAGAATGCCGGCGGCCTCGAAACTCTCCATGCGCGCAAGATCGTGCTGGCGACGGGGCAGGAGGGTATGGGGGACTGGACGATTCCGGCGCCGTTGCGCCATCTTCCCGCTTCGCTTTGCGCGCACGCCGCGCAGCCGATCGATTTTGCTGGCCTGCGCGGCAGACAGGTTGCGGTGATCGGCGCCGGCGCCACGGCCTTCGACAACGCCGCGACCGCGCTGGAAGCAGGCGCCGCAGCGGTGCATCTGTTCTGTCGCCGGGCGGAGATCCAGGTGATCCAGCCCTATCGCTGGCTGACCTTCCGCGGTTTCCTCAGACATTTTTGCGATCTGGATGATGCCTGGCGCTGGCGCTTCATGCGCGCCGTTCTCGAGATGCGCGAAGGCTTTCCGCAAGCGACCTACGATCGTTGCGCGCGACACGCGAATTTCCACTTGCACGAAGGCGCGCCGATCGAAGCCGCCAGCGAGACGGGCCATGGCGTCGAATTGCAGACGCCTAGCGGCATGTTCGCTGCCGATTTTGTGATCTGTGGCAGCGGCGTCGACATGGATTTTGCGAACCGCCGCGAATTGCGACACTGTGCGGCCAACATCGCAACCTGGACCGATCGCTACCAGCCGCCGATGGATGAGCACAGCGAACGCCTCGGCCGCTTTCCCTACCTTGCCGACGACTATGCGCTGACCGAGCGTAGCTCCGGCAAGACGCCGTGGATCAGGGATGTTCACCTTTTTGCGATCGCCTCCACCATGAGCTTCGGCCCTTCCGGCTCATCGATCAACGCGATGACCACGGCCGTGCCAAAGCTCGTGCATGGGCTGACGCGCGGGTTGTTCATTGCGGACATCGAGCGGCATTGGGCTGCGTTCAAGGCCTATGATGTGCCGCAGGCGGTCGTCGAGCGGCAATCGCCAGTCATGGGTAAAGAGCGGTGAATCAAGGAGTTGAGACGGTTGCGCCGGGACCTGCTCAGATTGTCTTCATCGGCATGTCGGTTGGCATATCGCTTGCTTCAGAATTGGTGTTCTCACTCAGAAGATATGCCCGGGGAACAAGGGAATTGGACCGATGAGCGTTAAAGTATCCAACCGTCTCCTCTTGGTAGTTGCCGCTCTCGCGTTTTCGCTCGCTGCCGGATCGGTGCAGGCGCAGACGCGTGCCGAGACGCTGCGCTACGTGACCGGAGCATCCGTCAATACGCTCGATCCGAATATTCCGGGTTCGACCCGCGAATCCTTCGCGGTCAGTCTCTCCACCTACGACCGGCTGGTTTGCTTCGGCCGCAAGCAGCTCAACGGCAAATGGGTGTTTGATCTCGACAAGATCACCGGCGAGCTTGCGGAGTCCTACGATGTCAGCCCGGACGGGCTGAAGCTGACCTTTCACCTGCGCAAGGACGCCAAATTCCAGGACGGCACGCCGATCACCGCTGAAGACGTGAAATGGTCGCTCGACCGCGCCGTCACGGCGCCGGTGCTCGGCAAGGCGCAGCTCCTGACGGGGTCGATGACATCGGCCGATCAGTTCAAGGTGATCGATCCGCTGACGTTCGAGGTGGCGCTGCCCAAACCAGACAAGCTCGCCTTGCCCAATCTCGCCACCGTCTATCCGATCATCATCAACTCCAAACTCGCCAAGGAACATGCGACAGCAGAGGATCCCTGGGCTACGGCTTGGCTGAAGGAGCATACGGCCGGCAGCGGGCCTTACGTGATCGACACGTTCAAGCCGGGCGAACAGGTGATCATGTCGCGCAACGAGGCCTGGAATCGCGGCTCGGCCGACAAGCCGGCATCCTTCAAGCGCGTCATCATCCAGTCGGTGCCGGAACCTGCGACACGCGCCAACCTCGTGGAGCGTGGCGACGCCGACCTCGTCGTCGATCTGCAGGCGAGCGATGTGCAGTCGCTCGAGGCCAAGGGCAAGCTCAAGGTGATCTCGACGCCGCAATACAACGCCGTCACCTTCGTCTCGATGAACACCAAGATTCCCCCGTTCGATAACGTCAACGTGCGCCGCGCAGTGGCCTTTGCGCTGCCCTATGATGACATGTTCAAGGCGGCTCTGTTCGGTCGCGGCGCACCGCTGTTCGGCGCAAGCTGGGCTGATGGCAAGCCGCCGAGCGGTGCCTATCCGATCCCACAGCCGGTGAAGCTCGACCTCGACAAGGCCAGGGATTATCTGAAGGCGGCCGGTCTGCCCGAGGGCTTCCCGACCACGTTCAGCTTCAATGTCGGCCAGGCCTCGACCGCCGAGCCGATGGCGGCGCTGGTGAAGGAATCGCTCGCCAAGATCGGCATCAAGGTCGACATCCAGAAGCTGCCGGATGCGCAGATGTCGACGCAGATCAATGAGAAGAAGCTTCCGTTCTTCACCGAGGGCATCGTCGCCTGGCTGCCCTCGACCGACTATTTCTACCGCAATTTCTACACCGGCGATCAGCGCTGGAACTACTCGTCGATCAACGATCCCGAGCTGGTGGCGATCGCTCAGGAAGCCCGTTTCGAACCCGACAAGGCCAAGTACGAGGACGATGGCCGGAAGCTCAACGCCATCCACTTCAGCGAAATGCCGCAGATCCCGCTCTGGCAGCCGAACCAGGACGCGGTGATGGCGCCTTCGGTCGATGGCTACACCTACGAGTTTCATCGCCAGGTCGATTATCGCGATCTCAGTCGCAAGTAACAGAGCGGGTCACGAGCCAGCACGATGGGGGCCCTTGCTGCAACCATGAGACGGGCGGGCAGGCGGTTTCTGTCCTCGCTTCCGGCCCTCTTGGGAGTCCTGGTTTTCACCTTCGTGCTGATGCGGGTGCTGCCGGGCGATCCGGCGGTGTTCTTCGCCTCCGGGCCGAATGCCGGCAAGGAGGAGATCGAGATCATCCGCAAGCAGATGGGCCTCAACAAGCCGGTGCCGGAGCAACTGCTGCTCTATCTCTACGATGTCGGCCGCGGCAACCTCGGCAGGTCGATGATGACCGGGCAGTTGGTCACGACCGATCTGCGCGAGCGGTTGCCGGCCTCGCTGGAACTGACCTTGACCGCGCTTCTGATCGCGCTGGTGTCGGCAGTGCCGCTTGGTGTGCTGGCGGCGCTGAGACCAGGCTCCATCATCGATCACGGCGTGCGATTGTTCTGCGCGCTCGGCGTCTGCGTGCCAACATTCGTGTCGGGTCTGCTGCTGATCTATGTCTTCTACTACCTGCTCGGGCTCGCGCCCGACCCGACCGGTCGGGTCGATATCTTCGCCTCGTTGCCGCCATCGCGGACCGGCTTCCTGCTGGTCGACTTCCTGCTCGCTGGCGATTTCGAGGGATGGTGGGCCGCCTTCAGGCAATTGATCCTGCCGGCGCTGAGCATGGCGCTGTTCGTGATAGCTCCGCTGGCCCGCATCACGCGCGCCTCGATGCTGGTCTCGCTCGGCAGTGACTTCGTCCGCACCGCGCGCTCCGTTGGCCTCCCTTGGTGGCGGATCGTCGTCACCTATGCATTGCGCAACGCCATTCTGCCGGTCATCACCATCGCCGGCATCGTGTTCTCGACCATGCTCGGCGCCAATGTCCTGGTGGAGAAGGTGTTCTCATGGCCGGGCGTCGCCTCCTATGCGCTCGATGCGCTGCTCTCCTCGGACTATGCGCCGGTGCAAGGGTTCGTGCTGCTGATGGCGAGCGTGTTCGTGATCGTCAACCTGGTCGTGGACATTCTCTACGGCATTGCCGATCCGCGGGTGACCATCGCATGACCAGCGCGACGCTCCGCCATGCCGGCTGGATTCTCCGAGGCAATCCGCTCACCGGCGTTGCTGCGGCCGGAGTGGTCCTGCTGGCGCTGGTCGCGATCTTCGGGCCCTGGATCGTGCCGTACGATCCGATCGTCTCGAATGTGTCGCAGGCGCTGACGCCGCCGAGCGCGACGCATATCGCCGGGACCGATCAGCTTGGTCGCGACGTGTTCAGCCGCCTGATCGTCGCGGCACGGCTCGACCTCGCGATCGCCGTTTCTGCCGTCGGAATCTCTTTTGCGCTTGGCGCCGTCGTCGGCGCGATCAGCGGTTATGCCGGAGGCCGGCTTGACCGCGCCGTCGGCCGCTTCGTCGACGTGTTGATGGCCTTTCCTCTGTTCGTGCTGGCGATGGCGATGGTCGCCGCGCTCGGCAATCGGGTCGAGAACATCGTCATCGCAACCGCCATCATCAATCTGCCGTTCTACATCCGCTTTGCGCGAGCGGAGGTGAACGTTCGCCGCAATGTCGGCTGGGTCGAAGCGGCGCGCGCCTGCGGCGACAGCCACCTCTCCGTGGTGCTGCGCTTTCTGCTGCCGAACGTGCTACCGGGCATGGCGGTGCAGATGTCGCTCAATCTCGGCTGGGCGATCCTCAACGCCGCCGGACTTTCCTTCATCGGCCTCGGTGTCAAGCCGCCGACGCCGGAATGGGGCATCATGGTTGCAGAGGGCGCGCGCTTCATTTCGACCGGCAAATGGTGGCTGGTCGCGTTTCCAGGCCTGGCGCTGATGCTCACCGTGCTGTGTTTCAACCTGCTGGGCGATGGGGTTCGCGATATTCTCGATCCGCGCATGCGAACATGACCCAGTCGCTGCTGGCGCTACGTAACCTGCACGTGACCTTCTCGACGCGACGCGGGCTGGTCGAGGCGGTGCGTGGCGTCACGCTGTCGCTTGAGGAGGGCGAGATGCTCGGCCTCGTCGGCGAGAGCGGTTCGGGCAAATCCGTCACGGGCTTTGCGATCACGCGGCTGCTCGACGCCGCCGGGCGGATCAGGACGGGGAACATTCTGTTTCGCGGGCAGGACATCACGAGAATATCGGCAGGCGATTTCCGAAGGCTGCATGGCGCTGCGATGGCGATGATCTTCCAGAACCCGCGCGCGGCGCTCAATCCGATCCGGGCTGTCGGCGAGCAGATTGCGGACGCCATCCTGGCGCACAAGCGACTCTCGCGCGGCGAAGCGCGGGCCGAGGCGCTCGCGCTGTTGCGGGCGGTGCAGATTCGCGAGCCCGAAAATCGCATGTCTGCTTATCCGCATGAACTCTCCGGCGGCATGTGCCAGCGCGTGATGATCGCGATGGCGATTTCCTGCAATCCGGCGCTCCTGATCGCTGACGAGCCGACCACCGGCCTTGACGTCACGACGCAGAAGGTCGTGATGGATCTTCTGGCCGGCATTGCGGCCGAGCGCGGCATGGCGACGATCCTGATCACCCATGACCTCGGCCTCGCCGCCCGCTACTGTCGCCGTGTCGTGGTGATGGAGCAGGGCCGCCTGGTCGAGGAGGCCGCGCCGAAGACCCTGTTCCGCGCGCCACGGCACCCCTACACCAGGCGTCTTGTGGCGGCGTCGCCGACGGCGAGTTCCCGCATCGCGGACCTGGTGACGGAAGAGGAGGGGCGATACGTTCCGAAGCAGGTTGCGCCCAGACCGCCGCCTCCGCCCGGAACGCCGCCGCTGCTCGAGGTCGTGAGGCTCGCTAAGCGCTTCGATGAGGGCTCAGCCGCGGTCGCGGACTTTTCGATGAAGATCAGCGCCGGTGAAAGCGTTGGGCTGGTCGGCGAATCCGGCTCGGGCAAGAGCACGACATCGCGCATGATCTGCCGGCTGATCGACCCGAGCGAGGGCGAGATATCGTTCGAGGGGCAATCGATCGGCCATATCCCGGCGCGCGACTTTCATCGCTCGCCGTTTCGTAAAGCCATCCAGATCGTGTTTCAGGATCCGAACGACAGTCTCAACCCGCGCTTTACCGCCTTTGACTGCATCGCCCATCCGCTGCTGCGGCTCTCTCGCATGCGCTCGGGCGACGCTCTGCGACAGCGGGTGGAAGAGTGCGCCGTTCGCGTCGGACTGGCGACGGAATTGTTGCCACGCTTCCCGCATCAGCTCTCCGGCGGTCAGAAGGCTCGGGTCGGCATCGCGCGCGCCATTGCCTGCCGGCCACGCCTGCTGATCCTGGACGAGCCGACCGCGGCGCTTGACGTCTCGGTGCAGGCGGTGGTGCTGCAACTGCTCGACCGGTTGCGGCGCGAGGATGACCTCGCATTCCTGTTCGTCAGCCATGATCTCAATGTCGTTCGCATGATGTGCGAGCGGACCATTGTGATGCGCGAGGGGCGCGTTGTCGAGCAGGGCGAAAGCCGCGCCCTGTTCGATAATCCGCAAACCGCTTACACCCGCGAGCTGGTCGAGGCCGTGCCTCATATCGAGAGCGAGACAATCGAGAGCGAGACGGTTGCGTCCGCGACGTTCGCTTGTCTAGAGTGAATTGAGCAGAGGGATAATAAGCGGCGGCACATGGTCGACACAAAGAACCCACCGGCTAGAATAAGGATCGCCGTGGCAGGCCTCGGAGCGATAGGTTCCAAGGTCGTCGAGGCGCTGGATCGGGGGATCGACGGCTTGGTCCTCACCGCGGTGTCGGTTCAGAACGTGGATAAGCACCGCACCTGGCTCGCCGGCTTGAGGGCGCCTCCAAAGCTGCTGCCGCTCGAGGAACTCGCGGAGGCCGCCGATCTCGTCGTGGAATGCACGCCGAGCAAGCTCGTCAGGTCGATTGTCGCACCCGTGGTCATCCGCGGGAAGATCGCGATTGTCCTCAGCGTCGGTGCGCTGCTCGAGGATTACGATTTGATTGAGCTCGCGAAACAGCATGGTGGCCAGATCGTGGTGCCGACCGGTGCGCTGATCGGCCTCGATGCCGTTACGGCAGCGGCGGAAGGAAAAATCCACTCGGTCCAGATGGTCACCCGCAAGCCGGTCCGCGGCCTCTCCGGCGCGCCCTACATCGTCGAGAACAACATCGACATCGAGCGCATTTCAGAACCTCTGAAGATTTTCGACGGCACGGCGCGGGAGGCGGCCCGGGGGTTTCCGGCCAATCTGAATGTCGCGGTGGCACTGTCGCTAGCCGGGATCGGGCCGGATCTGACGCGCGTTCAGATCTGGGCGGACCCGACCGTTACCCGCAACACGCACCGCATCGAGGTGGACTCCGACTCGGCGCGCTTTTCCATGTCGATCGAAAACATTCCGTCGGACAACCCGAGGACGGGGCTCATCACGGCGCTATCGGTGATTGCCTGTCTTCGCAAGTTGCGTGCGTCCTTGAGGATCGGAACTTGAGTCGAGACGTGCCAGGCGCGCAACGCGAAGTAGCGACCGCGCGCCCTGCTGGCCGATTTCGCGCCCGGCGGCGGCAAGCCGCCGGGCCGCGCAAACCTCAATCGTAGAGAACCGCTGCGATCTTCGGGTCCGTGATGTTGGACTTGTCATACCAGTAGAAGCCGGTGTCAGTAATCTTCGGCAACTTCTCACCCTTCAATGCCTTCGCCGCCGAGTTGACCGTGCAGGCGCCGATGCCGATCGGATTTTGCGTGATGGCGCCCGCCATCTCGCCCGAGGTGATCGCTGCCTTCTGCTGCTTGCCCGAGTCGTAGCCGATCACGGCGACCTTCTTCTTCATTTCCTTGACGCCGTTCAGCACGCCGATCGCGGAACCTTCGTTGGCGCCGAAGACGCCCTTCAGGTTCGGATTGGCCTGCAGGATCGATTTGGTGATTTCCGTCGACTTCAGCTGATCGCCGCCGCCATACTGCACGCTGACGATCTTGATGTTCGGATGTTTCTCTTTCATCCGCTTCAGGAAGCCGTCGCGGCGGTCGATGCCGGTACGGCTGGTCTGGTCATGCACGACCACCGCGACATCGCCGGCGTCGCCGATCAGATCCGCCATCTTGTCGGCCGCGAGGCCCGCGGCGGCGAGATTATCGGTCGTACAGGTCGTCAGCGGAATGTCGCTGTCGACACCGGAGTCGAAGGCGATCACCGGGATCTTCGCCGCCTCCGCCTTCTTCAGGAGCGGGATTGCCGCCTTGGAGTCGAGCGCGGCGAAACCGAGCGCCTGGGGCTTCTTGGCAAGCGCTGCCGAGAGCATGTCGATCTGCTTGTCGACCATGGCCTCGGTTTCCGGGCCTTCGAAGGTGATCTTGACATTGTCGGCTTTTGCCGCCTGCTCGGCGCCCAGCTTCACGGCCTGCCAGAACTGGTGCTGGAAGCCTTTGGAGATGAGGGGAATATAGATATCGTCGGCACGGGCACCTGGGGATATTCCCGCTGCCATCAGGGTGCCGAGCGCGACGCCGAAGAGCCATTTTTTCAACATTGGATTTCCTCCGCTCAAGGTGACGTTTTATTTTGTGATTGCCGCCCAAAATCCGCGGGCGGCGACGGTCTTCAGGTCGAAGTCTGCTGACCTGTCTGAAGCTGACCTGTTTGAATCTGGGCCTCCTTCGTTATCCGCGATTGCGACGCAGCATGTCGGCAAAGACCGCGAGGATGATGATGACGCCGGTGACGACGAACTGCCATTCCTGGGCCACCGACAATATCCGCAAGCCGTTGGTCAGGACGCTCATGATGAACGCGCCGATGATCGTGCCGAGGATCGTTCCGGTGCCGCCGCTCAGCGACGTGCCGCCGATCACGACCGCGGCGATCGCGTCGAGCTCATAGCCCTGGCCGAGCGCGGGCTGTGCGGAATTGATCCGCGAGGCGATCAGGAGGCCGGCAACGCCGCAGATCGCGCCGCCGAGACCGTAGATGATGATTTTCCAGCGATCGACGCTGACGCCGGAGAGGCGCACCGCTTCCTCGTTGCTGCCGATGGCAAACGTGTAACGGCCGAGCGCGGTGCGGTTGAGCACGACGGCGGCGAGGATCGCCATCACGAACAGGATCAGCGCGGCATTGGGGATCGGCAGCCCGGGCAACACATAGCCAAGCAGCGAATCCTGCGAGATCACCGAGAAGTTCTCGGTGTTGCTGAAGTAGATCGGCTTGTCGCCGGAGACCACCAAGGACAGTCCCTTGAGGACCAGCATCATGCCCAGCGTCGCGATGAACGGTGGCACCTTCATCTTCGCGATCAGCGTGCCGGAAACGCCGCCGCTGACCGCGCCGGTCGCAATGGCCGCGACGATGCCCGTCCACATCGGCAGTTCCCAATAGGTCAGGAACACGCCCGCCATCACCGCGCAGAACGTCATCAGCGTGCCAACCGACAGATCGATGCCGGCGGTGATGATCACGAAGGTGCTGGCGATCGCCAGCACGCCGTTCACGGCGGTGGCCTGCAGGATGTTGATCATGTTGTCGGTTTGCATGAATGCGGGCGATGCAAAGCTGAAATAGACCAGCAGCAGCACGAGGCTCGCGAAAGCGAGCAGCTTCTGCAGCGCGGCCGGCCCCAACAGCCGGCGCTTGAGCGCATTGATCGACGCGTATTCGCGCGCCTCGATGCCGTCTTTCCGCACCAATCCCGGATTGTCCATCGTATCAGGCCGCCTTCGAGGTTTCGCGTCGGGTCGCCAGCTGCATGATCCGTTCCTGCGTCGCATGCTGCGGCAACAGTTCGCCGGTAATGCGGCCCTCGCACATCACGATGATTCGGTCACTCATTCGCAAAATCTCCGGCAGCTCCGACGAGATCATGACGATCGCCTTGCCCTGGTCGGCGAGCGATCGCAGCAGCTTGTAGATTTCGTTCTTCGCGCCAATATCGATGCCGCGCGTCGGCTCGTCGAAGAACAGGATATCGCAATCGCGATCGAGCCACTTGGCGACGACGATCTTCTGCTGGTTGCCGCCGGAGAGCAGGCGAACCTCTTGCGCCGCCGAGGGGGTGCGGATGTTCAGAACCCTGATGAAACGCCCCGTGGTGTCGCGGATCGCACGCTTTCTCAGGAAGAAATTCATCGCGAGATACTTCGCAAGGTTCGACATCACGACGTTGGACTGGACGTCCATGCCGGTGGCGAGCCCGAAGCGCTTGCGATCCTCGGACAGGTAGCCGACACCGTTGGCGACGGCGTGCCCGGGCGTGCGGATCGACACCCTCTTGCCGTTGACGAGGATGTCTCCGGACGCCGGGGCGTCGGCGCCGAAAATCGCGCGCGCCACCTCGGTTCGGCCTGCGCCCATCAGCCCGGCAAAACCGAGGATTTCTCCCTTTCGCAAGGTGAAACTGATGTCGCGGACCAGCGGCCCGCAGTTCAAGCCGCGCACCTCGAGTACGATATCGCCGACAGGCCCGGTGCCTTCGATGCGCGCGTCGCTCAACGTGCGACCCACCATCATGCCGATGATGGTCTCGATGGCGGTGCTTGCGGTCGGCACGGTGGCCACATACTCGCCGTCGCGCAGCACGGTGACGCGATCGGAGATCTGCTTCAGCTCATCCATCTTGTGTGAGATGTAGATGATGCCCACCCGACGTGCCTTCAGTTCGCGGATCATCTTGAACAACTCGCCGATTTCCACGTCGTTCAATGCGGCGGTCGGTTCGTCCATGATGAGGACGCGCGAGTTGAAGGACAGCGCCTTGGCGATCTCCACCATCTGCTGCTTGGCGACGGTGAGGCCACCGACGTTGGTGCGTGGGTCGAGCGAGAGGTTCAAGTGGGCGAGCAACTCGGCCGCCTGCCGGTTGAGCTTGTCGTCATCCAGCAGCAGTCCGAACGCCTTCTTCGGTTCGCGTCCGATAAAGATGTTTTGTGCGACCGTCAGGTGATTCATCAGCTGCAGCTCCTGATGAATGATGCCGATGCCGGCCGCCTGGGCCTCGCGCGGGCTGGGAAAATCAACGCTCTGACCGTCATAGCTGATGTCGCCGGTGTCCTTCCTGTAGACGCCAGCGAGGATCTTCATCAGCGTCGATTTTCCGGCGCCGTTCTCGCCCATCAGGGCATGAACCTCGCCGGCGACCAGGTCGAAGCTGACGTTATGCAGCGCCCGGACGCCCGGGAAGCTCTTGCACAGCTGCTGAACGGAAATCAGCGGCACGGTCACGGGATCACCGAGACCATCGAGGTGACAACGTGGTCTCGGCATCGTCGCGGTGTTGCTCGCTTTTTTGCGCAAGCGGCCATGGCGTCTTGGGCCGCGCCTTGCGCCGCGGCGGTGATCAGACCCGTCCTCCCCGACAACCGCATCCGTCTGCTCCGACGCTGCGAAACCTGCGGGCCATTCCAGCACGACCCAGGTTGTTCGTTAATCTGTTCATATATGCACAAAAAGTCTATATGTAAATAGATGGGGGCTGCTTGAACACTGGTGCAATGGGAACGCTGGAAACGACCGCTGATCGCTACCGGGCGCCCGCTCTCGACAAGGGACTCGATATTCTCGAGCTGCTGTCGAAAGAGCCGAGCGGATTGACGCGAAGCGAAATCGTTCGCGCCATGGGCCGAAGCCAGGGGGAAATCTATCGTATGCTCGAGCGACTGGTCGCGCGCGACTATGTCACGCGTCTGGACGGCGATCGCTACGAGCTCAGCATGAAGCTGTTCGTGCTCGCGACGCGCTATCCGCCGATCAGCCGCCTGATCACGGCGGCCGCGCCGAAGATGGTGCAATTCGCACGATCGGCGCTGCAGTCGTGTCACCTCGTGGTCTACGATCGCGGCGACGTCATCATTGTCGCCCAGGAGAGCAGTCCTGGCGATTGGGGACTGACGTTGCGGCTGGGTGCGCGGATCAGTCTTCTCGAAACCGGCTCCGGCCGCACCTTGCTCGCCTTTCAAACCGACGCGCGTCGCGCAGAAATGATGGCCGAGCATCGGGAGAGTTCGGCAGACGGAGGAGTGGATCCCAGCCTCGAGGAAAGCCTCACGCGCATCCGCCATCACGGTCACTGGCGCGGGCCAAGCCGACAGGCACGCGGGGTCGTCGACATCTCAGTTCCGATTCTGGGCCCCAGCGACGCCGCGATCGCCGTACTCACCTGCCCCTACGTGATACGCCTCGACGACACGGTTGCAAGAAGCGAACAAGAGACGTGCCAATTTTTGCAGCAGGCGGCTCACTCCCTCCGTGTCGGCTAAGCCGTCGTCGGAACACGACCCGAGCCAGGGCGAGCGAATGACCGCGATTCACCATTCAAAGGCAATCGTCTGGAAATCCGGAACGCCGCCACATCCCTCGCACAACCGCAACAGCTGCTGCTGGTCCAGATCACGATGAATGCCGCTTCTCACAAGAAGCGTTGACAGCCCCATTGCGCGGGCCCCGGCCACATCGTGCTCCGGACTGTCGCCAATCATGACGACGCGGGCGCCCTGCCCATCGCGGCGATTTCGACCGCGTGGCTGAAGATGGCGGGATAGGGCTTGCCGACATATTCGACCTGACCGCCGAGACTTTCGTAGATCTTTGCAATGGCGCCCGGAGCGGGAACGAGCTTGCCGTCTCGGATCATCGTAATGTCCGGGTTGATGCA
>WNGQ01000321.1_pt1 | contig 48843 bp, 33 predicted proteins | sample 5407661 | NCBI WGS metagenome assembly WNGQ01 (sample SAMN13153382, study PRJNA577476) | soil metagenome | isolation source: 60 cm soil or saprolite under Garry oak tree replicate 2 | place: USA:California | collected 2016-06-15 | reverse complement strand
GATGACGCCAAATACGTCGCCAGTTTGAAACGAAGTGCCAGCGATCTTTACGCCAGACTGTCGGCTGCCCCGGCTAAATAAATGAGTGAATATCTTTTTCAAAATATGCTTGCAGACCAACTCAGATGTCTCTCCCATCTGATGGGCGAGGGTGGCGTCGGACTGTGCTCGTTCAAGGTGGAGAGGGGGAATCAATTTGTTGGACGATTACCCAGGGAGGTGAATATGCGGAGTGCGGATTGGGGGAGAACGTCCACAGAAGCAAACGACCCGTCCTCCGTAGCAGCACTGCGGAGGGTGGAGAGTGTGGAAGGAAAGGAAGGGGATCCGTGGGAGCAAACCTTTGGTTTGATTGGGCTGGAAGGTCATGGGGCCGGGGCGGTAACTTGCTTTTTACGATGGCTCCAACTCGTGGCCCAAAACGGCAGTCGAAGGGAGGCGTGTTGAAGGCGCTTTGCGTTCATGCGCACTTCGATGATTTTGAGTTTGTGGCGGCCGGGACTTTTGAATTGTGGCGGCGCCGGCTTGGCCGCGATTTCAAGGGGCGCGTCATCGTCTGCACGGATGGGAAGGCCGGGCATCACTTCCGCACGCGGGAGGAAACCGGGCAGCTCCGTCTGCGGGAACAGGAGGCGTCGGCGCGGATCGGCGGGTATGAGTTCGAGCTGTTGCGGCTGGCCGATAAACTGGCGCCGCGCGAGGCTTGTTTGCAAGTCACGCCGCCTTTGCTCGCCGCGCTCTGGAAGGCCATCCGCGATTTCGAGCCGGATTATTTGTTGTGTCCGCCGCTCCCGGCCGACCCGCTCGCGGGGGTCCACAATGACCATGTGACGGTGGCGGAAGCGGTGCGGCGGGTCGCTTACATGATCAACGTCCCGCACGCCTTCACGCCGGAATATCCCGCCGACGAAACCGATTCCCGTCCGTGCAAGGTGCCGGTGATCTTGAACGTTTATGACGGTTACCTGGGCGGCGCCAACGCTTTTGACCTCGCGGTGGACGTGGAGGCGGCGTTTCCACAGATTTGTGAAATGAGTTGGTGCCACCAATCGCAGATTGCCGAATGGCTGCCGTGGGTGGGACGCCACGACCTGCAAGCGCCGCGGTCAGCCGCGGAATGGGCCAAAACGCTGCGCCGGCGTTTCGAGCGCCGGAACCGGGAGCTGGGCATCGACTTTCCAAGACCGGTGGAGGTTTTCACGGTGACCGCCTGGGGAAGAATTCCCCCGCTCGAACAAGTCATGAAGGACCTGCCCAACGTCGTTCGCGAAGTCTCGAACTTGTCGGCGCTCAAGGCGCGGCTTGGCCGTTGGCAACCTCCAAAGTCGTGATTCTGGCCGAAAACATCTGAAAATGAGCCACGGATGAAACACGGAATGAACACGGATTTCTTTCGAGCGAGAGGGCGATCCCGAAAGCTTTCGGGGAGATCCCCATCTTTCGGAATCCTCAGCGAGCCTGGCGAAGTTAGGGTCTCGCGGGGACGCTCGCCCTCCCCATTCCGTGTTTCATCAGTGTTCAATCCGTGGCCACGGAATTGGAGAGAGTTTTTCGCGAGGCGTTCTACGCGGCGGCGAGCCGTTACGTCTGGGCTAGACGGTTAGCCGGCAGCCGGGTCTGGTTCGCAGCGGCGGTCGGCAGATTTTTGACCGTGAGAAATTTCACAACTCGTTGAACCGGAGTAGCTAAGAAGCACCCGACGAACGCAATTTCACAACCTGTTGCGCGAGAGGCAGTTATCAAGTTTCCAACTGTGAGAAATTTGATAACTCCCTGTGGAAGAGGCGGTTACAGAAGTGACGGTGTCGCCTCCAGGATTTGGAGTCTAACAGCCCCGACTGCGAAACGTTTTTTCCAGGTAGGAGCAGCAGACGACTGAGGAAACAAGGCACGCTGAAGTTTCCTCGCCCAGCTTTGTAACACTTGTATCACTTAGTTTGCGCCGGTTAATCCTTCACTGTTTGGCGTTTTTCGCGTGTTTCGCGATCAACCGCCCCTTTCCTGGACCGCGTCTGGCGCGAAATGGTTTGAAGCGGGCGGTGCAGTCGCTTTACGGTTGAGGCCATGTCGGAGCCGTTCACGCTTTCGCAACTCAAAAAGCTCCTGGCCACGCCGCAGCCGCCGGAACTGGGACCCGGGCCACGCACGCGAGTGGTGCCGCAGGCGGAGCTGCAGGCCGAAATTGATCGCGCGCTGGACGCGGGCAAAGTGCCTCCCTTGGCCGGGCGTCTGATTCGCGCGACGGTCCTGCTCTGGCACGATCATCTGGATGCCGCGCATGTTCTGGCGCAGGAGATTGAAACCAGTGATGGCAGTTACGTGCACGCGATCATGCATCGGCGCGAGCCGGACTACGGCAACGCGAAGTATTGGTTCCGGCGCGTCGGCGCGCACGCCTGTTTCCCGGAGCTGGCCGCGAAGACCGCGGCGCTGCTGCAAATCCAAGACGCGGCTGGGCTGACGGTGAAACTGGCGGTCGAGCGCAACCGATGGGATCCTTATGCTTTCATTGACGAATGCGAAGCGGCAGCCGGGCAGGGGGCGTCCGCTCCGCGCACCGAACTGCTTCTCGCCATTCAAAAGATCGAATTCGAGGTATTGCTGGAGCATTTCTATCGCTTGGAGCAATGACGAGCGGTCCGTAATCCCCGCGCGGCCGCCACCGCGTTTCCCTCCATCGGAGCGCGGCTGTGGGCGCCGCACGCGAGGAATCACAGCGATGCCGTTCTACTTGGCTTTCAACCGCGTCTGCACCGCCTTGACCAAGCCTTCGATGGTGTGCTCCTTGGCTTCGACGGCCGGTTTGAGTCCCAATGCCGTGACGGCCCGGCTTGTCTCCGGCCCGATGGAGGCCAATTCGAGTCCGGGGAACTTCGCGATGAGCTTGGGAAGGTCAAAGCGGGCGTGGAAATGCTCGACGGTTGAACTGCTGGTGAAGGTGATCCAGTCGGCTCCCGCCTCGAGCAAGCGAGCGGCCGCGCCATTGCGGTCCTCGGTTTCCGGCACGGTCTTGTAGCAGGCGATGTCGTCCACGATCGCCCCCAGTTCCTCCAACGCTTTGGGCAAGTCCGGATTGGCCACCTGCGCGCGGAGCAGCAATATTTTGAGGTTTTCGACGCTTTGATATTTGGCGAACGCGGCGGCGATTTTGCGGGACAGATATTCCTCCGGCATCAAATCGACTTGTAAGTGGAGTTCCTTCAATTTCGCCGCGGTGCCGGGGCCGACGGCGGCCAGGCGCGCCCCGCATAGGTCGCGCAAATCTTCGAAGGTCTTGAAAAACAAGTCGAAGAACATGGTCACGCCGTTGGGACTGGTGAAGACCATCCAATCGTAAACGCCCAGCTCCAGCAACGCATCGACCAGCGCCTGGTGATCATCGGGCGGGAGGATTTTGATGGTGGGAATTTCGAGCACGTCCGCGCCCAGTTCCAGGAGTTGGCGGGAGAGCTGGCTTGCTTGCTCACGGGTGCGCGTAACGACGATCCGCTGGCCGAACAGCGCGCGGCGCTCGAACCAGTTCAACCTGGCGCGCAGTTTGACCACCTCGCCGATCACGGTGACGGCAGGAGCGGCGAATTCCTTATCGGCGGCGATCCCGGCAATGGTGGCGAGCGTGCCTTCGATGGACTGTTGCCGGCCCGTGGTGCCCCAGCGGACCATCGCCACCGGCGTATCGGCCGCCAGGCCGTGCGCCACGAGCGCGGCGGCGATCGGGCCGATCCGATCCGCGCCCATGAGAATGACCTTGGTGCCGGCCGTTTTCGCGATCTGCTCAAAGTCCAGGGCGGCGGTTTCCTTGCTGGGATCTTCGTGTCCGGTCAGGACGGTGAAACTGGAGCAATGGTCGCGGTGCGTGAGCGGGATGCCCGCGCAGTTGGGTCCGGCAATGATCGACGAAACCCCTGGCACCACTTCAAACGCGATGCCGGCGCCGGCAAGTTCCTCGGCTTCCTCGCCCCCGCGGCCGAAGATGTAGGGATCGCCGCCTTTGAGTCGCACGACGCATTTGCCTTCGCGCGCCCGGGCGACGAGCAACTGGTTGAGTTCGTCCTGCGGCATCGCATGGTCCTTGGCGCGTTTGCCGCCGTAAATGATCTCGGCGGACTTCGGCGCCAGCCGCAGCAACTCCGGATTCACCAACGCGTCATAGATCACCACGTCGGCGCGCGCGAGCAGTTCCGCGCCGCGCAACGTGAGCAAGCCCGTGTCGCCCGGTCCGGCGCCCACGAGATAGACCATGCCGGTCGCCTTCATTGGAGGTTAAGTTACTCGATCGGGCCCGCTTCGGCAGTCCGAAAATCACGGAGATTGGCTGCCACCGCGGCGCTCAGCCATCGGACCGGCCTCGTCCCACCACGCCAAGCCGTCCGGCAACAGCTCGGCTGCGAATTCAAGATGGATGACGCGCCGATGATGCGGCAACTGTGCTGACGAAGAACCATGCAGCAACAATGGCCGCATGACCAAAATTCCGCCTCTTGGCACGAAACACGGCTTGGCCTCTGCTTTCCGGCGCCAGGCTTGATTGGCTTCCGCGCCCAACAACCCAGTTCGATGTGAGCCGCTCAGCACCTTCAACGGGCCGTTCAATTCGCCGCAGTCATCGAGATGCACCCGAAGCGTAAGCATCCGTTCGAGCAACGCCACTGGTGGTTGGACATGCGGAACACCTTCCTTGATTGACCAGGGACCGAATCCCTGCACTTCAAGCCGTTCCTTCACTGCGATGGTCAGGTCTTGATGCCACGGCACCTTCCAGTTTGCCTCTTGCGTTTTGTCGAAAAACAGTCCGCGCACGGCGAATGCGTTTTGCCCCAGGACCGGCTCAACTAATGAACGGATCGGGGGAGCCATCGCCAATTCCCGAACCCCCGGGACGGCACGCAGCACGTTGCGCAGCAAGGAACCACCATGTGCCCGTTCGAGTCCCCAAATCAGCGCGTCAATCGTTTGCTCATCGACCGCTTTGGGCACGATCGCAAACCCATCGGCTTCGATGGCCGCAACGATGTTCAAATGACGGGATCGGCTTTACCGCTGGCATGGCGCCGCAGAACGGTGTCCCGGCGCGCCCATTCCGGATTCGGCTTGAGATAATCCAGGTTGTAGTGCAAGCCGCGGCTTTCGGGACGCCCCAGGGCGCTGGCGACAATCAACTCGGCGACGGTGGCGATGTTGCGCAGTTCGAGCAGATCGCTCGTCACGATGAAGTCCCAGTAATACTCCTGGATTTCCTGCTGCAGGTTGGCAATGCGGCTTTGCGCCCGGCGCAGGCGCTTGTTGGTCCGCACGATGCCGACGTAATCCCACATCAGCCGCCGGATTTCGTCCCAGTTATGCGACACGACCACCAGCTCGTCCGCGTCGTGCGCCTGGCCGGATTGCCACGCGGGAATTTTCGCCGACGCCGCTTGGGCCGGGCGCGCCAACGCCCGCCGCGCCGCCCGGTGCGCGCAGACCAGCGCCTCCAGCAGCGAATTGCTAGCCAGCCGGTTCGCCCCGTGCAGCCCGGTGCAAGCCACTTCGCCGACCGCGTAGAGGCCGGCAATTTCGGTGGCGCCATCGACGTCGGTCAAGACGCCGCCGCACTGGTAATGCGCGGCCGGCACGACCGGAATCGGTTCCTTCGTGATGTCGATTCCAAATTGCAGGCAGGTCTGATAAATGTTCGGGAACCGGTCGATCAGGAAGCGCGCGGGCTTGTGCGTAATGTCGAGCAGCACGTGATCGGAGCCGCTCCGTTTCATCTCACTGTCGATGGCGCGCGCCACAATGTCGCGCGGAGCCAGCGATTTGAGCGGGTGGTGCGCGTCCATGAACTCGACGCCCTCGAGGCTCTTGAGCACGCCGCCTTCGCCCCGCACCGCTTCGCTGATGAGAAACGATTTCGCCCGGGGATGATAGAGACAAGTGGGATGGAACTGGATGAACTCCATGTTGGCCACCGCGGCGTCGGCGCGATAGGCCATGGCCACGCCGTCGCCGGTCGCGATGTCGGGGTTGGTCGTGTAGAGATAAACCTTGCCGCAGCCGCCGGTGGCGAGCAGCACCTGGCGGGCGGCGAAGGTTTCGACCTGCCCGCTGGCCTTGTCCAAAACATAGACGCCCAGACACCGGTTCGGGCCAGCCACTCCGAGCTTCTCGGTGGTAATCAGGTCGATCACCAAATGGTCTTCGAGAATCTCCACGCCCGGCTGCGCGGCGATCGCGGTGAGCAAGGCGCGTTCAATCTCCCGGCCGGTCACGTCCTTGGCGTGCAGGATGCGGCGCTTGGAATGGCCGCCTTCCTTCCCCAGATCCAGTTCGCGCGCGCCTTGAGAGCGCCGCACTGCGCGCTCGGAAAATTGCATCCCCAGCGCCATCAACTCCTCGATGCGCGCCGGCCCTTCCTGGACAATTGTGCGGACGACTTCTTCCTTGCACAGGCCCGCGCCGGCCTCGAGCGTGTCGCGCACGTGCAACTCGAAGGAATCCTCCTTGCTGGTCACCGCCGCGATGCCGCCCTGGGCGTAATTGGTGTTCGACTCGGCGCGATTTTTCTTGGTCACGATCCCGACCCGCCCGCGCGGCGCGACCTTCAGCGCAAACGACAGCCCGGCGATGCCGCTGCCCAGCACGAGGAAATCAAACTGTTTCATGGGTTTCGCCTTCGCCACCGCAGCGCCTTGCGCGCCGCGCCGGGAGATCACGACGGGTCACAACCGGGCGTTGTCGATCAGCCGCGTCTGGCCGAGGAACACGGCCAGCGCCATCTGCGAACCGGCGGCCACTCCGGCCACGGGCTTCAATGTCGCCGGCTCGAAAAACTCGATATAATCGACTCGCGCGGCGGGTTGTTGCTCGATGAATTGTTTCAACTGCCGTTTCAATCCCTCGGCGTCCAGCGACGCTCGCGCCGTCCGCGCCGCCACGCGCGCTTTTTGAATAGCTTGCCAAAGAACCGTCGCCTGAGCGCGCAACTCGCCCGCCAGATACCTGTTCCGCGAGCTCATGGCCAGGCCATCCGGTTCGCGGCGGGTGGGCGCGACGACGATGCGCACGGGAAAATTCAAATCGCGCACCATGCGCCGAACGACCGCCGCTTGCTGAAAATCCTTCGCCCCAAAAACCGCGACATCGGGCAGCACCAGATTGAACAGCTTCGCCACCACGGTGGTCACGCCGCGAAAGTGAGTCGGCCGCGAAACTCCTTCCATGGCCCGCGACAAGCCCTCCTCGACCACGTAAGTCGTGAAATCGCCAGACGCTTTGCCGGGATACATCTGCGCATCGCCCGGAGCAAAGACCACTTCCACACCCGCGGCGCGGCAGAGGTCCAGGTCGCCCGCCAGATCGCGCGGGTAGCTGGCCAGATCTTCGCCCGGGCCGAATTGCGCGGGGTTAACGTAGATGCTCACCACCACCCTCCCCGCCTTGCCGGCGAGTTGTCGGGCCCGCTCGATGAGGCTGCGGTGGCCCTCATGTAAGTAACCCATCGTCGGCACGAACGCCACCCGCGTCGCTGCTCGGCGCCAACGCATCGCCAGCCGTTGCATCGCCCCAACCGCAGTGACCGTTCGCATGGCGGATGATTTGACAAGCCCGCCCGCACTGGCAACAGCAAAGAAGGTTTGCCGCGCAGCAGCCTGTTCAGAAAATAGCCGCCGATGCGACGATGCGCGTTCTGAAGTCTGAAGTCAGAGCCTCGTCATGTTGGCTACCTTCCGAGCAGGCTTCTTGCGGCGGTCTCTGACCGGAGTATTCTCGAAGGAAATGCCCAAGCGGGCGCTCGCCGAGTGCCGCTACCGCTAACTCTCCCGACGGCCCGTCAGCGGCGGAACTGCAGCGTCGCCGGCGCCGGTGGCATCTCATCGGGGCACGGCTGGTTGGTCGGCGCGTCGGCGGGGCGCTCGGTGGGGTTCACCAGATTGTGCGCCAGGAGATAGGCCTCCACTTCGTCACCGCTCACGTCGGCGAGCAGGCTGCCATCGATTTCGACACACGGGCTGAGCATTTGGCCGCTCTTTTCAATCATCTCCTGCCGTTGCGCCGGGTCGTTGATGATGTCGCGGTCTTCGTAAGGCAGTTCATACTTGCGCAGGACGGCGCGCACGCCCTGGCTCCAACCGCACGCCGGTTTCAAATAAGCGATAATCTTAGGTTTGTTCATAGTTCAAATTGCCCCCCTAAAGTGCCATCGCGTCAAGCTTTGGCAACTCTTTCCTTTACGCAAAGGCGAATCGCTTTTTGTGCTCAGTTTGGCGTTCCGTCTCGGGGAGCACGGACGTCCCCGTCCGCAGCGGGCAAGGCGGAGGCGGCAACTTCGGCAAGTTCCGGCACGCTTCCCCGGTCATCCCTGCCTGCGGGCGAGGCCGCCCGCTGGTGGATTGACTTTGGAAGTTGGACTTTGGAAGTTGGAATCGGCTATGCCGTTGAATGTCCTGATCATTCCCGACAAGTTCAAGGGAACCCTCACCGCGCGGGAAGCCGCCCAAGCCATCGCCGCGGGCTGGCGGGCGAGGCGGCCTGACGATGTCCTGGACCTGCTGCCCATGAGCGATGGCGGCGATGGCTTTGGCGAGATCGTCAGCAATCTGCTGGGCGCGGCGCCGCAGACGGTGAAAACCGTGGACGCCGCCCATCGCACCTGCCTGGCAGAGTGGTGGTGGGAGTCAAAGAGCCAGACGGCCATCATCGAGGCGGCGCGCGTGAACGGTTTGGCCCAGTTACCGAAAAGCAAATATCATCCGTTTGAACTCGACACTTTCGGCCTGGGCGCCGTGTTCGAGGCCGCGGCCAAATGCGGCGCCAGACGGTGCCTGGCGGGTATCGGCGGCAGCGCAACAAATGACGGCGGTTTCGGCCTGGCCGTGGCTTTAGGCTGGAAACTCTCCAATACCCACAACGCCAGGATCGAGCGCTGGACCGAACTGCGCGCGCTGGCGACCGTGCGCCCCCCCGCGCAACCCAAATTATTCGATGAGCTGGTCGTGGCGGTGGACGTGCAAAATCCCTTGCTTGGCCAGCAGGGCTGCACCCGGGTTTACGGACCGCAAAAGGGATTGAAGCCGGAGGATTTTGCATTTGCCGACGGCGCGCTCGAACAATTGGCCAGGACCATGGCGAAGGAGTTTCACCATGATTATGCGGACGAACCGGGCGCCGGAGCCGCGGGCGGTTTGGGTTTTGGCCTGCGCTGTTTCGCGGGCGCCAAACTGGAGCCGGGCTTTGAGCTTTTCGCGCGCCACGCGAACTTGAAGGAGCATCTGCAGTCCGCGCAACTGGTGCTCACCGGCGAAGGGGCGATCGACGAATCGACGGTCATGGGCAAAGGGGTCGGCCAACTCGCCGGTCTCTGCCAGGAACTCAAAGTGCCTTGCGTGGGCCTCACCGGGCTGGTACGGGACACTGTCCAAATCCAGCGACTCTTCGCCCAATCCTACGCGTTGACGCCCGCTTTCACCTCGCGCGAAAAGGCGATGGCGGAGCCAGCCGCTTGCCTGGAGCAACTGGCCGCGCGCGCCGCCAGTAGTTGGACGGCCGGTCAGAATGCCCGCGCCGGCCGTGACCGGGAACCCGCTCCGGATCGACCGGGCAGCAGTTCGTCGTAGGAGCGAAAAAGCCTGGCACTTGGGTGAGGCCCGTTATTCCAGATTGCTTTCAAATGGAGACGAACGCGCCTCTCCCCGTTTCTTCACTTCCCCGCCGGCCCCAAGGTCCCCTCGCCAGCTTGCGACTTCTTTTCCTGGTCCGCCAACTTGCGGCTTAGGTTTCGTTTGGTGGTCGTGAACATTTCGTGGGTCACCGCGTCGAGGTGTGTGCGCGCCTCGGCGAACCGGCCCGCGTTGATCTCGATCCGGGCGAAGTGCAGGAAGACGCCTTGGCGCTCGATATCGTCGTGGGCCAGCTTGAGGGCGTCCTGCCAGGCGGCGAGCGCCTCTTGGCAGTGTTTCTGTTGGGCCTGTCGATCGGCGGCCGCGTTGCCGGTCTTGGGCGGCTGGAAACCGTAGTAGCTCTGGGCGAGGTCGGTCGCGAGCGCGAAATTTTCCGGATCCAGCTCCAAGGCCTTGCGGTAAAGCGCCATGGCCTTCTCGAAGACCTGTTGTTGGCTGATTTTAAAGAAGTTCGTCGCGTCCTGGCGGAAAAGATAAACGGTCGTGGCGTAGTTGTGGTAATAAAGGGACTCGTTGGGAGCCAGTTCGATGGCCTTGGCGTAGCATTCGAAGGCCTTGGCGACCGGACCGTCGTGGCCGTAATGGTTGGCCAGGTTGTTCCACGCGGCGGGATTCTGCGGATCAAGCTCGCGCGCCTTCTCCCACTGGACCTCGGCCGCGTCGTCTTCATGGATGTCGCTCAGAAAGCCGCCGTAGGCCAGGCGCGCGCGGGCGTGGTCGGGGTGGCGGCGGAGGAAATCTTCGTAGCTCTTTTTAACCGGCGCGAACCGCTGCCGAATGCGCGCTTCCAGGGTCGCACCCCCGATCCCGGCCCCCTTTTCGGCAAACTTTTGATTGTCGGTGATCCACCGGTCGGCTTCCGCCTGGGCGGCGTCATCCTCCTCGAGCAATTTCTGGTACTCCTTCTCCACCGGATCGTTTTTGTCGGGCACAACGATGGGAATACCGGTTCGCTGATGAATCAGGTTGCTCACCGCCGCAGGCTGATTGGTCGCCACCAGCGCGCTCAACAATCCGATCAAAAGGTCGCTCACGCAATCAAGCTAACACCCCCCGCGCGCGGATGCACATGCGAAAAAGCCCGGCGATCCAAGGCAACGTCGATCGGGCGATGCCGATCTCCAGACCTTCAACGACGAGGCAGTTCTCAACCGCCTCAACCATGTCGGAACCGCCGCAGCTAGGTGGCCGGAATGAAGCGTTGCAAGGCCAGGGCCAGCACAAACAGGCCCAGGAAGATCAAACCAACGCCCACCGTGCTTCCGCCGATGGCCAGGTAATCCACCAGCACAATTCCCGCCAGCAAGCCGGACACCGCGCGGCCAACGTTCCGTTGGGGCAGCCAGTAGGCGGGCCGCAGACAGCGCAGCACCCAAAGGGTGAGGATCGCCGAAATCAATATCCCGCGCGCCCGGAACAACTCGCCGTGATTCACGATGAGCGCCAGCACAATCGGCGCGGCCAGCAAGAGGCAGGGCCAGTAGCGCAGCCCGGTGCGCAAGCTTTCCTTGCGCGCCAGGTAACTCAACCCAACGATGTAGGCGGCGAGCACTAACCCGCTCCAGATGCTCAACCCGTTCACCCCGGTGTCCGTCGCCGACGCCGCGACCACCACCAGGAAAAACCGGCACGCCGCCATGAGCAACGGCGAGAGGGCGAAAATCTTGTGCACTGCGTCATAGACCAGGATGCACACCAGGAGCAGGCAGGCCAGGATCGCCGTGGTCGTTCCCAGCGGGCCAAGGCAAAGCAATCCCAGGCCCAGCCAGCTCAGCCCCCATTGCCAGACGGCGCTCAGGGTGATCTTGTTGGAGGGGATCGGACGCTCCGCCCGATGCTGTTGGTCGAACGCAGCGTCAAAGGCGTCATTCAAATACATGCCGCCGAGGTAAAGAAACGTCGCGCCCAGGCAAACAAAAACGAAATGTTGCCAGCGCTGCCAGTCGCCCCCGCCAGCCAGGATCCAGCCGGCCAGACAATTCGACCAGATGGTGGGCAGGTTCGAGACGCGGCCCAGCGTCAGCATCGTGCGAAAAGTGGCCATGCCGTTCTCGGTTCTCAAATTGTCCAGTGACCGGTTGGTTCCGGCGTCCGCGGCCACTTGATAACCTGATCGCCGGATCGGCTTCAACTCTTGAACCCGCGCGCGCTCAACTGATGGAGGGTCCATTCGTATTCGGAGGCGAGCTGATCGACGACGCTCCGATTTTTCAATTCGGGCGGCAGCACCTCCCAAGTATAAGTCTCCATTTCCAGATGGGAGCAAAGGTTGGGCTGCTCCTTCAGCACATCGAGCAGCCCCAGCAGGTGCGGCGTGGTCGTGTCGAAGGGCGGCCCGGGCTGGCTGTGCAGCGGGATGTGGAAATGAATCCGCCACTCGGTCGATGCCGGATCGCCGATAACCGCGACCGAATCGAGCGCGAGGTCCAGATCGCGGTAGCGCCGGATCGCCCCGTCTCCCGACCGTTCGATCACCTGGTGGAAGTAAATGCCGTCTGCGAAGGCGGCGAGCCGCGCGCGCGCTTCGGGCGTCGGTTTGACCTTTAGCGCGGAGCTGAGATGGATTTTGCTGACCTTGATCTGGTGCGCTTGGAACGTTGCTACGACGTCGCGCGGTTCCTCATATTCCGCGGCCAGATGGCAGGTGTCGTAATTCACCCCCAGATGCTCGGCCAGGCGTGCGTCGCCCGGACGCTCCGCGCGCATCTGGTCGAAAAATTCCGTGGTCTCCCCGCTGGTTTCCAAGTAGCAGAGCGGCTCCGGCTCTAGGCCGAGGTGAAGCTTTTTTCCCGTGCGCTCGCTGACGCGCGCAATGTGCTCCACACACCGCCAGAGATTGGCGCGCATCGCGGCGGCTTGTTCCTCGCTGCGGATGAATTCCTTGAACGAACACGGCACCGTGCTGACGCTCCCTGCGACGCCCGCCGGCGCCAGCCGCGCGAGGAGGTCGAATAACCGATTGGTAAACTCCAGCCGCTCGCGCGACGTCCAGTCCGGCGCATAGACCTGCTCCTTCACGCGCGTGCCGTGAAACTTGCCGTACGGAAATCCGTTGATCGTGAATACGTAGCATTGGTTCTTCTCCATCCACTTTTCGAAAGCCAGCAGCGTCCCTCCTCCGCTCAATTCGCGCGCCGCCTGCTCGCTCAAGCGCAGGCCGATCGCGTAAGGTTTGCCCGGGCAGACCCGCTGGCGCACCGGGAGGGTGTAGTGCTCCAGTGAATCAAACGTCTGCGCCCAATCTTCGCCCCGATGAATGTTGGTGCAATAGGCCAGATGGAGGCCGTGGGAAAGTTTCATGAAGGTTCCAGGGAAACCTCAACGGAGGCCGCGGCCAGGGTTGCGAGGGACAACTGTGCAATGCGGCGGCGCAGGTTCACGGCAACCAACTTCCGTCGCCCGCGGACGCGCGGCGAGAACTAAATTTGGCGCCCCTCCCCATGAACCTCACTTGCGGTAAGGACCGCGCCCCGCGCTTCGGGCCGGCGAATACGCGAACCATTCGTTGTCGCGGCCGAAAAAGAAGTTTAACTGCGCCGCGATTCGATCAACGGGTTAGCCGGTAGAACTTCGCCGCCCCGGCCGTGGCATTGGTCACGGTGTATCGGCCATCCACAATGGTGGGAATCACAGAGACATTCGTGAACAGATAGGGTTTAACACCGCTGAGTGTATCGACTGACTGGAGCCGGAAGTCGGGATAGGCGCTGCTCCAATTGACGCGGACCTTGCCCGGCGCGGCGTCCTTCGCAATGGCCAGCGGCGGCGGCGGGCAGGGCAGGCCAAAGAGTTCCAGCGCGTAGCGATCGCACACCACGTTCGTCGTTCGCGCGAAGACGAGGATGACGAAGTTCGTTGCCGGCGGAACCCGGAACGAGAACGGCGGATAGGGTGGACCGCCCACGCCGCTGTCGCCGAGGTAACGCGCGCACGGGTCGTGATAATCGAAGGAATCCAAATAAGCTGCCGCGCCCAGGGCGTTGGTCGGCGCGCCGGGACAATCAAAGTGCAACTGCGCCGTGAGGCACAGTTCGTTGGTCGAGTTGTTGGTGAAGGCGTGCGTCACGTAGGGCACGGGCAACAACGCCGGATTGGGGTCGATGCCCGGACACTCCTTGGGGGGATAGCAGATTGAGGGCGCGCCCACAAAGTAGAGCGGCCGCAACGTGGTGGGCAGGTTGGTGGTCAATTGGCCCATGACAACGGTGCAGCTTTCGCAGCCGCCAGTGGGATGGGCGCAGTCATTGCCGCTGACCGGGGAGAAGGTCAGCGCAAAAGTGCCTTCGTTTACCGCGCCGACGATCAGTTCCAATTCCACCGGCGCGCCGCAGGCCATCATCGGGTCGGTGCGGAACTGGAAGGGCGTGAGGTTTTCGCCCGCCGCGCCGGCGAGGATGGTCGGATAAGTCGCGCTGGCAATGGTGACGGTGACACCCGGGGTGAGCGAGTGAATAATGGCGTTGGTGATGGTAAGCGAGTTGGTGCCCCGGTTGACGAGCGTGAGGTAGAGCAGATTGCATTCGTCCGGCTCGACGGTCTGGTTACCGTTGCCCTCGGCGAGCCGGTAGCCCGAGTTGGCCAGCGCGAGGTTCGTCACCGTCAGGGTAAAGTCATTGCCGTCGCCGCCGGTGTAACTCGCCGTGACCGTCGTGTCGCCGAGCTTGCGCGTCGTGCCTTGGGGCCAACCGGCGAAGATGCCGCCGATCGGGCCAGCGGTCGTATTGCGAATCAGGGTGACGACATCCCCTTCGCGCGGCGGATAAAGGAAGCCGGCGGAGAGGGACGCGCCGTTGAGCGACACGTTGCCATCGACAATCAGGGTATCGTTGCCGCCGGTGGGCGAAGGGCCGTAAAACTCCAACACAACCCCCGATCCGGCCGTGAGCACTAGCGCGTCCATTTCCAGGTCGCCCCCTTGATGGTCGGGGAACTCCGAGTCCGCATAGATCAAGCCGCCGGGGTCGGCGAGGGAAGTCAGGACGGTGTTGAAGATGCGACCATCGCCGCGCAGGCGTCCGCCGTTATGGACGGTGACGGCGCTGTTGCGCGACGTGCCGTTCACTGTCAGGGTGCCGGCATAGATTCCGCTGTTGCCGCTGTAGGCCCAATCGCCCCACATTACCATCGCGGCCGGGCCGTCCTTGATGAACGAGCCTAGACCGTTGATGGGGCCGTAGAAATCGAAGGAGACTTCGTTGCTGATGGTGAGGAACGAGGAGTCGCCTAGCCGCACCGCGCCGTTGCCGGTCAAGGTGCGGAGCCGTTGATTTGGCCCGGCCAGGCCGGGGACCTTGAAAAGGTCCAGCGCGCCGCTCTTTCGAACATCAACGTTGGCCGTCGGCCGGATTTGTTGCTCGCGCAGCGAGCGCAGCGTCGCGGCGGGAGCGCCCGGGGCATCATCGCCGATGACGGCGTCGCCGGGAACGCTAAGGAGATTAACGCGACTGCCTTCCAGGACCCCTTCGCTTACGGTGGTGAGACCCGCGTAGCTGTTGCTCGTGACGCCCCAGAATTGCAGCGCGCCGGGACCGAGTTTGGTCAAGCCGCCGGGACCGTTCACCGCGCCGAGCACCTGAAGGTAGCCATTGTTCGCGTTGACCCTGATGGCCGCGTCGCTGGCCAGAATGATGTTGCCATTCCAGGTGTTGGAGCCGCTAAGGCTGTCAAGCGCGGGCACGGCCGCGCTGTCCAGCCGCACCGGCTTGTTGACGATCGTGATGCCGCCTTCCACCGCCAGCGTCCCGTTGCTGTTCACGCCCATGGCGCCGCTCGAGGCACCCAGCGCGCCAGAGTTGGCCGCAATGAGCGTGCCCTCGTTCACATTGATGTTATCAAAAAATGGATTGTTCGCGCTAAGCCGAAGATGGCCGGCTCCGTCTTTGGTCAAGCCGCCCGAGCCGCTCACGGTCGCGGCAAGCTCCAGTTCCGCGCCGCTCGGCGGGAGCAGGGAGGCGAAATGATCGACGTGAACGCTCAACCGAGTGAAGAACGGGCCCGTATCCAGCCGTCCGCTGATGGTCGAACTGTCGCTCCACCCGAACAGCGACAGCGACCCGATCCTCACCGCTCCGCCCAGCGGAAAGCTCAGCAAGCCCGTGCCCGTCTGTACATCGGCGCCGTCACGCAGCGTCAACTGCGCGAGGCCCTGATTGAAGTTGTTCAGATTATAGAGCGAACCGCCAAGGACGGTTACATTCGGGCCGGCCACGCCGCCATTTTGAAATTGCGCCACCGTTGCTGCGGTGAAGAAAAAACCGTTGGCCTTGCCGATGACCAGCGAACCGGGGACGGCGATGATGTTATTCGGTTTGGAAAGCCAGAGCGTCCCCTGGTTGACCAGGGTGTCATCGGTGTACGTGTTGGCGAAGTTGCCGGCGAGGTTCAGGATGCCAAGGCCGCTCTTGGTCAACGGGCCGGCGCCAGTGATCGTGGAGAGCAGCAGGAACTGCGAATCGGTGTTGTCGCAGCGGATGGTGGCCGTGGCATCCAAGGTGATCGCGGAACTGATGACGCCACCCTGCCGGCAGTTGATGGCGCCGTTGGTGCCGCCGCGGCCGTCGCCGCGAAGGTGTAACGGCTCGGCAAAGATTTGCGTCAGCGCGTCGAGTTCCAACGTGCCACCGTCCAGCACCGTGGTGCCGGCGCCGGCCGTGCCGAGCGACAAGTCATAATTGGCGATCAGCACGCCCGCTTCGACGACGTTGGCCCCACGGTAAGTGTTGGGCGCGGCCAGCAGCAGTTCGCCCGAGCCTCGTTTGATGATGCCGGCGATACCCACGCTGTCCGCAATGATGGCGTTAATCGCCAGGTCTGGATTGGCCGGACCGTCGGCCACATCGAAAGTGGTGATTGGAGTGGACGAGAGCACGATGCTGCCGTCGATGGTCGCGGTGACATTGGTGGGATTGACCGTGACGCCGTCGAGATAGAGATGGCCGGCGCCGGTGATGACATGTCCGCCGTTGAACGTAAGTCGCCCGAACTGTTCATCGTGCCCGTTTAGATTCGCGAGGCCATTCGTGTGCAAGGCGACGTCGGGCAGCACGTTAAATCCAGTCCCCGTCCACCGGATTTCATTGAGCGGGCTGAAGCCGCCCCCGACGATGAGCGGGCCGTGAAAGGCGTTTCGGTCCAGCACATCCAGTTCCGTGCAACCTACGCGCGTCAGGCCGGTGAAGGTGTTCGGATTGGGTTGGATGGTCGCGCCCACCATCTGGATGTGGTCCCCGCGAAGATCCAGGCCGCCGGCTCCGCTGATCGGTCCGCCCAGGAAGAAGTCCCCGATCGCGATTACGGCCAGGTTCGTATCCAATACGGTCGGCCCGAACCAACCACAAGTGCCCACCGTGAACAGCAACGAGCCGGAAGTATCCGCCGTCACCGGCCCTTGGCCGCGGGCAAAGAGGGTTTTGCCGGCGATCGACACGTTGCGCAGCGTCAGCGAGCCGCTGTCCGAGAGCGCAATGCCGCCCGCGAAACCGAGCGCATTCTTGTCGCGGACATCGACGATTCCCTGGACGACTCCAACGTCCCCGCTGAACCGATTGCTGCTCTCCAACACCAGCGCGAGGTTGCCGAATTTGGAGAAGCCGCCCACGCCGACGATTTGCGCCTGCATGTCCAGACCGACGTAATTAAAGCCGCCGATGTCGAAGTTATGGAGGCCGGCGGGAAGGATTAACCGCCCTTTTATCGTGGGAACCGCGCCCTGATCGTTATCCACCCCAGAAGTAATACCGTCGAGCAGAGTCAGCGTGGTCCCGCCAGTGTCCAGGACGGCCGAGTTGGCATCGGCGTGGAAGTTGGTGAGGACCAAGCTCCCAACCGTCGCATCCTGGCCGCTCAGGCGTAGCTGGCTGCCGGCGGTGACGGCGATGGTCGCATTATTGCCGATTTGGTTTAGCCCCGCGAGGTCAAGCTCCGCCGTGTCGCCGTCACGAACGGCCAGGCGGTTGCCTACTACCACGCCGGAGGCCTTGTTGAATATAATTGGGGAATGACCGTAGTAAGTATTCAAATAGAGCGTGCCGGTGAAGGTGTTCCCCGGCGTACCATTGAATTCGACTGGGCTGACATGCCCATCGACTTCAGTAGCAATTGCCAACATATCTCCGCTCCCGGAAACCACTCCGGTCACGTAAAGATGTCCGTTGCCACCAGCGTTAAATGAAGTGGCTATCGCCTCCATGAGTAGTTCGCCTGCCTCTACTGTGATGGGACCATTCAAGTGAAGGTCGATGGTGGTCTCGGTGACAAAACCGCCTTCGCCTCCAGTGTAGATGTACCCTCCGCGTGGAAAGACGAGCGGGCAATTGATCGTAGTCGTAAAGGATGCATTGTCATTAGTGATCAAAGGGGTGTCGTTGTCGTTATTGATCGATCCGTCAATCGATAGCGAATTCCCGTCCAATTGGTAGTCATTATTGGCGAAAAACATGGCTCCGATCCTCAAATCGGAAAGGTCATTCACCATGGACCGGTTGGCATCGTCCACGTAACCAAACAACAATGAATCGCCGTTCAGGGGCGTTCCGGCGGGAGTCCAATTATTCGGATCGCTCCAGTTTGCGCTCTTAGCGCCGGTCCAATTTCGGTCGGCGCCCGCCACCGATGTGGTCAACCAACCGCCCGTGCAGGCGGCCGTAAGACCAAGCCAAACCGCCATTGCCAGCGCGCGCCTTCCGCCAACGAGTCGGCACGGCGACCCGAACCTGAGACCGGCGACCATCGAGAATATTGCTTTCACGCCCTTGATAAGCCGGCGGCAGGGGGGAATTTTTCAACAAAATGCGCGGCGGATCCCGAAAACCGGGGGAGAACTTTTGGACGAGGCTTCGGATTTGCCCTAGCCGGCCCAATCCAACCCCAACTCTCGAAGTCGTTCCCGTAGCTCGTCCAAATCCCACACTTGCAATCGGCGCGCGTCCACGCTCACCGCGAGTTTGCGGCCATCCGGGTTGAGGGCCAGCGGGAGCATCCCGGTCGGGAGGAGCAACAACGGTTCCAGGGTGTGCGCGTCGTAAAGGCCGGCGGTGCTGAAATCCTTCGTGAGCCACCAGGCGCGAGCATCCGGCGCCAACACAATCCCCGTGAAGTTGGTCAGCTCACGCGTTCGCTCCCAGGTCTTCGTGCTCCAGAATTCCACTCCCTGATTTGACGCTACCGCCAATTCGCCCGCACCCGGGGAGAAGCCAATGCTGGCGATGTGCACTCGGTTCGTCAGCTTGGCGACTCGTTCCAATCCGGGCAGACGGTACAGGTACAAGAAGGGCGTGAACGGACGATAGATGGCCAGCCAGCGACCGTCGGGTGAAACCCGATTCAACCCTTCCGAAGTCCGCGCCCAGCGGTCTTGGCCCGCCCCGAGGTCGTCCCGGTCAACCAGCTGCGAGCCTCTGGAACCGGTGAACACAATGGAGTTCGACGCCAGGCAAAGCGAGGTGAACCCCTCCGGCTTGCTCAGCGCCAGCCGCTCAAGCCGTGGGTGGGTCACGGCGTTCGACGCCGGCGTGATTCGCCACCGGAAACAGCCTTCATCACGACTGCCGAACAATTCGTCGCCATCCGGCGTGAAGTAGAGGCGTGCCTTGGCGCCTTCATCCGCCAAAGCGCCCGAGCTCCGGCCGGCCCAATCCCATACGCCAAGACGTTGCTGGCCCGATGCGGCGAGCCATCGACTGTCGGGTGAGAACGCCGCGTGGCGCACGGCCACACCAAGGTCTTCGGCGAATTCACGCTGAGCGGCGGGCAGTTCAAAGGCGTGCAGTTGCACTCCCGCCTGCGTCACGACCGCCAACTCCTGCCCGTCGGCGCGAAATTGCGCGACAAAACTCTTTAACCCAATCGTGAAAGCGCGCTGCATGGTCCGCAAGTCCCAGCAAATCAACTCCCGTTCCCAGCCGCCGCTGATCAGGTAATCGCCGTCGGGACTGAAGACCGTCAGCACCGCTTCGGCCTTGTGGCGGCCGAGCGCGCGCACCTCTCCGGTCTGCGAATCCATCAATTGAACCGTGCCGCCGAAATCGGGCACCGAAACCCAGCGCCCGCTCGGGTGCCAATGAAGCGAGATTACGTAATTGGCGAAGAGGTGGGACGCTTGCGTGGCCCCGTCGTCGGCCCTGTGCACCGAGACCACCCAGCCGGCGCCAGACGCGTACAAAGCCGCAAAACGCTCGCCGTCCGGCGCAAATTGCAGGCGGGTCGGCACGCCGGCCAATTGGAGCCGAGCAACTTCCTGACCGTTCTCCAAATCCCAAACCGTGACGCCTCCACCGCTCCGACCTGTGGCCATGCGGGGCAGGCGCGGATGGATCGACATTGCGCCCCAGGGCACGTCTCGCAGCAGAAACATGCGTCGGGCATTCGTCACCTCCCATACTTCCAAATCCGCGCGCTCGCCGTTTGGAGGGTGGTCGCGCCGCACCGCGAAAAAACGCCTGTCCGGACTCCACGACCCGCGATAGGCGGACAAATTGGTGCTCGCCGGCAGGGAAGTCAGCAGCCGGTAATCGGACAGCGAGCGAATTTCGACCGGACCGCTCCCACGGCACAAAGCGATCGACTCGAAGGCAGGGTCCAGTTCTACCAGGCTTACATCCCGCCCCGTCGGCCATTCCCGCTCCAAGCGCAAGTCGGGCAGCGCCAGCGCCGCCGTCGCCTCACGCCGCAGCTCGACCGAGTTGGAAATCGCCGCCGCCCGGCGAATGGCGTCCAACGCGCGGACGCGTTGTCCAAGCTCCACGCTGCGCACGGTGGCGCGCGCCTGTTCGAGCAAAGCCTTGTAAAGCTGCTGGCGCGCCTGCTCGCGCGCCGTTTCGGCTTGCTGGCGCAGGCGCGTTTCATTCGCCCGGCGGTCCGCTTCGACGCGCGCGCGGTAATTGGCGACCAGCACGCCCAGGAGCGCCAGGCCTACCGCTCCGGCCGCGGCCAAGCCGACGCGCCGCGAGCGAGCCACGCGCCGCTCCAGCGCGCGCACGCGCCGGACACTCTGGCCGCTCTGCAAGAGAGCCAGGTCGGCCTGCATTTGTTCCGCGCTCTGATAGCGACGCTCCTTCGCGCCCTCGCACGCCTTGAGCACGATTTCGTGAAATTCCAGCGCTTCTTTGCCGGCCTCTTCGGCGAACCATTCCGGCGGAACGGTGGGAAACCGATCTGGCGGGAAACCTGACGCCGCTTCGTAGAGCACCATCCCGAGGGCGAAGAGGTCCGCCCCCGGCGAACCCGGTCCTTCGGGCGGAATGTAACCCTCGGTGCCGACGAACGTGCCCTTCTCGGCGTACACCGAAACCAGCCCGATGTCCGCCAGCTTCGCCCGCCCGTTGACGAAGATGATGTTGCCCGGCTTCACGTCGCGGTGCACCAGCCCGTGCTCATGCAGCCGAGCCAGTCCGCCGACCACGTCGAGCGCGAGGCGGAGGCAATCAGCGACCGGCAGGCGGTCGTAGCGTCTGAGGTCCGAACGAAGCGTTCTCGGTTCGTAACCGGCCTGGGAAGGCTCTGGCCCGGGCGCAGCGGCGGGTGCCCCGCCTGACAGAGAGGACGGGACTTCGCTGTCCTGATGAGATGGCGAAGTTTCTGGTGCTTCCGAATCCTTCACTCCGGCTCCGCAGGGCGAGGCGCCGGTCGCCACCCCGACCGCATCCGCCAACTCCATCACGTAGTAGAAGTAACCCTCCGCGTCATTGCGCCCGACGTGCAGGACCTGCACCAGGCCGTCGGTCATGCGGGAGACCGGTTCGTAGCGTTGGATGCCGGCGAACTCACGTTCGTATGGCCGTTCGCTCTCGAACTGTCGGCGCCAGATGATTTTCACCGCCCGGGCCGCGCCCATGACATTGCGCGCCAGCCACACCTCGCCGTACGCGCCACGCCCGATCGGCCGGCGAAGCTCGTGGTCGGGGATGACGGGCCGGGCGCTCATGCGGTGCCTGCTTAAATCCTGCCTGGGCCAAAAAGGCGCGATGCCAGGGCATGCCCGAAAAGGCAACCCCCGCCACACCTTTTTGGCAATAGTACCATTTAACGATTCAACCTTCCAACGCCCCTCACTCGGTTTCCTTCCGCAATCGGGCCAGTTCCGCTTTGAACAGCTTTCCAACCCGATGCCGGGCCAGATACACCTGCATCAAACTCACGTCGAGCTTGCGCGCGACTTGCTTCAACGGGACTTCTCCGCGCGCCGCCAGCTCGAAGATCATCAGTTGTTGGGAACTGACTTTCGAGCGGATGCGTCGCAGCGCCGCGCTCGCGAGGTTCTCCTCCCATTCGCGCTGCCAGACCTCATCGAGCGCGTCGCCGGCCGGATCGGGGATGGACTCCCAAACGTTGGCATCGTCCTCCATCGGCAGGGTGGGCAGAGGCGGCTCCTTTGAGTCCCGGCGCCGCCGAAACACCGAGATGCGGGAGCGGGTAACGCGCCGCAGCCACGATTTGAACGAGCCACGAGCCGGGTCGTAACGGAACTTCGGCATGCGGCGCGCCAGGTAGATAAAAGTGTTTTGCACCATATCATGCGCCGTCGCCTCGTCGAGGCCGGCCTGCCGCGCCACGTTGTAGATCAGCCGCCAATAGGTGTCGAAGAATTCGCGCCATCCTTCCTGGTCTTCGCAGTCGCGCAAACGGGACAAGAGGCTCTGCCGGGTCGGCAGCAACGAATCCGTTCTGGGTTCAGTCAACATTCGGTGCTTACAACCTAAAATAAGCCCGCTATCTCCCGCGCCTTTCAAGGCAATTGTAGGTCCCATCGGGAGTCCGCCGACCGGAGCCTCCCCCGGATGTCGCCAAGGCGGTGGGCCGTTTCACCGCGGAGACACGTCCCAACAACCGGAGGACTCGCGCCCAACGACAGCGAATTTCGCGCCTTCAGCGTTCGCCGGCGGTCTTTTGGTTCAGCCGCTCTTCGAGGCGTTCCAGTCGTTGCCGGAGTTGCTGGATCGCCGCTTCTTTCTCTTCCACTTTTTGATTCAGCGCTTTGATGGCCGCCAGCGCGACGCCGCCTTCGTCCACGTCGGCGATATGTTTGTCATCGTCGCCGTTCAAAGCGAACGCGGCGTGGAAATCCTGCGCCATCGGGCCCAGGTGGCGCACCGAGGGCGGTTCGTTGGTGTAGTTCCAGGTCTGGATGGGCAAGGCCGCGACCCGTTCGAGCACCGAGCGGGCATCCACGGGCGCGAAGTTTTCTTTCCGCGCGCGATCCGAACTGTTCACCCACGCGCCGCCGTCGCTCAGGTAGGCTCCGTTCCAGGCAACGATGGTAGCGGGAATTGCAATAGGGAAAGAACCTGCGCTACCGTTCCCAATATAGACCCAGCGGGAGCCGCCGCCGTCCAACCGTTGGGTGTTATAGTCCACGCTAAACCCATTTTGTGCGAAGACGAAGAACTCGTCGGGTCCGGTGGCGTAGTTGGGATTCGCGTAGCTGTTCCACACGAAGGAATCATCGCCCGGGGCGCGGGCATTTCTGCCGGCGGAAAAGCTGTATTTGCCGGCGGCGGTGTTGTTGTTTCCGCCTGGAACCGCCGACCAATCGCCGCTGCTGGTATTGTTTTCGCCGCCGGCAATGGCGGCGGATTCGCCGCTGGCGTTGTTATTCGCGCCGCCGCCCACCGTGGCGAAGCCGCCGCCGCCCAAGTTGTGAAAGCCGCCGCCGATGAATGCATCGTCGGCAGTCACGGTGTTGTTCTCGCCGCCCGCGACCGTCGCGTAAAAGTTGCTCGCGGTATTTTGGTAGCCGCCGCCCACGGTCGCCAGAAAGCCGGCGCTCAGGTTATTCTCTCCGCCGCCGACGGTTGCGCCGCCAATCGTGCACTGGTTGTTCCCGCCGCCGCCGATGGTCGCAAAGTTAGCGTTGGTTCCGATCCGGTTCTGCTGACCGCCGCCGATGGTGGAGAGGTCGGCGTTGGTCATGATCGTGTTCAAATATCCGCCGCCGATAGTCGAGCCAAACGCGTTCGTCTGGATGACGTTCGAGTAACCGCCGCCAATCGTCGAGTCGCCGGTGCGATTCCCGATCGAATTGTATTCGCCGCCGCTGATGACCGAGCCTTGCGTATTGGTGCCGATCGCGTTGCCGAATCCGCCGCCGATCGCCGAGGAACGCGCCTTGTTCTGAATCAGGTTGCCGAAACCGCCGCCAATGAGGTCGAAGTCGGCGTTAAGCTCGATGGTGTTGTTCTTACCGGCGCAGATGGCGGACCAATTGCCACCCGATTGAATCGTGTTCTGGTAACCGCCGCCGACCGTTGCGTACTGGGCGTTGTTGGTATTTTGAAAACCGCCCCCGGTGGTCGCGCCGTAACTGCCGCTGGTGTTCTGATAACCGCCACCCACGGTCGCAAATATATCACTGCTCACGTTGAACCAGCCGCCGCCGACCGTGGCATAATTGCTGATGCTGCCGCTGGACTCTCCGCCCGCCACGGTCGCGCCCTCGCCCGCGGCGACGTTTTGCCGGCCGCCGCCGATCACCGAGTTCTGCGAGTTGGCTCGGATTGTGTTTTGGACGCCGCCGCCGATTACCGCATCGTAGGATTGAATGGTGTTCCCATTGCCGCCGCCAATCACGGCGTCATTCACGTTCGGCCCGATTTGATTGGCGGAGCCGGCGCCGATGAACGCGCCGCTGGTGTTGGTACGAATCAGGTTCGGCCCGCCGCTGAATCCGCCGCCGCCGATGACGTTGCCGCCCGAGCCCGGCTGCTGAACGACGTTGTTGTTGAACCCTCCGATCAAGTTCCCCGCGAACGCGCCGCGCGGGTCCGGCTCCAGACGCAGCACGCGCACTCCGTTGGCGCGCAATTGGAGCGCCTGATTATCCGTCGTGCCCAGAAAATTCAGGATCGGCGTCGTGCCGGCATTGCCGCCGAGCTGCCAGAATTGGCCGGCGGCCAGGCCGCCCAACGTGGCCGCGTTCACTCCCGTCAAATTCGTGCCGGCGCCGCTGAAGCTGCCGGCGAAAGTGTTGTTGGAACTGGTGAACGCGTTGAGACCAGTGAAGTAATTGACGCCGGAAAGGACCTGGTAGGCATTGCTGGGCGGGGCGCCGATAGTCAAGGTCGCGCTCGGCGAATAACTATGGCCCGCGTTTTGCACCAACAGGCTGGCGACGGCGCCGTTCGAGACCGTGGCCGTGATGACGGCCCCCGAACCGGTCGCGTCATTTACCGTCACCGCGGGAGCAGTCGTGTAGCCCGATCCGCCGCTGGTCACCGTTGCGCCGGTGACGAAGCCGCTCGTGATGATCGGCGCGCCGGTCGCCGTCACGGCGGTGTTGGGGGTGTCGCGCCGGGCAATGTTAGTGGCGGAGACGTCGCCCGCCAAAACCGCGTACGGCGCGGCCGTGAGCGGTTGCCGCGGGCTGAGCGTGGTGAAGGCCGCCCCGCCGTTGGTGCGCACGCCAATTTCGAGCCAGCGCGGCGGCCCAGTGAACACCGAAGCGCCAAAGTCCAAGGCGATGGTGAACAACCCCCCGGTCACGGCGGTCGCCGCGTTGGTCACCGGCCCGGCGATGATCGTGCCCGGATTGCTGGCCGAGTCGTAAATGGTTAAGAGCAAATCGTAACTCCCGGCGGCCGGGCTGCCGTTGTCGTTGAGCCGGCCCTGGTAAGTAAACGCCGTGCCCTGGGCCTGCGCCGAGAGCAGAGCGCCGTTCAAAAATGCAAGTTGGAGAGCGAGGAGGGTTATGGTTTTCATTCTGTTTGCCGTTCGTAAGCTTTGTTGGGGGTGCGGTCTGAAGGAGTGAGTAGCGACCAAAGTCAGCGGCCCGAGACCGGTAGCCGAGCAAGAGATAACGCGGTGTTTCATATCGGATTCAGGGTTGAGTTCGCAGGCAGGCGGTGAATATTCCACCAGGAAGGGAGTTTTTTTGCGGCACGGAACTTCTAGCGCCACCGGCCTCATGGCTTGAGATAGAGATACACCGTGCGCGGCGGCGTGTAGGCGTAATTGTCGTTGTGGTAAATCCCCAGGTCATCCAAACCGCCCACAATGAGCATTTGCGCGCCGGTCCAGGCTGCGGCATGGCCGCCGCGCCCCGGCGGCGCGCCGGTTAGCGTGATCGGCGTCCAGGAATCCGTGAGCGGTTCATAGCGGCCGCCGTCGTTCTTAATGTTGGCGCCCACGGCTCCGCCCCAGAAGATGACGTGCGCGCCGTCCCAAAACGCGTCGGGATCGTGTCGCGCGGAAGGCACGCCGTTTGTTTGCAGCGCCGTCCAGGTGTTGCTCGCCAGATTGTATCGCCCGCCAGTTTTTCGGGCGCCGCCGGTGCCGGCGCCGGTGGCGTCAGTCCCGGCCCACACGATGAAGTCGCTGCCCGTCCAGACCGCGCCGGCGCCGGCGCGGGGGATGGGGGCGTTGGTTTGCGGAAGTTGAATCCACGTGTCGGTGGCCGGCTGGTAGCGGGCGCCATCGCCGTAATAATTTTTGGTGGGCGAAGGCACGGCGAAAACGGAGCGGAAACCACCCCAGACGATCATTTCATTGCCGGTCCAGACGGCGGCGTGACCCTGGCGCGCGGATGGCCGGTTCGCGCTATAGGGCAGCGGCGTCCACGAATCGGTCAGCGGGTTGTAACGTCCCCCATCGGAGAATTCATTGGGCAAATCCCCGTAGCCGTTCAGAAAAATGTTCGAGACGCCGCCCCAAATGATCATTTCCGCGCCGGTCCACACCGCCGTGTGGCTCTGGCGCGCGCGGGGCGTGTTAGTGGTCACGTTCATCGGCGTCCATTGGTGGAGCATGGGATTGAAGCGCGCGCCGGCAGAGGTTTCTGACTCATCGACGCCACCCCAGATGATCATTTCGACGCCGGTCCAGACCGCCGTGTGATTCATTCGCCCGCTCGGGGCCCCGGTTAGAGGCGTAGCGATCCAATTGTTGATCACGGGATCATACCGTCCGCCCGTGCGGAGGTCGGTGCCTTGGTATTCTCCACCCCATAAAATCACCTCCGCGCCGGTCCAAACGGCCGTCGCGCCCTGGCGTTCGCTTGGTTCGGAACCTACGAGCGTGGCGGAAGTGGCGGCCCAGGTGTTGTTCGTGACGTCGTAGCGGGAAGCGTCGGCAAAGTAGTTCATGTCGTCTTGGCCGCCGAACACGATCATGCGCGAGCCGGTCCAGACCGCCGTGTGATGGTAACGGGCCGACGGGGCGCCGGATAAGGTGGTGGCCGACCAGGAATCGGTCGCTGGATCATACCGGCCACCGGAAACCAAATAGAAGCAAGAGAGGCCGAAGCAGCCGCTAAACCCGCCCCAGACGATCATTCGATTTCCTCCCCACACCGCCGTGTGATCACTCCGCGCCGCCGGCGCGCCGCTGACCGCCATCGGGGACCAGGTGTCCGCGGAGGAATTGTAGCGGCCGCCACTGCGAATACGGAAATTTCCAAAGATGTCGGACGTTAGTCCCCCCCAAACAAGCATCTCGCTGCCGGTCCAGACCGCGGCGGCTCTAGATCGCGGGTCGGGTGCGCCCGTGGCGGAGATGGCCGTCCAATTGTCCGTTGCCGGATTATACTTGGCGCCATCGCCAAAGAAGGTAGTGGTTTGCGATTCATTGGGATAATCATCTCCTCCCCAAACGATGAGGCGCGCTCCGGTCCAGACGAACGAAGCGTTTCCACGAGGGGAGGGGGCGCCGCTGGTGGTGATGTCTGTCCAGGTATCGGTTGCCGGATTATAGCGACCGCCGTCATTGAGCGGGCCGCTGTAGCCGAAGCCGCCCCAGATCAACATCAGGCTTCCGGTCCACACCGCGACGTGACTGTCCCGTGCCGACGGCGCGTTGGTCCGACTGGTCGGCGTCCACGAATCGGTCGCGGGATTGTAGCGGCCACCCCGGCTGTCCGGCCCGCCCCAGATGATCATCTGCGTGCCCGTCCACACCGCCGAGTGCCCGCTGCGGGCGCTGGGCGCACCGGTTTTACTTGTGGCGGTCCAGGAATCGGTGGCCGGATTGTAGCGCAAACCGTCGTTACGGTAATCGCCGTTGACCCCCCCCCAGATGATCATCTCCGTGCCGGTCCACACCGCCGTGTGCTCTTCTCGCTCAGCGGTCGTGCCCGAAGCCGGCGGGCCGGAGGCTTCGATCACCCAGCTTTCCGGAACGAAATCCACCATGCCGATGCGCACATAGCCGGCATTGGCCAGGTTTATGTTGTTCGGAATCTCGGAAAGCACGATGCCGCCACCCGCCACGCCGCTCTGTCCGCCGGCATAAAGATTCGAGAATGCCGCACCGGAGGCGAGCTGGGCCGCCGTGATCGAACCCGCCGCGATGTTCGACGCGTTCACCGCCCCCGCCGCCAACTGCGCGCTCCCCACCGCGCCATTGGCGATCTTGCTCGAAGTGATCGCCCCGTCGAGCACTGTGCCGGCGAGCAAGGCGTACGGCGAAGTCCGCACCTGCGCGCGCGGAGCGAGCGTGGTGAAGCCGGGATCGCCCGCGCCTTGCACGCGGATCTCCAGCCAGCGCGCGTTGCCATCGAAGGCGCCCGGCCCGAAGTCGAGGTCCACCGTAAACAGCCCATTCTTGACCGGCACGCCGCTGAGCGCGACAGGGCCAGCCGCATTGCCGTTGACCGGAGCATCGTAAAGCCAGAACTCGAAATTGAACGAGCCGTTGGCCGCGACGCCCGAGGCGGCGAGCACGCCCTGATACGTAAACGCCGAGCCGATTGGCGCGGCATTGACCTGACCAGTGAACAGCAGGGCAGCGGCAAGCAGAGGGGACAGACTTGGTTTCATGGTTGGAGGAAATAGTAGTTGATTGAAATGGAAAATGCGAGCCAATTCTTGTCTTTTCGATGCAGCTTTCACCTTGACCCCGGGCCGGCGGGCTGGACAATAGCCCCGACAATGGTAGAAAATGAGCCTGACCAGCAACCAATTCTCCCTTACCCGTGCAGCATTAAAAACCAATTTCGTAACGGCACTTTGCTGTTCTGGGGCTGTCAGGGACTGGGTTCGTTGGATGCCCTTTTCTGCCTCTTGCTCCATTCCTGGCTCGCATGGCTGCGCCGGCCTCGATGGTTGAAAACTGAAAAAGAAAGGTTTTATGACCCCGACTGTATTCTCAGGAATCACAGCGCTTCTGGCGTTGTTGATTGCTTTCATTATATGGCGATCTTTCCGAATTATTGGGCCGGCCGAAGTTGGTTTGGTGATGAAGCGATTCGGCCCCAAGCTTCCTAGTGATAATCCCATCGCCTTCAATGGCGAGGCCGGTTATCAGGCGGAACTGCTGATGCCTGGGGTTCGTTTCAAATGGTGGTTCCTCTACAGGGTGGAAAAATTTCCCTGGGTCCAGGTGTCGGCCAACGAAATCGGCGTCCTCATCGCTCAAGTTGGCAAGACCTTGCCCGCGGGAGCGAAGTCCGCGCGATACAGGAAGGAGTTCGGAAACTTCACCGACCTCCACGGCTTCATCAGTAACGACGGTGAAAAAGGCGTCCAGCGGCCGGTATTGGCGCCCGGCAGTCTCTTACCCATCCACCCGGTGGCGTTCCTGATCATTACCAAGAACAAAGTGTTTGGGCTCCCCATTTCCCCCGATCTTCAAGTGGGCGCCGGAAGAGGCGCCAGACTGACACCCGCCTCATTCAATCTCGAGCCTAGACAGCTGGATGTGTTCCGGGTGGAACCGCAACAACAGCAGGGTAGTGAGGAAAAGCTGGATGTCGTTGGCATTGTTACGACGCTCGAAGGCGAACCCCTTGAGTCGGGTCACATCGCCAGCCGGCTGGGTGGGTTCGGTGACATGGAAAAACTTGAAGCGGAAGGCGCTGATGACCAGAAGCTCATTGAAGTGCTGTTAGGCGATAAAAATGCGTCGCACAATAACTATCAGGACTTCCAGGCGTTCCTGAATGCAGGAGGCAAAATGGGTTTGCAGCATGATGTGCTCCGATACGGGGCCTACACGCTGAATCCTTTCCTGGTGCGCGTGGAAATCGTTCCCATGCTGGTGGTCAAACAGGGTGAAGCCGCCGCGATCAAAGCCTACGTCGGCTTGGTCACCCAAGATACCTCCGGACCGAACTTCAAGTTCGGTTCGCTGGTGAAACCCGGCCATCGCGGTTTGTGGGAAGACCCGCTCCGTACCGGCAAGTACGCGATCAATCCGCGTATTTACAAGGCGGAGATTGTGCCGACCGCGATTCTCAAGTTGGATTGGGCCGCCGAAGTAACCGGCGCACACGGCTTGGACAAGAATCTCCAGCCGATTGTAGCTAAGAGCGACGAAGGATTCGTTTTCAAAATTGATCTGCAGGTGCTCATCCATGTGCCGGACACTAAAGCGCCGAAAGTCATCTCGATGGTGGGAACCATGAAGAACCTGGTGGATGATGTGCTTCAGGCCGCGGTGGGTAACCTCTTCCGGGACAAGCTTGGTTCGATGCACGCCATCCAATTCATCGAGACACGCCAGGAAGTTCAGGAAGAGGCCTTCAAGCACATCCAGTCGCAACTTGCCCAGTACGAGGTTGAAACGCGCGGCGTTTATATCCAGGACGTCGTCTTACCGGGGGACCTGGTCAAGGTGCTGACGGAACGCGAGATTGCCAATCAACAGATTGCAACCTTCCAAAAACAGGAGGAAGCCCAAAAAGGTCGCGTGGCGATGGAAAAGGCCAAGGGTACCGCTGATATGCAGAGTTCGCTGGCGCGATCGGAAGTCGAAATTACCATCAAGGAAAACAATGCCCTGGCCCGCAAGGCCGAAGCCGACGGTGAGGCAACGTTCACTTCCCAAACCGGCGCGGCCAAGGCCGCCGAAGTGGAGGCGGTAGGATTAGCAAAAGCCAGGGCGTACAAAGACCAGGTTGCTGCGCTTGGCCAGGCGCCAGCCGCCCTGGTCAACGTGGCCGATGTGCTTTCCCGGGGCACGGTGCCGTTCATGCCCGGTATCCTCGTCACCGGAGGAAATGGAGACGGGAACGCCGCCAATGGATTGATGGCGACGCTAACGGGGTTGTTTGCCAAGTCCCTCAACACTCCCACTTCGCCCGTGGGTGGGACCGAGGTCACACGGACTAATCCCAAGAGTTAGCTATCTTGCCGAACCCGACCAGCCGGTGACCGTGCCCGTGGATTGATCGGCGCGATGCCGCAATAGATGTGTTGTCAAGTTGCTGGCATCGCGGGGTCGGTTTTGCAATCAGGCGCGAGAGTTATGGGAAACCGCATCAGGAGCAAAGTCCCCCGCCGGTTCCCGAAGACCGGGCGCGCCGCCGCGCTAGCGCTGCCGCTGGTGTTGGCCGCCGCTGTGTCGGCGGAGGATTGGCCGCAGTGGCGCGGGCCGAACCGGGACGGCGTGTGGCGCGAGAGCGGCATCCTCGAAGTTTTCCCATCCAACGGATTGCAGGTCCGGTGGCGCGCACCGGTGGGACATGGATTCTCCAGTCCCGTGGTCGCCCATGGCCGGGTCTATGTTACCGATTCACAACTCGACAAGCCGCCTAAAGCCCGCGAGCGAGTCCTCTGCTTCGCGGAGGCGACCGGCCAGCCGCTCTGGACCTACTCTCATGAAGTGAGTTTCCCCGATTGGGCTTTTACTCCCGGCCAGGAAAAGGGTCCCAATGCGACACCGATCGTCCGCGATGGCAAAGTGTATGTGTTGGGATCGCTCGGCCACCTCTTCTGCTTCGCCGCCCGCAAGGGCGAAGTGCTTTGGCAAAAGAACTTGGCGAAGGAATACCAGTTTGACGAATTGCAAACAACCAGCGCGTCGCCCCTGATCGATGGAAAACTGCTCATTCTCCTCACCTGCGCCCTCACCGGCGGCAAGCCGTGCGTCGTCGCGCTCGACAAGAACTCCGGCAAGGAAGTCTGGAAAACCATCGACGAGTCGGCGGCGCACAGTTCGCCGATCATCATTACCGCCGGCGGCTTGCGGCAACTCGTCGTCTGGACGCAACAATCGGTCACCAGTCTGGATCCCGCGAAGGGCAAGCTCTATTGGCGGGAGCCGTTCCCGACTCTGGCCGATGCCGTTGTCTCCACGCCCGTCTTCGCCGACCATCGGTTGCTGCTCGGCGGCCTCATGCTGAAACTCGACGCGGACAAACCCGCCGCTTCCGTGCTCTGGCCCGAGAAACGAGCGCCGTCGCGAAGAGTCTTGAGCAATACTTCGACGGCCATGCTGCGCGAGGATCACGTGTTCTCGGCCAGATCGTCCGGCGAACTGGTCTGCCTCGACGCAGCCACCGGCAAGCAGGTCTGGGAGACCAACACGGTGACGACCCTGAGAAACGGCGCGAGCATTCATCTGACGGTGAACGGCGATTCGGTGCTGTTGTTCAATGACCGGGGCGAACTGATCCGGGCGCGGCTCACCGCTGAGGGTTACCAGGAGATCAGCCGCGTTGCTCTCATCGAGCCAACTTATCCTTTCGGGGGCCGCAAGGTCGCCTGGACCCCGCCCGCGTTTGCCAACCGCCAGGTCTTTGCCCGAACCGACAAGGAATTGATCTGCGCCTCATTGGCGGCGAAGCCGTGAGCAGAGCGAAGAGAGGCGCAACCAATTCAAGCGGCAAGCAGCGCGACTCCCAACGCAGTTCGAAGTCCGGGAGTCGTCGTGCGCTCTGAGAGCGTGTCTTAAAATCGTCGGCGGACGCCGCGTGAGGGCACGCGGCCTACGGGAAATGGCCAAAATCACGAAGCCCTGTAGGCCCGGTCCCCTGACCGGGCGATTTCTAAAACACCCTCTGAGGCAAACTTCAACTCGCCTTGGGCGCCGGTGGTCTCCTATTCTCTCAGAGCGGTCGCAAACGGTTTTTTGTGCTCGGCTCGTGAATGCGGTTAAATTGAGTTGCTGCTTATGACTAGTGCGCAAATTCGCCAGTCGTTTCTCGACTTCTTCAAGTCGAAGCCGAGGCAGCACACCATCGTGCCCTCTTCGAGTCTGCTGCCCGATGCGCCGAACCTGCTCTTTACCAACGCCGGCATGAACCAGTTCGTGCCCATCTTCCTGGGCCGGCAGCCGGACGTGAGCAAATGGCCCGGCGCCCTCCCCGGCCTCGACACCCGCGCCGCCGACACCCAGAAGTGCATTCGCGCCGGTGGCAAACACAACGACCTCGAAGACGTTGGTCTCGATACATATCACCACACCTTCTTCGAAATGCTCGGCAACTGGAGTTTTGGCGATTACTTCAAGAGCGAAGCGATCGAATGGGCGTGGGAACTCCTCACCGAAATCTGGAAGTTTCCGAAAGACCGCCTTTACGCAACGGTCTATGCGCCCGACAAGGCCAAGGGCGATCCGAGCGATTTCGACCAGGAGGCTTATGACTGCTGGGCCGGGAAATTTCGAGCCGCCGGCCTCGACCCGAACGTTCATGTCGTCCACGGCGGCAGGAAAGATAATTTCTGGATGATGGGCGAGACCGGCCCGTGCGGTCCCTGCTCCGAAATCCACATGGACCTCACTCCGCAGGGCGACACGCAAGGCAAGCTCGTGAACCAAGGACATGCGCGCTGCATCGAAATTTGGAACCTGGTTTTCATCCAATTCAATGCGAATCCCGACGGCAGCTTCTCGCCGCTGCCCGCCCGGCACGTCGATACCGGCATGGGCTTCGAGCGCGTCACCGGCATAATCCAAAACACAAAAAACTTCATCGACTTCAGCCGCGTCATCTCCAACTACGAGACCGACATCTTCAGGCCGATCTTTGACAAGCTGGAGAACATGAGCGGCAAACGCTACGGCAGCAGCCTCCCGGGGAGCGCGGGCGTCTCGCCCGCATCGGTCGGCGTCCCGCCGACCGACTCCGCGCGCGCGCTTGGAACTCGTTTGTCAGTGGAACCAACTTCGAGCGCGCCTGAGGCTGCTGCGCGGGACGCGCAGCAGAGCGACCGGGACGGTCGCGCTCCCCAAGCCAGCTACTACAAACGTCGTCTGCCGCATTTCGAGCGCCCGTGGGCCAAATACATGGTCAGCTTTTCAACCCATCAGCGCCGCCAGCTTTCGCCTTCGGCGCGGGACATTGTCTTGAAGAGCTTGCTCTTCGGACATGAGCAGCGTCGCTATCAGCTCTATGCGGCCTGCATCATGCCGGATCATGTTCACTTCCTTTTTGAGCCCCAAATCAAGGAGCAGGACAAGGAAGGCAAGCCGGTGTTCTGGCCGCTTACGGAAATTCTGCATTCGATCAAGTCGTTCACCGCGCACGAGATCAACCGGCTCGAAGGCAACACCGGCCGGGTCTGGGAAAACGAGTCGTTGGACCGGATGATCCGCGGGGATGCGGATTTGGAGGAAAAATTCCACTATCTCTGCCGAAATCCCTGGAATTCGGGCGTCGTTCCGCCAACCGAGAATTATCCGTGGCTCTGGACCCCTGATGCTGCTCCCGACCAGAGTCGCGCCTCCCAGGGAAAGGGGAGCGCGGGCGTCCCGCCCGCATCGGTCGGCGTCCCGCCGACCGAATCTGCGCGCGCGCTTGGAACTAGTTCGTCAGTGGAATCGACTGCGAGCGCGCCCGGGGCTGCTGCGCGGGACGCACAGCAGAGCGACCGGGACGGTCGCGCTCCCCATTCTCCTCTCCATTCTCCCGAGGAAATTCAACTCGACATCGCCTTCCGCGTCATCGCCGATCATATTCGCACGTTGAGTTTCGCGATTGCCGACGGCATCCAGCCCGGCAACACCGACCGCAACTACGTCCTGCGCCGCATCTTGCGCCGCGCCGTGCGCTATGGCCGCACCCTCGGCTTCCACGAACCGTTCTTCTACAAATTGGTGGACGTGCTGGCCGATACGATGGATCAGGTCTTTCCCGAAGTGTGCGCGAAAAAGGAGCGCGTCAAAGAAGTCATCCGCACCGAGGAGGAGGCGTTTAACAGGACGCTCGACAACGGGATTGCGCTTTTCGAGCGCGAGATCCCAGACGCCAAGCTCAGGTCGAAGATTGTTCGACAACGTACGGCGTTCGCCAGCGAAGAAGGCGTGATGAACGGCGAAATCCTCTGGGACAACGAAGTCGACTACCTTGTTAAAGCAAAGCCGAAGGATACAACGCAGGCCTTTAAGGAATGCAGGTTTCGCGCGAGAGGAAAAATCCAGCGATTTAATCCGATGCTTGGGAAGTTTATCAGAATCATCGCAGAGCACGAGAAGCTGCCAAAAGCAATTTCCGGGGATGCGGCGTTCACTCTCTACGACACCCACGGCTTTCCAATCGACCTCACCGAGTTGATGGCTCGTGAACGGGGCTTGACCGTGGACACCCTGGGCGTCGAGAAGTTGATGGAAGAACAGCGCGCACGCGCCCGCGCTTCGCAAAAGAGAGAGATTATCGGTGTGCTGTCGATTCAGCTCGAAGGTGTTAGACTCAAAAGCACTGCTACGGTTGCCGACCCGCCACCGACAAAATTCATCGGCTACGACAAATTGGAAACGCCCGCCCGCGTCCTCGAAGTCACGAGCCTGAAGGACAAGACCGCCGTCATCCTCGACACCTCCACATGTTATGCCGAGATGGGCGGCCAGGTCGGGGACACCGGCGAGTTGACGGGCAGCGGCCAACTCTGGCGCGTCTTAGGTACCCAGCGGAGCGGCAACACCTGGCTGCACTTCATTGAAGAGGGGAGCGCGACCGTCCCGGTCGCATCGGCCGGCGTCCCGCCGACCGAATCCGGACGCGCGGCTGGGCCGGGTTCACCAGCGCAACCGACCTCGCACACGCCCGGGGCTGTTGCGCGGGACGCGCAACAGGGCGACCCGGACGGTCGCGCTCCCCAGCATCGCGTCCCGCAATCCGAGTCGCCCGCGCTCCCCATCCCTGGGTCGCAAGTAACGCTCGTGGTAGATCGCGAGCGCCGCAATAGCATCCAGCGGCACCACACCGTGACGCATCTATTCCACTGGGCGCTGCACGAAGTCGCGAGCAAAGAGGCCTCGCAAAAAGGTTCTTACGTGGGGCCGGAGAAACTTACCTTCGATTTCAATAGCGCGCCGCTGACGCCCCAGCAGGTGGCGGACATCGAGAAACTGGTCAATGAACGCATCCTCGAAAACGCGGCCGTGAGCTGGAGCGAAGTTCCGTATGCGGCCGTGAAGTCGCGCAAGGATGTGATGCAATTCTTCGGCGACAAATACGGCGAGGTCGTCCGCGTCGTCCAGATCGGCGGCGGGGCAGGGGAGCTAAACGGCTATTCGATGGAACTTTGCGGCGGCACGCACACTCGCGCCACCGGTGAGATTGGCCTCTTCCGCATCGTCGGCGAGAGCGCCATCGCCGCCGGCGTTCGCCGGATCGAGGCCGTAGCCGGCCTGGAAGCCTACCGCAAGGCGACCGAGGAAGTGCGCCTGCTCGAATCTCTGGCCGGCAAAGTGAACTCACCCGTCGGCGAGCTGGAAAAGAAAATCGAAGCACTGCTGGCCCAGCAAAAGGGCTTGGAGAAACAACTCAAGACCGCCCAACAACGCGAGGCCTCGAACATCGCCAGCAATCTGAAAGCGCAGGCCGCGGCCATCAATGGAATCCCCGCGATCATCAAGAACCTCGGCGCCGCCGATGGCGATTTCCTCCAGTCGGTCGCCGATGTCTTGAAAGGGAGCTTCAAAGGGGTGATTGTCCTTGGCGGTTTGGCCAACAATGCCGTCAGCCTGGTCGCGGCCGTCTCGCCCGACTTCACGACGAAAGTTCACGCCGGCAAGATCATACAGACGATTGCACCGATTGTGGGCGGCAAAGGGGGCGGCAAACCGGACAACGCCCGCGGCGGCGGCAAGGACGCAGCGAGATTGGAGGAAGCGCTGGTCAAGGCAGCGGATTTCCTGAAGGCGACTTGAGAGAGTATCCGGAACATGGGTGGGACGGGCGACTCGCCCGTACCGGTCGGTGACTCGCCGACCGGAACGAGCGGGGCTTCAGCTTCGCGAACGGGAGTTGGCTTGCAGAACGACGCGCTCTCGCATTTCACTGGGCTGGTAGCCCAGGGGCACGGGCAAATTGCCCGTGCTACCCGGAAACGAATTTCCGAACACGCTCCAAGGAAAATTCCAGCCGCCTTCCCCTTCACCCTTGTCCTCCCTCAGGGAGAAGGGAACACCGCACCCCGCGCTGCGACGAGTCGAAGGGCTATGGATTGGTGAAAGTGCGGAGGGCGATTCTCCATCTGAGAGAGGGTTGTGGCGGCTGGTCCATCCCAAACTGAAGTTCGGGAAGGCGCCTTCGACAGCCCGCAAATTGCACCGCGAGCCACGCCGAAGCGGCGCGGTGGCCCTCCGCAGGAGCGCCACGCCCCGGAGCGCAGACGCCCCCGTCCGCAGCGGCTACCGAGACGAACGTGGCTTCGAGAAGACGAGAGCGACCCTCTATGCCAACCGGCTGCGGGTGAGAAAGGCGCTACGCGCAGCCATTGCTGTCCGGAGCGCGCTTCGACGTGGCGGAAGAGCGAGCCAGGAATTGTGTCGGCCGATGCGTTAAAGCATCGATTCCTCGAGGCGTTTAACCTTCTTTTTGAGCAGCACCGCCACGCGATGCTTGGCCAGATAGACCTGTGTGGCGCTGACATTCATCGTCCTGGTCACTTTTTCGAGCGGCCAGCCCTTCACGGCGTAGAGATCGAAGAGCTGATATTGCTTAGCGCGGACCTGCCGTTTGACCTGTTCGATGGCGACGGTCAGGATGTTCCTCCGCCATTCCTCCTCCCAAATCGCGTCCAGCTCCTCGCCGGCCGGATCCGGGACGAGGTCAATCGCTTCGGTCGGCGTCAGCGGCTCCGAGGTTGAGACGAAGTTAATTTCCTCGCGCTGGCGCTTGCGGAGGTGATCGCAGGTGCGCCACCAGGTGATCCGTAGCAACCAGTTTTTGAACGATCCCAATGCCGGATCGTATTTGAAGTTCGGCATCTTATTCGCTACTTCGATGATTGTCTCCTGGACGACCTCCTGCGCCTCCGCGTCCGCCAGGCCCCATCGGAGCGCGAATCCGTAAATCAAGTTCCAGTACAGGTTGAAGAACTGCCTCCAACTCTCCTGGTCCTCCCAGTCCTTCAGGCGACTGAGCAAGCTTTTGCGCGTCGGGAGAAAGCCCGCCACCTCGTGGTAAGTCGGTATTTTCGAATAGCTGGCCACGGTTACCGTTTGCGGAACGTATCGCGCAAATGCTGTGGGACGTAATGTAGCCCCCAATTGGGACCGTGTCGAGGGCGGCGTTTTGCCGGCCCGCTTTTCACCCCTTGCCGCCGCCGGCGGCCTGTCTCCGGGGGCAAAACTATCGGGTTGGGCAAGCGCCCCTTCCCGCCCGCTGAAAACTTTTTTGAAGATTTTTGAAAGATTTGCGTTTTTGGTCCGTATGTACTGTAGAAGCAATGAACTTAAACGCGATCACAGCAACGCCCGGCGCCCCAGGAAGACCCCACTCGGAGATTAAACTCCCGAGACTCTTGTGTCAAAATGACACGCAAAGGGGGCAAAGGCTGACCGCCAGTAACGCAGCCACGGGTCTTCGCCCGTGGCTGCATCCTTGCTCACAAGCTTTTAGCTACGGCTAGCGTCAGGGAACAGTGGGTGGGGCATTATGGATTCAGCCACGGACTGGGCAGTTCGTGGCTGAATTCCTTTGGCTTTTCCTGCTTTCCCGCATTCCCGATTCCCGATTAGCTTCCGGCCATGCGAATCTTGTCAGGCATTCAACCCTCCGGCGCGTTGCACCTCGGAAATTATTTCGGGATGATGAAGCCCGCCATCGAACTGCAGAGCAAAGGGGAGGCGTTTTATTTCATCGCCAATTACCATTCGATGACCTCGCTTTTCGACGCCGCGGAGCGCCGCCGAAATACCGTAGCGGTCGCGCTTGATTTCCTCGCTTGCGGTCTCGATCCCAAAACGTCGGTCTTTTTCCGCCAATCCGACGTGCCGGAGGTGACCGAACTGGCCTGGCTCCTCACCACCGTGACCCCCATGGGCTTGCTCGAACGCTGCACCAGCTACAAAGACAAAACGGGACGGGGCATCGCTCCCAATCATGGGCTTTTTGCCTACCCGGTGCTGATGGCCGCGGACATTCTGATCTACGACTCCAATATCGTGCCCGTCGGCCGGGACCAAAAACAGCATGTCGAAGTCACCCGCGACATCGCCATCAAGTTTAACGAGGCCTATGGCCAGACTTTTGTGATCCCCGAGCCGCGGATCCGCCACGAAACCGCCAGCGTTCCCGGCACGGACGGCCAGAAGATGAGCAAAAGCTATAACAACACCGTCGAAATCTTCGGCGAGGAGAAAGCCACGCGAAAAAAGATCATGAGCTTCGTCATGGACAGCCGCACGGCAGCCGAACCGAAGCCCGACGCGGAAAAAAATCTCGCCATTCAACTCCTTAAACTGGTCGCCCCGGCCGCGATCGCCGCTGACTTTGAGAAGCGCCTCCGTGCCGGCGGACTCGGCTACGGCGACTTGAAGAAGGCCCTCTTCGAGCATTACTGGGAATACTTCGCCACCGCCCGGGCCAAGCGGGCCGAACTGGCGGCCAACCCGGATTACGTCAACCAGGTGCTGCGTGCCGGGGCCGCCAAGGCGCGAAGCCTGGCGCAAACGGTTTTGAGGCGCGCCAGAGTCGCGAGCGGTCTTGATTAAACCGATCGCCAGGGATCAGCACCGGCGGAGCGCACTCAGTCGTTACACGGTTAATTGGCGCCAAAGCCGTCTCAAAACGGCCAGCGCGCAGCCCCAGATCAGACTGTTCAGAATTCTTGTGGCCGCGGGCAGCCAGCCGGGCGTCGCTTCTCCAGGCCAAAGCCACAGCAAAAATTCGCGAGGCAGCACCAAAAAGGCCGCTACGCGCTGCAACCCGAGAATCAAGCCGTCGAGGTTCACCGCCTTGGGCGGAATATGGCTGGCGGCGAAAATAATCCCGGCCAGGCATATTAAGAGGAGCCAATGGCACACTGCCAACAGGACAACCGATTTGAGGAAACGTCGGCTGCCGAATGCGGAGCGCTTGTTGGCAGGTTTCAATGCATTCATGCGCCTCGACGCATTGCTCTGGCACCGCTATTACTTGCTGGCAGGCCAGGTGTCCGCCTGCCTATTTTGCCGGCTTGCGTTCGTGCCGCAAAAACCATTCGTAGAGCTTGGGGTTCTCGTAAGTTTCGGTCCAGGAATCGTGGACCGCTTCGGGATACACGGTCAGTTCGACCTCCTTCACGCCCGCCTTTTTCAACGCGGCGACCATGTGTTCGGATTCCTCCAGCGGCACCGTGGGGTCTTTCGCCCCGTGAAACGCCCAGACCGCCAGCGTTTTCAGCGCCGCGGATCGTTGGCGGTTGGCCAGGAGGACATCGATTGTTTCTCCCCCGCCGCAAATGGGCGCGATGGCGGTGAATTTCTCCGGATAACGGATGCCCAGACTCCACGTCCCGTAGCCGCCCATGCTTAATCCCGTAAGATAGACGCGGTTGGCGTTCACGCGGTATTGCTTCATCACCACGTCCAACAGGCCTAGGAGCACGTCATTTGACCAAGTCTCGCCTTCAGGGCACTGGGGCGAGACGATGATGAAGGGAAACTCCCGCTTTTGCTTCACCAGCTTCGGCGGGCCGTGCACGGTGACCAGCGCCAGATTCGTCCCCCGTTCGCCAGCGCCGTGCAGAAATAAAATCAACGGCCAACGTTGGCGGGATTTGGGGGAATAATCCTTGGGAAGATAGAGAAAATATTTTGCGCCGACGACCTTGGTGATTCGGCGCTTGAATTCCTGGGCCTTTTGCATGGCTTCTTCCGGGTTGTCGCTGGCGACCGCAGGGAGGCTGCCCACCATCAGCGTTCCCACCACCGCCAGCAGGAGCACCTTCGTTCGCGCCATTCTCGTCTGGTTGTGGGTGAAAGCGGACGGCATAACGGCCCATGACCACGCCGGCTGATCGCCGCCGCTCCGCGCGACGGACGCGGGGCAACGGTTGCCTTCCATATCACATGAGTTTGAGCTTCGGCAAATCCTGTGAATCCACCAGGCCCACCGGTTCGTGCCGCGCATTGACCACGATCAAATCGTCGATGTTCCGCTCGTTGAAAATCTTCAACGCCTCGGCCGCCAGCGCGTCGTCCCGAATGCAGACCGGCTGGCGAGTCATCACCCGGCTCAACGGTTGCGCCAGCACGTTGTCGTCCTGGGCCATCTGACGGCGCAAATCGCCATCGGTGAAAACGCCCACCAGCTTGCCGCGCGCGCTCACGACGCTCACGCTGCCAGACTTGGCCCGCGTCATCACCAGCAGCGCCTCCTTCACCGGCAAAGTTTCCGCCGCCACTGCGTTGCGCGCGTCCGCGCGCATGATCTCGCGCACTTGCAACAGCATGGCCCGGCCGATGGCGCCGGAGGGATGATGCCGGGCAAAGTCCTGCCGCTTGAACCCGCGCGCCTGCAACACCGCCATCGCCAGCGCGTCGCCCATCACCAGCATAGCTGTGGTGCTCGCCGTGGGGGCGAGATTGAACGGGCAGGCCTCTTTGGGGACTTTGACGTCGAGCACGAGATCGCTGTATCGGGCGAGCGCCGATTTGGGCGAGCCGGTGAAGGCAATGATTTTCACGGAGAAGCGCGTCAGCGCCGGGAGGAGCTTCACGACCTCCTCGGATTCGCCCGAATAGCTCAGCGCCAAGACGACGTCGCCGTCATTCACGAGGCCCAAGTCGCCGTGCAGCGCATCGACGCTGTTGAGCACAACGCTGGTCGAACCGGTGCTCGTGAGGGTCGCGGCGATTTTCTGGCCGATGTTTCCCGACTTGCCGATGCCGACGATCACAATCTTGCCGCGCTGCCGCAGCGACGCGATGATCAACTCGACCGCTTGATCGAAGGCCTCGTCGAGTTGGGCGCGCACGGTTTTCAATGCGGCCATCTCCACGTCAAACACCTCGCGGGCGCGGGCCAGGTGACCCTTGGATTGGCGGGCGCGCATCCGGGGACAACTATTCGGTGTTCGGATACGATCCGAGCACTTTCACAAAGCTGCACTGCCGCTCCAGCAACTCGATGGCGTTGGCGACTTTGCGGTCCACAGCGTGGCCGTCGCAATCGACGAAGAAGAAGTACTCCCAGGCTTTGCGCTTGCTGGGGCGCGATTCGATTTTCGTCATGTTCAATTTATGGCGGCGAAAGGGCGCCAGGGCGTTGTACAACGCGCCGACTTTGTCCGCGATGCTGAACATGATGCTGGTGCGATCGTGGCCGGTGGGCGGACTGCAGCGCCGGCCCAACACCAGGAAGCGCGTGGCATTGGCGGCATTATCCTGGATGTCCCGCTCCAATACCGCCAGGCTATAGCGCTCCGCGGCCAGCGAACCGGCGATGGCGGCGGAATTTTTTTCCGCCGCGGCCAACTCCGCGGAACGGGCGTTCGACGAGGTTTCCACGATATCGACGTGCGGCAGGTGGTTTTGCACCCAGCCCCGGCACTGCGCGAGCGTTTGCGGGTGCGCGAAGAGCTTTTTGATCTGCCACCGTTTCCCGTTGCCGATCAGATAGTGCTGAATGGGCAGAATGATTTGCGCCACGATCTTCAGTTCGCTATCGACGAACATATCGAGGGTGTGCGTTACCACGCCTTCGGTCGAGTTCTCCACCGGCACCACCCCGTAGTCCGCGCGGTTTTTGCTGACCTCGGCGAAGACGTCCGCGATGGTTTTCTGCGAGGCGTAAATGAGGCTCGAACCGAAGCGGAGAATGGCGGCCTGGTGGGTGAAGGTCGCCTCCGGTCCGAGATAGGCGATCGTCATCGATTTTTCCAAGGCCAGGGCGCTGGACATGATTTCGCGGTAGATGGCGCGCAACGATTCGTTGCTGATCGGGCCGCTGTTGCGCCGACAAACGCGCTGGAACACCGCGCCCTCGCGGTGGGGCGCGTAAATCTCCTCGCCCGCCTTGAGCTTGATTTCGCCGATTTCCAGGACGTGCCGCGTCCGCTCGTTGAGCATCTTGACAATTTGCTCATCGAGTTTGTCGATCGCTTTCCGATGCTCGGGAATGTTCATTGCGGCCCGGCGGATTCCGGATCGGCCGTGACGCGCGGAGCGTCGGTGGCGGTTTCGGAAGTGGTTGCGGGCTTGCCGGCGGAAACGCGATGGGGATCGGCCGCCGGCGCATTCTCCGCCAATGCCAGTTGTTCGGGCGGGACGGTGGCCAGGCCGGGATCGGCGGGGAGGAGCGATTCCGGCCTCCGGAAGGCGACGCGGCGCAGTTCATCGGCCGCGGGCAAATCGCCCAAGTTGCGCAGTCCGAAGTATTCGAGGAACTGCCCGGTGGTCCCATAAGTGATTGGCCGGCCGGGCGCCTCGGCGCGTCCAACCTGCTCGACCAACCCGCGCTCGAGCAGCGTCTGCATCACGCCATCGACGGCCACGCCGCGCACCTGTTCGATCTCGGCCCGGATGATCGGCTGGCGGTAGGCGATGATCGCGAGGGTTTCCAGCGCCGGTTGCGAGAGCCGCGCCGGGCGATTCCGATGGCCGACCAGCGCTTTGATCCACGGCGCGTATTCGGGCTGGCTGACAAATTGCCACGCCCCGGCCACACACGCCAGCCGGTAGCTGCGCTGGGCCGCGGCGTGCTCCTGGGCGAGTTGTTCCAGCGCCAGAGTGATGTCCTCGATCGGGGTTTTTTTAAAGGCCCCGACCACGGCGCCCCCCGCTTGCTCCGCGGCCGCCGCGAGCAACTCTTTGAGTTCCTTCGGACGCAACGGCTGCTGGGCGGAGAACAGGATCGATTCAAGGACCAATTTCAGTTCCATGATCAAGTCAGTTGCGCGGCGCGGGCGGGGGCGCGCGGGCTGGAATCTTCCGCGCCGGGCGCCGGCGGGGCGGCGGGTCCTTCGCGAGGCTGCGGTGGCGGCGCGCGGGTGATCTCAATTTCCCCGAAAGGTTCGCGTTGCTCGACGACCAACTGCCGCAGGCGAATCAATTCGAGCAGCGCCAGAAAGGTGGCGACCACTTCCGAGCGGCTGGTGGCGGCGGCAAAAAGCTCGGAGAACTTCAGCGTGGAATTCTCGGCGAGCAGCCGCGCGAGTTGCTCGATTTTTGCGCTGACGGTCCATTTATCCTCGAAAATGTCGCGCAACTCCTCGCGCTGGCCGACGCGCTTGAGGACGGCGTTGACGGCATTGATGAGGTCGAAAATGGAGACATGGACTTTGGCCAACGTCTCGACCGGATCGAACTCCGGCTTGGCCGGCAGCCGCGGATAGACCTCCTCCTGGCGGATTTCCAGGTTCTGTAAGCGCGCGGCGGCGTCCTTGAACTTTTTGTATTCGACGAGCTGGCGGATCAATTCCCAGCGCGGGTCCTCGCCCTCCTCTTCCCCTTCCACGACCGCCTGTTGGTCCACCGGCAGCAGTTCACGGCTCTTGATGTACATGAGCGTCGCGGCCATCACCAGGAATTCCCCGGCGATGTCCAGGTCGAGCACCCGCATCACGTCGAGGTACTCGATGAATTGCGTGGCCAGTTGGGTGAGATTGACCTCATAAATATCGACTTCCTCCTTCTTGATCAGATAAAGGAGCAGGTCCAGCGGCCCTTCAAAGACCTCGAATTTGACTTTGTAATCGGTCATGGCAAAAACCGGGCGCCCACAGCAACCGGAAGCACCGAATTTAAATCGCCACCGCGATTTTTGGCAACCGCATACTCTTGGCCTTTGGGGAAAACGGCGCGGGAAAGCATTTAGCTTGGCCGGCCGAGTGTTTGCGTCGATAAAAGCCGGTTGCTGGAAACGGGGTGCAGAGAGATGGCTAAAGTGGCCGAAAGCGGCGGTTTGCAAACGCGGACATTGCCACGCGCGACTTTTCTCAAAAAACGCCATATAATCGAACGTTTTCAGGGGTTCTATGCGTGTCCTACTTTCGACACTCGCGGCACGTCATCGCGCTATTTTGACACGTTTTTTGTCGGCAACTGTCGGCAAAAAACGGAGCGGTTTCGCAGCGGTTTTCCCGCCCCGCTGCGGCCCGGAAGGGCGCCGTCCTGCTCCCGGTCGGTGGGCCGCTGTGCCCGCCATGCCTTCCGCGCGCCTTGGCCGGGGCGGTGGTGCATCACCGGACCACTGAAGCAGGCATTAAAAAAGCGTTCACAAAATCGCGCCGCCGTGGTTCACTGATACGATGAACCAACAGCTAAAAATCCGTCCAACCGGGGGCGGAGTTTTGGCAGGTGGAATATTGGCACTGATCGGTATGGCTGTTCTCGCAAGCGAGCAGCCGATCATCACGACGAATCGCGTCATGGCTGCGCCGCAATTCCGCGAGGTTGCCGGCCAGCTTTACAACACGCAACTGAGCGTGAAATGGAAGCGCATTCCGGGACCATTCGACATCCTCGAAAGTCCGTTCCCCGATTTGGTCCTCGTGCAATCATTCGTGATGCAAGGCATTTACACCGTGACGGGCACCCGCCAGGGCGTTCGCAACTATCGGCGTGGCGTCGCTCCTTCCGTGGATTATCGGGAGGAGAAGGTTCCCGGTTGGAAGCTATTCGTGCGGAACTATCCATTCGCTGAGTCAAAAACGCCCTACTGGCAGCTTCGGGCCATGCCGGTCGGCGCAACGAATTACCTGGGGTCGATGGTCGATGTTTATGACTGCGGCACACCGCACTACGTCACAGTTGTCAGGACCAACCGAATCAAAACGCCGAGTCCATGATCGACGCAACTGTGGACTTTCTTCGCGCCCGTTGGATTTTCCCTGTTTCTCCCAAGTAGTGCCCAGTTCGTTCCGGCTCGTCTCCGGTCAACGTAACGACGAATTCGTGGCCGGAAACGGGCGAGGGCAGCAAACACGGCAGGCCGGGCTGGGCGGGACCGCATTAAAAATTCGTTTACAATTGGCTTCTCAACGGCTCGCGGATTTGCTTCGATTTCGAGATGATCGAATTGAATGAGCAAATGATAATCCGATGGGTCATTCAGTGGCGGATGCGGCCCGAATATCGGCGTCGCAGAGCGGATCGCGTCGTTGCCTCCGATGGAAAGTGGCGGGTCGAATGCTCCGGCACCTTCGACGAGATTCCCAATCCCTCGGCGCTGGTGCATCGCAAAAATCAACTCGATGATGAATGCGAATACCGCCTGATCCGCGAACACCGCTTAGGCCGGTCGGTGCTCACAATCTTCAGCTAGTGTAACCCTCAGTGTCATGGACGCGATTGCAATCACTTCTGCCGTCGCTGCTGGAAACCACGCACTCTCTTTACTGCGCGGGCTGGCCGGAGATTTGAAATCGCTCGGCAAGGCCGAAATTATCAATCAGCTCATCGAGGTTCAACTGGCCATGATGGAAGTCCTGCAACGGGACCAAGAGCTTCACACGGACAACAGCCAATTAAAAAGCACGGTCGCAGAGTTGCAGGGCTTGTTGGCACTGATTCCCAAGGTGGAGTTTCACTACGAGGCCATGTGGCGTTGCAGGGAGGACGGTTCGCTAGAAGGCCCGTATTCGCCTCAAGTGTGGGATACCGAGCGGAAATTAGTGAGGATGCATCTCCGGCAGCGCATTCAGCCATTCACCAGCCCGAAGCCAACTTTTTTTAGATTTGTATGCCTAAAGTTTGAAAAGTATAGCGTCATACCATTCGAGTTTATGGAGAAAAACAGAGTTTGGAGCGCCGAGGAGCTTGCCGCGCAGATACCAACGGAAAAGGAGAAATGAAAAGGAGCGCAGCCGAGTAGCCAGGCCCCTAGTTATCAGCAGCATTGAGCACTCGGAAGGGCTGCCAAAATCAAAACCTCCCCGCGGGACTACGTCCACCCACAAAGAAACCTTGCCATCCGTGCGGGTGGTGACATTGCCGCGCAATTGGGATTAGCAAGCGTCCGCCAGGGTGACGAAGTTCTCCGTGTTCGCGCGGATTACCTGGGTGTCGATCGTGGCCCGGCTGCCGGAAGCCGAGAGCGCGTGGGTGACAACAGTTCCGCCCGCGGCAACCGGAAGCACCGAATCTAAATCGCCATTTTTGGCAACCGCATAGTCTTGGCACGATGGTCTCCCGAATCCTTAGTCCAGGAAAGGTGAGCGTGCATCTCGCCCGCTTCCTTTGGCCTCCGGCCAAAGCCGGTTGCGATCGCGGTATGATGATCGAGTTGGGGGTCCGCTCCCGACTCCGGGCCATTCGGCGGGACGCCGAATGGTGCGACCGGCACGGTCGCGCTCCCCGAATCGAATGCAGCCTTTCGCATGACGAAAGACCCGCGCTCCATCGGCGCACGGCGGCGATCTGCACAAAAAGGGTCCCGATGCGGCGCGTAGCGCAAGTCAGAGGCCCAGACAACGGCGCACGGCGACCTCGATCTTTCCCAGCACTGTGCCTGAGACCTTGCCGGCTGGCTGGCCGACAAATCGGCTCGGGTCGTGTGAGCGCAGTTGGAAGCAGAGGAAAACTGTCTCCATCGGCAGGCCGCTCTCTGCCGTCGAGACCCTGACGTTGGTTGGATAGTCGCGAGTGAGGTTTTCGCCTCTGGTGCCGACGACGATCGTCACAACCAGCGGCAGGCGATTGATAGCATCCGCGGAAACGACCAACACTGGCCGACGCCCTGCCTGCTCACGGCCTTGGACCGGATTGAGATTGACCAAGTAGATCTCGCCGCGCTGAACCGGCATCAGGCTTTCTCCAAGCCGTCCTCCTCCGCGGGGCTGAATTCGGAGTTGATGCGGCGCAGTTCGCTCTGTACTTCAGAATCGGCAGCCATCGCGGACAGTTCGGCTTCCCAAGTGTCGCGACCGCCGGCCAGGCCAGCGCGCACGCGATGCACGAGGCGCTCAAGCAGGCTCAACTGTGCTTCGGTAGGGAGTTGTGCGAACTGGTTTTCGATTTCGCTGACGGTCGGTGTTGCCATACTGCTATGATCTTCCGGTTTTTCGGCAGTTCGTCAATGGCGGTTTCATCAGCTCGGGCGAACCACTCCGGCAGCCGGAAGCCATTTGGCTTGACCGGCGGGGCTTTTGCGTCGATAAAAACCGGTTGCTGGAAATGGGGTATGGAGAGATGGCTGAGTGGCCGAAAGCGGCGGTTTGCTAAACCGTTGAACGGGTTAAACCGTTCCGGGGGTTCGAATCCCCCTCTCTCCGCCACTTCCATTTAATGGAGCGTGGCCGCTAGCGCGGACAGTTCGATTTCAGTCGGAGCCGTGTCGCTGCATTTGGAGAGAAGTCCATGGATTCCAGACAGCAGACGCTGCAATTGTTCGCGTTCCGCCGCCTGCTGTTTGCGGAATTTAACCCACGCGGACGAGTTCATTCTCCGTGCGGAGGTAGCGGGTGAACGGCGTGTTGCTGTCCAGGTCAACCAAATCCACCGAACGGCCGATCAAATCACTGACCCGCGCGCCCATGCGATAGAAAACCGACGGCGGCAGACCGGAAACCGCCAGGTCAAGATCGGCAGCGGCATCACCCGTCCCTTTGGCAGCGGAGCCAAAGACATAAATTTCCCGTGCGCCGGCAGTCTTGAGTTCGGCAGCGGCGCGCTTGATTAAAATGTCTGTGTCCGTGCTCACGGCTACGGTTGATTGTGCGTCCTTCGAGCCTGGAAGTCAAAATTTTAAGAAATGTGCCTTCAATTCCAAATAGATGAATTGGCGTGAAAATCCTCTCGTGCGCGAAATCCCAAAAGCAAAACTCCCACAACCAAGGGGATCATCGCACGCGACAAGACTCAATCGCGGGCTTCCATCTCAGGGCGTGTCCGGAGATTCGTTTCTGGGTGGCACAGGCCACTGGCTTGGAGCCATTGAATTCAAGGCGAGCGTGGCCTTTCCGCGCCCCATCGGCAGACATTTATTAGGGGCAGATGTTTAGACTTCACTTTTCGGGGTTCCACGGGATTTAAACTCATTTTTCGCTGATAGGTATAATAATATGTGGCTTTAACGCGCGATGTGGCCACTTGAGCAAGGCTTCAACCGGTGGGTATGCGCCACATTTGATTAGACTTATTGGTGGATATCACCCCTATTCCTCGCGTGGACCAATCACACGCAAAGCGCTCCCATGCTCACCATTAAAAACAAACACTGCTTCCTCTCCGGCCCGGCCGGCAAATTCAAAATCCCCCAGGACGATGAAATCACGCTCAAATTGGCCATGATCTATGAAGGGGAATGCACGGATCTTGGCCCGCTGGCCGCCGCCCGCAAGTTCGGCTATTCCAAACCCCGCTACTTCCAACTCCGCCATCTCCTGGC